>ERZ791810.2116-NODE-2116-length-11150-cov-13.066426_pt1 | contig 11150 bp, 4 predicted proteins | sample MGYA00510304_ERZ791810 | MGnify/ENA primary metagenome ERZ791810 (study PRJEB30046, sample SAMN00791967) | human gut metagenome | study: EMG produced TPA metagenomics assembly of the A metagenome-wide association study of gut microbiota in type 2... | reverse complement strand
ATATGCTTTTACATACAAATACAACTTATTATTCGGATCATTAGATAACATTCTGTCAGCAAACTCCATAGCTTTTGAGGCTTGATTAGAGCTATTATAATAATCAACCAAATTAGCAAAGAAATAATCATTTCCAGGGAACTTTAGGATACCCTCTTCCAAAGATTTAATCCAAGCAACAGTATCACCTTTAGCTTTATAAGCATCAGCCATCAATTGCATTGCAAATTTACCTCCGTCCTTATCAGATAAAGCCATTGGGGCATACTTAATAATTGCATCTTTATCACCTACCCTATCAGCAGCCAATGTAGCATAATATGCAATTTGTGGGATAAGAGTATCATTCTTAGCCAATTCTTTATCAGCTAACATTGGGTAAGAAGCTGATTCAACATATGTTGCAAAGAATTTCAAGGCTTCTTTATTCTTATCCAAGTTAAAATACTGAATACCACCATTAATCAAATTAGGACGTTCAGCCAACATACTTGAAGCGTTTGCTTTCCGGTATTTGTTTTTAACTTTCCCCTTTTCATTAGGTATTTCCGCTAATTCATCACACTTAGTATAGTACTCATACATTTTCAGAATGCTATTATACACTTTCAATGTATCATACGGCTTTTTCAAAAAAGCATTTTTCATTTGCTCTTCGTTGATACGTCTCTGAATAAATCCAGCAACGTCCCATGTGTCAGCAAGATCCTTCGTTTCAGGATTCTTCATAGCTTCCCCAATAAGCTGTTCAGCCTGCTTAAAATTAGGTTTTACATCATTAGCAATACTCTTTGCTTCTTTTACATTCTTCGTTTGTGCGAATGAGAAGCTAACAGCCATCAATAAAACCATCGAAAATAATACTCTTTTCATGATTGTTGTTTGATTAATTATTAATATTATGTCTATTCCTCGATTTCGTTGTTGCTTTCGTTTTCATTTACGTCTGCTGCATCATCAATATCAGGAGCATCAGCATTCGGATCACTCACAATTGTTCCTTCTGCTTCTTCTGCCGGAATTTCATCTTCAAGACTTTCTGTCATAACCTTACATACCGAACCAATCTGGTCGTTACGTTTTTCTAGATTTATCAGACGGACACCTTGAGTAGCACGGCCCATAATACGAACATCAGCCACTTTCAAACGAATAGTGATACCAGACTTATTGATAATCATCAAGTCATTTTCATCAGTTACTGACTTGATTGTTACCAACTTACCTGTTTTTTCGGTAATATTCATGGTCTTCACACCCTTACCGCCACGGTTCGTCTTACGATAGTCTTCTATTTCAGAACGTTTGCCATATCCTTGTTCGGAAACTACCATCACAGATTCTGTCTTCAAATCTTTGATACAAATCATTCCTACTACTTCATCCTGACCATCATTATCCAATGTAATACCGCGTACACCTGTTGCTGTACGTCCCATTACACGAACTGCTGCTTCATGGAAACGAATTGCACGTCCATTACGATTGGCAATGATGATTTCATTGTTTCCATTCGTCATACGAACTTCAATTACGCTATCATCTTCGCGGATAGTTATAGCATTTACACCATTCTGACGAGGACGAGAATACTGTTCAAGTAATGTCTTCTTTATTACACCTTTCTTAGTACAGAACAATACATAATGGCTATTAATAAACTCAGAATCTTCCAAACTCTTCACACGCAAGTATGCAGTTACATTATCGTCCGAGTCAATATTCAACAAATTCTGAATAGCACGTCCCTTAGAATTCTTCGTTCCCTCAGGTATTTCATATACTTTCAGCCAATAGCACTTGCCTTTTTGTGTAAAGAACATCATCGTATTGTGCATGGTAGCAGGATAAATATGTTCTACAAAGTCTTCATCACGGGTCTCCGTACCTTTCGAACCTACACCACCACGATTTTGTGCACGGAATTCAGTCAACGGAGTACGTTTGATATAACCCATATGAGAAATTGTAATAATCATCTGATCATCTGCATAGAAGTCTTCCGGATTGAACTCTTCTGAAGAATAAACGATTTCAGAACGACGTTCATCTCCATATTTCGTTTTAACTTCCAACAATTCATCTTTCATTACCTGACGGCATACTTCATCATCAGCCAAAATACTTTCCAAATAAGCTATCTGCTTCATTATTTCTTCGTATTCCGCATGAAGCTGATCCTGCATCAGACCTGTCAATTGACGCAAACGCATTTCTACTATTGCGCGAGACTGAATTTCTGTCAGGTTGAATCGCTCAATCAAGCCTGCTATAGCGTCATTAGGAGTTTTTGCTGCACGAATGATACGAATTACTTCATCAATATTATCCGAAGCGATAATCAAACCTTCAAGAATGTGCGCGCGTTCTTTCGCTTTACGAAGATCGAACTGAGTACGACGAATAACAACTTCGTGTCTATGTTCGATGAAATATTTAATTAAATCTCTCAGATTCAACGTTTTTGGACGTCCATGAACCAAAGCAACATTATTTACGCCAAAAGATGTCTGCAAAGCTGTCATTTTATAGAGTTTGTTCAACACTACACTTGCATTTGCATCACGTTTGATGTCAATAACAATGCGCATACCGTCACGGTCAGACTCATCGTTGGCATTTGAGATACCTTCTATTTTCTTATCATTTACAAGATCAGCTATATACTTAATCAACTCGGCCTTATTTACATTATAAGGGATCTCGGTTATTACGATCTTATCATGTGTCTGTCCGCTTTCGATTTCGGCTTTCGCACGCATAATTACACGTCCTCGTCCAGTCAAATATGCCTCGCGTACACCACTCACACCATATATAAACCCACCAGTAGGAAAATCTGGTGCTTTGACAAATTCCATCAGTTCCTCTACTGTAATTTCCGGATTATCAATATATGCTTCACATGCTTCAATTACTTCCGAAAGATTATGAGGAGGCATATTGGTAGCCATACCTACAGCGATACCGGATGCTCCGTTCACCAGAAGATTCGGGATGCGTGTCGGCATAACTTTAGGTTCTACCAGCGTATTATCAAAGTTAGGCTCAAAATCGACGGTTTCCTTATACAGGTCATCCATCATTGCTTCACCCAACTTATTAAGACGAGCTTCTGTATAACGCATAGCAGCAGGGCTATCACCGTCTACAGAACCAAAGTTCCCCTGTCCATCTACCAAAGGATAACGCATTGCCCATTCCTGAGCCATACGCACCATTGCAAAATAAACAGAAGAATCTCCATGAGGATGGTACTTACCGAGTACCTCACCCACGATTCTGGCTGATTTCTTATAAGGTTTGTCTGAAGTATTGCCCAATTCCATCATTCCGTATAAAATTCTACGGTGAACAGGCTTAAATCCATCTCTAACATCCGGAAGGGCACGTGAAACGATGACCGACATGGAGTAGTCAATGTACGATGACTTCATTTCCTCCTCGATGTTAATCTTTATAATTCTGTCTTGTTCAAGCATTTAAAATGATTATTAATTATACATTCTACGGTTTGTGAAAAACCACGCTAAAGTACTACTTTTCCCCGATATACGAAAGTTTTTAGAAAGAAAGTTTTAGCATGACCGGGACGACAATTCATTAAACTTTAAAATTCGAAAATAAAAAGATAAAAACGATAAATATAATATGGAAAGATAGATAACATTGGTAAAAAAGAGCTGGATATTTGTTATACCTTATATATATAATGCAAATACACCGTTTTTATGGCACGCCATTTGTAGATATAAGAAATAAAGCAAATATTGCAATACAAACTTGATTAATGCGTATATTTGCCAGTGAATAACCCTTAGAAGAAAAGGAAAAGTATGAATAATCAATTCTCACAAAGAGTTTCCGACATTATCGTCTATAGTAAGGAAGAAGCGAATCGGTTGAGAAGTAGGTATATAGGCCCTGAGCACCTGCTTCTGGGAATCCTTCGTGACGGTGAAGGAAAAGCTATCGAGATATTGTCTAAACTCAACACCAATCTAGCTGCAATAAAGCAACAGATTGAAGCTCAACTGAAGGCAGAAGCTGATGATATGTTATTGCCTGATGCAGAGGTACCGTTATCTAATGATGCGGCAAAGATATTAAAAATGTGTATTTTAGAAGCTCGTGGAATGAAAAGTAACATCGCTGATACAGAACATGTATTATTGGCTATTTTAAGAGAAAAAAACAATATGGCAGCTTCCGTACTTGAAGCAAACGATATAAATTATGTGAAAGTACTGGAGCAAGCTACATTGCAGCCAGATATAAACTCTGGTATGGGCTTTACGGAAGACGATGATGATGACGAAGAAATGTCCTCTCCCCGTTCCGGCAGAGGTGGTTCGGACGAACGCCAACAAGCACAAACCGCTTCAAAGAAGCCGTCTAATGACACACCGGTACTTGACAATTTCGGTACTGACATGACAAAAGCGGCAGAAGAAGGACGCCTGGATCCCGTTGTCGGCAGAGAGAGAGAAATCGAACGTTTAGCGCAGATCTTAAGCCGCCGCAAAAAGAACAATCCGATTTTGATTGGTGAGCCTGGTGTAGGAAAATCAGCGATTGTTGAAGGTCTTGCATTAAGAATCATTCAGAAAAAGGTTTCGCGGATTCTGTTTGATAAACGAGTGGTTGCTCTTGATATGACTGCTGTTGTAGCAGGAACCAAATATCGTGGACAATTTGAAGAACGTATTCGTTCCATTCTCAATGAATTACAGAAAAATCCGAATGTAATATTATTCATTGATGAAATCCACACGATTGTAGGCGCAGGCTCTGCGGCAGGTTCTATGGATGCTGCCAATATGCTAAAACCGGCATTGGCAAGAGGAGAAATACAATGTATCGGTGCTACCACTCTTGATGAATATCGTAAGAACATTGAGAAAGATGGCGCTTTGGAACGTCGTTTCCAAAAAGTAATAGTAGAACCGACTACCGCTGCCGAAACTTTGCAGATTTTGCGTAATATCAAGGATAAATATGAAGATCACCACAATGTGTATTATACGGATGAAGCATTGGAAGCATGTGTCAAGCTGACAGACCGCTATATCACAGATCGTAATTTCCCTGATAAAGCTATTGACGCTTTAGACGAAGCCGGTTCACGTGTACATCTTACCAATGTCAATGTGCCCAAAGAGATAGAAGAACAAGAAAAACTGATCGAAGAAGTCAAAAGCAAGAAAAACGAAGCTGTGAAATCGCAGAATTTCGAACTTGCAGCCAGCTTCCGTGATAAAGAAAAAGAGCTTTCTGTCCAATTGGATGAGATGAAAAAAGAATGGGAAGCCAATCTGAAAGAAAACAGGCAAACTGTTGATGCAGAAGAAATTGCCAATGTCATCTCAATGATGTCAGGCATTCCGGTACAACGGATGGCACAGGCTGAAGGTATCAAGCTCGCAGGTATGAAAGAAGATTTGCAGGCTAAAGTCATCGCACAAGATACAGCAATAGAAAAACTGGTTAAAGCTATTTTGCGAAGCCGTGTAGGGCTAAAAGATCCTAATAAGCCAATTGGCACATTTATGTTCTTAGGCCCGACAGGAGTTGGTAAAACTCACTTAGCAAAAGAGTTAGCCAAATATATGTTTGGTTCTGCTGATGCACTGATTCGTATAGATATGAGTGAATATATGGAAAAGTTCACTGTTTCACGCCTGGTTGGAGCACCTCCGGGATACGTAGGATATGAAGAAGGTGGTCAGCTGACAGAAAAAGTGCGCCGTAAACCATACTCGATTGTATTGCTTGATGAGATAGAAAAAGCACATCCGGATGTGTTCAACATCTTGCTTCAGGTTATGGATGAAGGTCGTCTGACTGACAGTTATGGCAGAATGGTAGATTTCAAAAATACTGTTATTATCATGACTTCCAATATAGGAACCCGTCAGCTGAAAGAATTTGGACGTGGCGTTGGTTTTGCGACACAAAGCCGCCTGGATGATAAGGAATTCTCGCGAAGCGTAATACAAAAAGCTCTAAACAAATCATTCGCGCCCGAATTCATCAATCGTGTAGATGAGATAATCACGTTTGACCAGCTTTCTCTGGAAGCAATAACAAAGATTATAGACATAGAGCTGAAAGGATTGTATGATAGAATAGAATCTATTGGTTACAAGCTTGTTATTGAAGATAAGGCGAAAGAATTTATCGCCGGCAAAGGATATGACGTACAATATGGCGCCCGTCCTTTGAAGCGAGCAATTCAAACTTATCTGGAGGATGGCTTATCCGAGCTCATCATTTCCTCCTCTTTGAAGGAGGGAGATACTATTCAGGTATCTCTCAATGAAGAAAAAGGTGAATTGGAGATGAAAGTTGTCACTCCGGAATAATATTATTTCCTGAATAAGAAAATAAAATAATATGCCATAATGTCAGACCTTCGGGTCTGGCATTTTTTTTGTCTCTATCTGAACAAACATCAATTAAAATTAATCAATAGATAAACTAAAAAATATACGTATTATGCAAAAAGGTAATATTGGGGTTACAACAGAGAACATTTTCCCTATCATTAAAAAGTTTTTGTACAGTGACCATGAGATTTTTCTGCGCGAGTTAGTATCCAATGCAGTAGACGCCACTCAAAAGCTGAATACGCTTGCTTCTATTGGCGAATTTAAGGGTGAACTGGGTGATTTAACCGTTCACGTTGAATTGGGCAAAGATACCATTACTATTTCTGACCGTGGTATCGGTTTGACTGCAGAGGAAATTGAAAAGTACATCAATCAAATAGCTTTTTCAGGAGCTAACGACTTCCTGGAGAAATACAAGAATGACGCAAATGCCATTATCGGACATTTCGGACTTGGCTTCTACTCTGCTTTTATGGTTGCAAAGAAAGTGGAAATTATCACTAAATCATACAGAGACGGTGCACAAGCCGTAAAATGGACTTGTGATGGCAGCCCTGAATTCACTATTGAAGAAATAGAAAAAGCCGATCGTGGATCAGACATCATCTTATACATTGATGATGACTGCAAAGAATTTCTCGAAGAAGCACGTATTTCCGAGCTTCTGAAGAAATATTGCAGCTTCCTTCCTGTTCCCATTGCATTTGGGAAAAAGAAAGAATGGAAAGACGGCAAACAAGTAGAAACAGCCGAAGATAATATAATCAATGATACCACTCCTTTGTGGACACGTAAACCTAGCGAACTTTCGGATGAAGATTACAAATCATTCTATAGTAAGCTATATCCAATGTCTGATGAACCACTATTCTGGATTCACCTGAATGTTGATTATCCATTCCATTTGACCGGTATCCTCTATTTCCCGAAGGTAAAGAGCAATATTGAATTAAATAAGAATAAGATTCAGTTATATTGCAACCAGGTATATGTTACAGACTCGGTTGAAGGTATTGTGCCGGACTTCCTGACTTTGTTACATGGCGTAATCGATTCTCCGGATATTCCGTTGAACGTTTCCCGTTCGTATTTGCAAAGCGACTCGAACGTGAAGAAGATTTCAACTTATATCACAAAGAAGGTTTCCGACCGTTTGCAGTCTATATTCAAGAATGACCGCAAGCAGTTTGAAGAAAAGTGGAATGATTTAAAAATATTTATCAATTATGGAATGCTCACACAAGAGGATTTCTATGATAAAGCGCAAAAATTTGCCCTTTTCACCGATACAAATGACAATCATTATACATTTGAAGAGTATCAGACCCTTATTAAAGATAATCAGACAGATAAAGATGGAAACCTAATCTATCTGTATGCAAATAACAAGGATGAGCAATATAGTTATATTGAAGCTGCCACCAACAAAGGATACAATGTTCTGCTCATGGATGGCCAGTTGGATGTAGCTATGGTGAGCATGCTGGAACAAAAACTTGAAAAATCCCGTTTCACTCGTGTAGACAGCGATGTCGTTGACAATCTTATTGTAAAAGAAGATAAGAAAGGTGAAACGTTGGAAGCCAATAAACAGGATGCAATCACAACAGCCTTCAAGAGTCAATTGCCTAAAATGGATAAAGTTGAATTCAATGTCATGACACAGGCATTAGGAGAAAATTCAGCTCCAGTCATGATTACTCAAAGCGAATATATGCGTCGTATGAAGGAAATGGCGAATATTCAGGCCGGAATGAGTTTCTATGGTGAAATGCCTGATATGTTTAATCTAATTCTGAATTCAGACCATAAGTTGATAAAACAGGTATTGAATGAAGAAGAAAGCGCTTGCCAGGCAGAAGTAGCTCCGATACTTTCTGAAATGGACAATGTCAACAAACAACGCAATGAGTTGAAAGACAAGCAAAAGGATAAAAAAGAAGAAGAAATCCCCACATCAGAAAAAGATGAACTAAACAATCTGGATAAGAAGTGGGATGATCTGAAAAGTAAGAAAGAAGCTATCTTTATCGGCTACGCAAGCAATAATAAAGTTATCCGCCAGCTGATCGATTTGGCCTTATTGCAAAACAATATGCTAAGAGGTGAAGCTTTGAATAACTTCGTAAAACGTAGCATAGAATTGATTTAATATCGCCCCTTTAAACATTACACATACTTCAAGCAAGAGCATTCAACGTTAAATACACGTTGTAATGCTCTTTTTCAATTTAAAACGATCGGTAAAATATCGATTAATTGAAAAGTATTGTATATATTTGAACACTTAATAGACAAAAAATTCAATTGTTTGATTTGGGTTATGAGAAAGATTTTTTTAGTGTTAATTACTTTATGGCTGATTATTCCGGCTATCCATGCCCAAAAAGTAGGACTTGTATTAAGCGGTGGTGGCGCCAAAGGGATGACACACATCGGTATCATTCGCGCTTTGGAAGAAAACAGCATTCCTATTGATTACATTGCAGGCACTTCTATGGGAGCCATTATCGGTTCTTTATATGCCATGGGATACTCTCCTGACGACATGGTAGAACTTCTCAAGTCGGAAGACTTTAAACGATGGTATTCCGGAGAAGTGGAAGAGAAATATGTATATCACTTCAAAAAGAATCTTCCCACTCCCGAATTCTTCAATATTCGTTTTTCATTCAAGGATTCATTGAAAAGTTTGAAACCTCAATTCCTGCCTACCAGTGTTGTCAATCCGATTCAGATGAATCTCGTTTTTGTAGACCTATATGCACGTGCCACAGCCGCTTGTAAGGGAGATTTTGATAAACTTTTTGTTCCTTTCCGTTGCATTGCGTCCGATGTATACAACAAGAAACAATTAGTCATGAAGGAAGGAGATTTAGGAGATGCCGTCAGAGCTTCCATGAGTTTCCCATTCATGTTTAAGCCTATTGAAATAGACAATGTATTAGCCTATGACGGAGGTATTTATAATAACTTCCCTACAGATGTCATGAGAGATGATTTTCATCCGGATGTCATCATAGGAAGCGTCGTGTCAACCAATCCCACTAAACCCAAAGAAAATGATCTCATGAGTCAAATTGAGAATATGGTGATGCAGAAAACCGACTATTCCATTCCGGACTCCATGGGGATTTTAATGACGTTCAAATATGACAATGTTAATCTAATGGATTTTCAACGCATTGACGAATTACACGATATAGGATATAATCGAACCATCAGCATGATGGATTCAATCAAAAGTCGTATTCATCGGCGTGTAAATCTGGACAATATACGTTTAAGAAGAATGGTATACCGGAGTAATTTTCCGGAGCTACGCTTTAAAAATATCATCATCGACGGAGCTAATCCACAACAACAAGTATATATTAAAAGAGAATTTCATAAATCAGATACCAAAGAATTCACTTATGAGGATTTAAAACAAGGTTATTTCCGATTGTTATCTGATAAAATGATTTCCGAAATTATACCGCATGCAATTTATAATCCGGAAGACGACACCTACGATCTACATTTAAAGGTGAAATTAGAAAATAATTTTGCTGTGCGGTTGGGAGGAAATATATCCACTTCCAATTCCAATCAGATCTATCTGGGGCTTAGCTATCAGGATTTAAACTACTATGCCAAAGAGTTTATCCTTGACGGGCAACTCGGAAAAGTATATAATAACGTGCAGTTTATGGCAAAAATTGACTTTGCCACTGCCATTCCTACCTCATACCGTCTTATAGGTTCAATCAGTACTTTCGACTATTTCAAGAAAGACAAACTTTTTTCGCGAAATAACAAACCTGCCTTCAATCAGAAAGACGAACGTTTCTTAAAATTGCAGGTCGGCTTACCTTTCCTTTCGAGCAAGCGAGCAGAGTTTGGGGTCGGAATTGCGAAAATAGAAGATAAATATTTTCAGAAAAGCGTCATTGACTTTGGAAATGACAAATTTGACAAAAGTCGCTATGATTTATTCGGTGGATCAATCAGCTTTAATGGAAGTACCCTAAATTCTAAACAATACCCCACACGTGGATACAGAGAAGCTCTTGTTGCCCAGATCTTCGTTGGAAAAGAGCGATTCTACCCAGGCGAAGGAAGTACCACCAACAACAATAATAAAGACCATCACTCATGGTTGCAATTATCATACATGAAAGAGAAATATCATAATATGAGTGAACATTGGGTTTTAGGATGGTATTTGAAGGCATTATATGCCTCTAAAAACTTCTCCGAAAACTATACGGCCACAATGATGCAGGCTGGAGAGTTTTCGCCCACGCTACACAGTAAATTGACCTACAACGAAGCCTTTCGTGCCAATCAATTTGTGGGAGCTGGTATTCGGCCTATTTACCGTTTAAACCAAATGTTCCATCTTCGGGGAGAATTTTATGGCTTTATGCCCATTTATCCAATCGAAAAAAACTCGTTGAATAAAGCATATTATGGAAAAGCTTTCTCCAAGTTTGAATATTTAGGAGAAATTTCTGTTGTATGTCAATTACCTTTTGGAGACATCTCTGCATATGTAAATCATTATAGCTCACCGAAAAGGGAGTGGAATGTCGGACTAAGTATAGGTTGGCAACTATTCAATTATCGGTTCATAGAATAATTTTCTACAAAAAAAGTCGTTGAAAAGCTTGCTAGTTCGGGAAAAGTCCGTATCTTTGCACCCGTTAAAACGAAATAATGGTCGCGTAGCTCAACTGAATAGAGTAGCTGACTACGGATCAGCCGGTTACAGGT
>ERZ791810.2110-NODE-2110-length-11204-cov-2.915149_pt1 | contig 11204 bp, 10 predicted proteins | sample MGYA00510304_ERZ791810 | MGnify/ENA primary metagenome ERZ791810 (study PRJEB30046, sample SAMN00791967) | human gut metagenome | study: EMG produced TPA metagenomics assembly of the A metagenome-wide association study of gut microbiota in type 2... | reverse complement strand
TTAAATACGGCAAATTCCTGCTGTCGCCACGTTTTCTTACGGCACTTTCGGTTCCAAAAGTGCCTACCCGTGAACCGTTATCTATTTCCCCTCATAGGTAATTAGGGCATCCACCGCATATCCGTTCAGTTTTTCGCGTCCCTTTAAGCCTGCCAGCTCCATCACGCAGCAGATTTTTACAACCTCGCCGCCCATCTTCTCGATGAGCTTGACAATCGCCTCGGTCGTTCCGCCGGTTGCGATCAGGTCGTCAACGATAACTACCTTCTGTCCCGGTTTAATGGCATCCTCATGCATCTCCAGAACCGCGCTGCCATACTCCAGATCGTAGCTTACAGATACCGTCTTGCACGGCAGTTTGCCTTTCTTGCGGATCGGCACGAATCCCTTGTGCATCGCATATGCAACCGGCACGCCGAAAATAAACCCGCGGGACTCCGGACCAACCACGATATCATAATCCACACCCTCTAAGGATTTCTGGATTCCGTCGATCGCAAGCTGCAGTCCGTCTGCATCCTGTAAAATCGTAGTAATATCGCGGAAAATGATACCCGGCTCCGGGAAGTCCGGAATGCTTCTTACATATTCTTCCAGCTTTTTCATGATTTTAACCTCTTTTCTATAAATTTTGTATCTCAATTTCTCAGTTTTAAATCGCCATCCGGCTCTTTTTCCACCGTTCTTCTCATTTTTGCAGAAGTTTTCCCCTGCTTCTTCTTCCTTATATACATAGAAGCCACAATCACCGCCAGCACAAACAGCGCACCTCCGCTGATCAGCAGTCCCTCATGCAGTCCCTGCGGATAATACCTGAGTTCCACCGTATGGGTTCCCGCCGTCAGTTCCACGCCGGTAAATGCCTTCCAGACCGGACGCGTGATAGCTTCTTTTCCATCCACCGTGACCGTCCAGCCCTCGTCATACGGGATCGTGAGGAACAGCGTTCCGCCCTCGCCCGCGTCGATCGTGCCCTTCATCGCCTCCTCACCCAATGTTTCCAGTTCAAATGGATGCTGGTTGAGGCGCTCATAGAGCGCACGCAGCCCGGCTTCGTCAAAGCGGTACGCGCTCGCGTCCATGCTTCCGACACTGTCATTGCTCTCCAGCAGAATCAATGTGCCTGCCTTCACATATCCAGTTTCCACCAGATACCCGCGTTTCAACGTATCAATGCTGCGGCTCTCTCCGCCGACATCCAGTTTAACCGAATCAATCTGACGGTTTGCGACACTTATATAATACTCCCCATCTTCCGGTGCTCTAAAGGAAAAACGATTCCCCTGCTCCTCCCCGTCCGTGAAAATCAAGCACTCCGGCACGCCCAGCACATCCGATAAATCGTTCTGGACATCCGCCGGCGAAGAAAGATCGCGCTTCCAGCCCGTTTCCACTATGTCCGGCAGGATAAAGCCGAGCGGCAGCGTCCACGGATTCTCATAGAGGTACGTGTCACCTGAAAATGCATAGAGCGACAGGCGCGGATTGTCCTGCTTGCCCTCATAGAGTGCATATTTGATTGAAAATAACGAATCCACCAGCGGCGTACTTCCCACGATGCTGTATGCGTTCGTCGAACCTTCGCAGCCCATCTGTTTGAAGAAATCCGTCACCCCGGCATTTGCCACCGATGAAAACAGAGATACGGATGGAAAATGCATCCACGCGCCATCATTTTTCGTGCGCGCATTCGTTTTATCAATCCGGTAAAATTCCGTCTTTTTGAGCGGCTCTGTCACCGCTGCAACATCCTGATTGTCTGCCACATAATCAGTCCGGCTCGTCGTCGGAATACTCGTTGCCGCCATATTGGCAAGCGCCTCCACACTTACCAGCGCCATCGCCAGAAGCGCCGCCGTGAACGCGAAATGTTCTTTATTTTGATAGAAATAAAAGACGCCCAGATACAACAGCAGAAGCACCACTGCCACATACCAGACAACTGGCTCAAACGCATCGTCCGTCACCAGCTTTTCTGCCAGAATCACGTAGCCAATCGCGGCGGATGTCACCCCGGCAAACTGCCGTTTGGATATTTCATCCAGATATAGATACGCCCGGAAACACATCGTCAGCACCAGCGCGATATAGATAAACGACTGGCGGCACGGCAGGCTGTTCGGGTAATGGAAGCCATGCCAGATAAAATTCAGCACGTTGAACGAAAAGCTGGCATAGAAAAAGAGCAGCAGCACACCGTACACAACCTTTTCCCGGATCGCAATCCGGCGGTTCAGAAAATACAACCCCATGAAAATGTAGACTGCCACGCCGCAGTAGAGGTTCGGCCAATGGTCGAGTCCCGTCTCCACCTGTACATTTCCGATGTGCCGCGCGATCATGTCAAAGATCGGGAAGTAGATTTCCAGTGTGGTCGGAAAATTAAAATCGCCAGACGCCGTACTCTGCAGCGCCGCAATCTCCGGAAGAAGCACCGCAGCCGCCAGCGCACCCGCCAGAAGCGAATACACACCAAACAGGAAAAAGCTGTGCAGACAATCTTTCCATCCCGGCCGTTTCTCCAGAAACAGGAGCGCCACATAGTAAATCACCATGAAGAGGCATATCATAATTGATATATAGTAGTTGGACAGGATTGAAAGTCCCAGCATCAGACAGTAAAAAAGCCCTTTTTTTTCGCGCACCAGCCGCTCCAGGCCGTGCAGGATCAGCGGCAGCAGCACGATGCAGTCCAGCCACATGATATTCCAGCTATACGCCGCCATATAGCCGGACAGCGCATAGAATACGCCGAAATAGCACGCTCCAAACTTCTGTGAACCCGTGTGCTTTTTCAGGTACCACGCCATCGAAAGACCCGCCAGACCGCTCTTGAACACGATCATGTAGGTCATAAATTCGATAATCAGGGACGACGGGCATAACAGCAGCAGCCAGTTAAACGGGCTCGCCAGATAGTACGCATAGAGCGCGGCAAAGTTTACGCCCATGCCAACATCCCAGCTGTAAAGCAGGCTCTCGCCACTTAAAAGCTTATGCCGGAATTCCGAGAAAAACGGCGCATACTGGTGGTACATATCCGTCCGCAGGAAGCTTTCCTGCCCAAAGGGGAAAATACCGCGGTATGCAAAAATCAGGATCAAAATCACCACCGGCAGGAAAAATGCCGCCAGGAGATCATCCGACGGACGGAAAACCGCAGCCAGGCGGCCCATTCCGCGGGGTGATTTCTCTGATTCATCCCACTCATCTAATTCTTCCTGCTCCCAGTCATCGTCATTCAACTCATTAACGACATCTGCTCTGGACTCTGAAAGTTTAGATTTTCTGGCATCTTCTTCCTGTCTCCAGGCCGGCATTCGTTCAGCGCGTCTCATATCTGTACAGGCGGTCTCCGAATCCACGTCCGCACCTTCCCGCTCGTTCTCATACTCCTCTATTTTCCCCGTTGTTTCCGCTCCCGTAAGCTCCCTGAGTGCTTCTTCCAGTTTACTGGAACTTTCGTCTCGTTCTCTTTGCTCCATCTTCCCTCCATCCAGAATCCTGTTCAGGCGGCGTTTTCTCTACTCTTTCCGGTCTGTCTTCAGCATCCATTTCCGCTGTCATTTCCCCACACAGCCCTATTTCGAGGATTCTTTCTTTTTGAAAATAAATAATTTACTGCAAATATAATTCAACACCAGCGAGATCGCTGATACCACAATCTTACAGATCATATCCTGTTTGATTCCCATGCCGTCTACCATCACGATCATCGCCACATACGTGAACACCGATGTGAGAATACGGCAGGAGAAAAACGAAGCCATTTCCTTAAGAAGATATACAGGGTGGAAATTGTAGCTTCGGAATACCCAGATCTTGTTTGTCACATATGCAAACAGGATCGCCGCCGCCTGACAGCAGATCGTCGCCATACGGTAGTTCATGCCGTTGTGGCGGAAAACCGCATAGGAAATCCAGTCCACCAGCGTCGTCAGAACGCCGAATATCAGATACGATATCGTCTCCCTGTTTACAAACTTTCCCCAGATCAGGGATAACTTTTCCTTTATCATCACTTTTTCTCCGAAAAAAGAATTGTATGGGCAGCGGTCCTTCGACATACCCATACAATTCCTGTACTTCTTGGTTTAATATTACATTTCCTCTAACAGCTTGTTGACACTGACCAGCTTGACGCAGAGTGCAAACAGCTCGGTTGCAGTGATCAGATCCTGCAGCGGCGGATAAGATGGAGCAATACGGATGTTGCGATCCTCCGGATCCTTGCCATATGGATAAGTTGCACCGGCTCCGGTCATGACAACACCTGCTTTCTTGCACTTCGCAACGATCTCCTTCGCACAGCCGTTCAGTGAATCAAAGGAAATGAAGTAGCCGCCGTGCGGTTTTGTCCAGGTACCGATCTCCAGTCCGCCCAGCTCGCGGTCGAGAATGTTCTCAACTGCCTCGAATTTCGGGCGCAGGATGTTGGCATGCTTTCTCATGTGCTCTACCATGCCGTGGATATCCTTGAAGAAACGCACGTGGCGGAGCTGATTCACTTTATCATGACCGATAGTCTGAATCTTTAACTGTTTCTTGATATCATCCAGGTTATTGTGGGAGGTTGCGATTGCCGCAATGCCGGAACCCGGGAACGTAATCTTGGAGGTTGAAGAGAATTTGTAAACCATATCCGGGTTGCCGGCTTTCTTACATTCTGCCAGAATCTCCAGCACATGATCCTGCTCATCATCGTATAAATGGTGGATGCCATAAGCATTGTCCCAGTAAATACGGAAGTCCGGAGCTGCCGGATGCATGCGTGCCAGACGGCGGACAGTCTGATCGGAATAGGAATTACCGGTCGGGTTGGAGTATTTTGGAACACACCAGATTCCCTTTACGGTCGGGTCGGTGGTCACATACTTCTCCACCAGATCCATATCCGGACCATCTGCGGTCATCGGAATGTTGATCATCTCGATACCAAAATATTCAGTAATGGAGAAATGTCTGTCATATCCCGGTACCGGGCACAGGAATTTAACCTTGTCAAGCTTGCACCACGGGGTATTTCCGATCTCCCATAACGCCATGAGTCATAGAACGGGAGATGGTGTCGTACATTACGTTCAGGCTGGAGTTTCCATAGATAATGATATTGTCAGCCGGAACCTCGATCATATCCGCTAACAGCTCCTTCGCCTCGCTGATACCGTCCAGACCGCCGTAATTGCGGCAGTCTGTCCCATCTTCGCAGGTCAGATCACTGTCGCTGCTCAGTACGTCCATCATTCCCATCGATAAATCAAGCTGCTCTGCACTTGGCTTACCGCGTGACATATCCAGCGTCAGATTCTTGCCCTGAAACTCCCGGTACTGATCGCTCAGATCACGCTTAAGCTCCAGAAGTTCTTCTTTCGTCATCTCGCTATAAGGCTTCATCCTTCAACATCCTCCTTGTTTCTCTTATTTATTTCATCATAATTTCATAATCTGCTTTTCATCCAGCTCCCCTTGTTCAAGGGTTCGGATCATCTCATCTAAGCATCGTTATAATAATAACATAGGTACAAAGGGCATGACAAGCATTAATTTGTTATGTCAGCACATAAAATTTGTTATATGGTACTGCTTGGTTTTTCCGATTCGGTGCATTTCACGGACACCAAATTATAATAAAAACATGATGTTCCCCCTTCTTTCATATACTTATGAAAATATATCTTTCAGGTCACATCATGTTCATTCATTTTCCCATGCATTTTGTTCCATCACGTTTCCGGCGCATCATTTCCCCTCTGCTGGTTCCCGCCCTGTTTGCCATCTCTTTCTTCGTCGGGCAGACTGCCGCGCATTTCCTGCGCCGTCCATCCGGGCACATGGTTTCAGCGCCTGTTATCGCCTGTGGCTCGCTCCCGCCTGCCTTTGATTCCGGCTCGATTCCGGTTTCCGCAGATGGAAACTGGGGACTTGGATTTCCCAGTCCAGGGCAGACACCGGTCGGCAATGCCTCCGCCGACACTTTAAAAAACTTTGACGCTTTCTATGTAGGCGATACCTCCAAGCCCGTCATCTATCTGACCTTCGACGCCGGATATGAAAACGGCTGCACCCCTGCCATTCTGGAAGCACTGAAAAAACACCATGTCCCGGCAACCTTTTTCGTCGTCGGCAACTATCTCGAAACCAGTCCTGAACTGGTAAAACAGATGATCGCAGAGGGTCACACCGTCGCCAACCACACGTATCACCATCCCGATATGTCCCGCATTTCCGACAAAGCAGCATTTGAAAAGGAGCTGACTGCCCTGGAAACACTCTACCAGTCCGTCACCGGGCAGACAATGAAAAAATATTACCGTCCGCCGCAGGGCAAATACAGTGAATCGAACCTGCAGATGGCAAAGGAGCTCGGCTACAAGACCTTTTTCTGGAGTCTCGCCTATGTGGACTGGATGCAGGATCAGCAGCCATCCAAAGAAGAAGCATTTTCCAAGCTTCTGACGCGCATCCACCCCGGCGCGATCGTCCTTCTGCACAGCACTTCGCAGACCAACGCTCAGATTCTCGATGAACTTCTGGCAAAATGGGAGGAAATGGGGTATCAGTTCGGGCAATTAGATGAATTATAAAATTATACCAGCAGCATTTTCCGGATAAACGAAAGGATCGCGCCTCCGATGCTGCAGAACAGCAGAAATCCGTGGTTCGCATTGATCGCCTCCAGCGCCGCATAGCCGCCGTCCACAATCGGCTGTAAGCTGCCCGCATTCTTCGGCATCAGGTACGCTGCCGGACCGGCTACTAATACCAGAACAAGGATGATTATAAACGGGATAAATCCGCGCCCCGTATCGTATTTTTGCAGCCGTACTTTACCACCCGCGTGCTTGCCTGACAGAATCCACAGGCACCAGATCGCGCCCATCAGTACCAGAAATACGCCAATCCCTACATAGAGCCCCAGACCATAATTTTCCTCGGTAATCATAGTTCCGATATAGCCCAGATCGTCGCCGCCATACCGAAATGCCTTCGCATTCGCCCAGGTGATTCCCGCCATCAGAAGAAAGCTGGCTGCCTGCATCACGCGCGCCATCAGCACAACCACGCCGGTTACTCCGGCTGCCGTCACATCCAGCACGGACGGACCGTCATTTGAGTCACTCTGCGTATGCGCCTCACTGCGCTCCGCCGCCCGTCTGGTGCGCTCTGCCTCCCGGGACTGGCGTTCCAGTTCCCGCTGATGGCTGCGCTCCATCCGGTTTTTCTGACGCTCTGAGCGCTCCCGCTCCGACTCCAGAGCATGAAGGCGTTTTTCCATCTGCTTCTGCTGTTTTGCATCCCGCTTATCCTCTTTCGCGCTGGAAGAAGAACGTCTCGCGTCCTGTCGTCTGCGCGATGCCGCTTCACGGTCACGGCGGGCATCCTCCTGTGCCTGGGATTGGCAGCGTTCATTGTCGCGGCGCTCTTCCTCACGCTTCTGTGCGTCCTGACTCTGGCTGCTCCGCTTTTCCTGACTGTTTCGTTTCGATCCAGAGCCGGATTCCGCCTTTTTCTCATCCGATTCCATCCGAGCTGGATTCCGCTGTTCTGAATCACCGTCGTCATAGCTATTTTCCGGCTTTCTTCCCACCTTTTCCTGTTCTCGGCGTACTGTATCATTTACAAGCGGAGTTCCGCAGTTACTGCAAAAATTTCCAACTGCTTCCTGTCCGCATTTTGGACACTTCATTCTATTTTCTCCTTCCTCCAAACGATTCTTTCCATCCATTTCCGCACTCATTTCTGGCATTTGAAACGCATTTAACCAATGTACATTTTTTTTACACAGCCAGAACTTTATTTCCTGTTTCCCATACCCAGCTGCCAGAATGCCACTGCACTCGCTGCTGCCACGTTGAGCGAATCCACGCCGTGTGACATCGGGATTTTCACGGTGTAATCGCACGCCGCGATCGTCGATGCCGCCAACCCGTCACCCTCGGTTCCGAGAATGATCGCTAATTTTTCTTCCTGCGAAAGCGCCGGATCCGCGATACTCACGGAACGGTCACTGAGCGCCATCGCCGCCGTGCGAAATCCCAGCTTCTTAAGCGTTTCCATACTGTTCTCCGCCCAGTCGCCCTTCGGAATGTACGTCCACGGCACCTGAAACACTGTTCCCATACTGACACGGCTTGCGCGGCGGTACAGCGGGTCACTGCATCCCGGTGTCAGAAGCACCGCATCCATAAAGAGCGCCGCCGCTGACCGGAAAATCGCCCCCACATTCGTAGGATTTTCTACATTCTCAAGAATCGCGATCCGTCTGGCACCTGCACAGATTTCCTCGATCCCCGGCATTTTCTTCCGTTTCACCGCACACAGCATCCCGCGCGTCAGTTTAAAGCCGGTCAGGCGCGTCAGCACATCAAATGGTGCCGTAAACACAGGCACTCCCGCACACACCGGGCGTTCCAGAATCTCCCGCCCTTCTGTCTCGATATGGCGTTCTTCCATCAGAAAAGAAACCGGCTCATATCCCGCGTCGAGCGCCCGCCCGATGACCTTCGGGCTTTCCGCAATGAAAAGACCTTCCTTTGGTTCATTATAATGAAATAACTGCCCCTCGCTCAGCCGGGCGTAGATATCCAGCTCCGGCGCTTCCAGGGTTGTAATTGAAATATGATTCATTCTGCTTTTCACCTTTTTAATATGGTTTTCATGTTCTATCGAGTATACCACATTTCTTACAAAAAGGAAGTGCCGATTATGGACGCTGACATGAAATCATTTCTCTATTCTGCCGCATTCTATCATCCTCTTTCCGATTCCGTTCTTATTTCCGTGTAAATCTATCTTCGGCAAAAGATTTGACTTTTTCATCCCTGTTTTTCATACCGCCTATCATAACGCTGAACCCCCGCTTTATGTCAATCATCTGGGCAAAGATTTCACACAAAGTTCAGAAATAAAAAATGGGTTCTGACACATCTATGTGGGACTTCCAAAACAAAAAACCAGAACTGTCGACTAAATCAGCTACACAGTTCTGGTTTTTCTGTTACTTATAAGAGCAAAAGACTATCGTCAGCCATCTCCTACCGTCCCCCACACTCCATAATAATCCTCTCACACATCTCATACCCCAGCACTGAACTGTTCAGCGACAGTGTATAATTACTTGCCATCCCCCACTTCTGATCCGTGTAAAAGCGATAATTGCTCATACGGCGCTTATCAATGTCTTCTGTCATTTTGATCGCTTCCTGTTCCGTAACATTGTATAAGCCGCAGATCCGCTTTACCTTCTCCGGCATATTTCCGTGTATAAATACGTTCAGAACGTCATCCCGATCTTTCAGAATAAAGTCCGCATTTCTACCTATTATCACACACTCTTCTCTTTCCGCAATATCCAAAATGATCTTTCTCTGCGCTTCATAGATCATGTCTTCGACAGATCGTCCCATCTGGTCGCGCCCTGAAAACGCATAGGCAAATAACCCCTTCTTGGGTGACAATTCCGCATTCTCCTGGATATACTTCGGTGAAAATCCGGACTGCTCCGCAATCTGTCCGATCATCTCCTTATCGTAGTATTTCACACCCAGTTTCTGCGCCACTTCCATACCGATAAAACGTCCGCCGCTTCCAAACTCCCGGCTGATCGTAATAATTCTTTTTCCCATCATCCTATCCTCTCTCCTTACTCCAAATGTTCCACTTTATTCGTTCTGATTTTCTTCAAAAAACCATATCCCACCAGGCAGGCGGCGAGCTCTGTGATCGGAAACGCCCACCAGATAAGCGAAACACCTGCCTGACCGTTTCTCACAAAGATTGAAAAGATGCCTGCCAACGGCAGAATAATCACAAACTGTCTGAGCAGTGAAATCACCAGCGACTGGATGCCACTGTTAAGCGCCTGATAAATGCCCTGATATGCCACATTGATTCCGGCAAAAATAAAGCTGATGGAAATGATTCTCATTGCCCCGATAAAGTATTCTCTGGACGATCCGGAATTAAATAATCCGGCAAACACCCCTGGGAAAACCTCTGTGATTGCCATGCCCACAATCATCAGAACAACCGTATAGAACAGTCCATATTTGATTCCATCCAGAATCCGCCTTCTGCTATGCATTCCGTATGCAAATGCGATGATCGGTGTGATGGCGTCGCGCAGACCAAACGCAAGGAACAATACAAACTGCTGTACTTTGTAGAAGAGTCCATACGCCGTCTGGGCGGAAGGATTGAATTTCAAAATCAGATTCATCACATACACCATAATAGACATGAGCGCCTGCGCGATGATCGCCGGAAGTCCGATCGCGTAGATTTCCCTTATAATTCCGACATCCGGCTTCATATATGTGAAATCATGCTCAAACTCTTTGTTTAACTTCATATGAAAAACAAATAATAAAACCGCCGATATGACCTGCCCGATCACCGTTGCATAGGCAGCGCCCGCAACTCCCATCTCCGGGACAGGTCCAATTCCATAGATCATAATCGGGTCCAGAATGATATTTACCACTGCTCCCACAACCTGACCAATAGTCGAATAAAACGAACGCCCTGTTGCCTGCAATAATTTTTCAAATAAAGAGAAAAATACGATTCCAAACGAAATCACGCAGCAGATCCGAAGGTACTCCGTTCCCATCGAAATAACCTCCGGATCGACCGTCTGCGACGTGATATATGCGTTTACTCCAAAGAGTCCGAATAACAGACATACCACATAAATAATCACACCCAGAAACAGGCTGTTTCCGGCTGCCTTTGCAGCTTTTTTATTATTTCCCTGTCCCAGCATCCTCGCAAGAAGCGCATTCGTTCCCACGCCGGTTCCGATTCCCACTGCCACCATCAGCATCTGGATCGGGAACACCAGTGTCAGCGCATTCAGGGCGGCTTCGCTTCCTACCCTCATATTTCCCACAAAGGCACTGTCCACAATATTGTAGACTGCCTGCAATGCCATCGATAAAATCATCGGTATGCCCATCTGGATCATGAGCTGATTTACCGGCATATCCTTCATCTTGTTGCTTTCTGCCATTTTAAATAAATCCTCCTTTTTTCCACATAAAAAAGTGTGCACCTATCTCATAAGCTGGACTTACGCTGATAGGCAACACACTTTTTAATGGCATTTTTATAAAATTTAATAAAAAATGCACCTTGGCACATTCTTTATGGAATAATAAAAAAAGAGCAGCAAAAACTGGATTTACGCTCGTTTGCTACTCGTT
>ERZ791810.2109-NODE-2109-length-11208-cov-3.532144_pt1 | contig 11208 bp, 10 predicted proteins | sample MGYA00510304_ERZ791810 | MGnify/ENA primary metagenome ERZ791810 (study PRJEB30046, sample SAMN00791967) | human gut metagenome | study: EMG produced TPA metagenomics assembly of the A metagenome-wide association study of gut microbiota in type 2... | reverse complement strand
GGCCTACGTCCCATATGGGACGTAGGCCTGCCGTAAGGAGTTTTGCGGCATGAACAGCACTTCGGAACAGCAGGATGCACAGCACCTGCGTATGACGACCGCACCGGTGCCGGGGCTTATCCTCTCTCTCTCCGTCCCCAGCATCATCACCTGCATCATCACTTCGGTCTACAACATGGCCGACACGTTCTTTGTGGCGCAGCTGGGCACGGCCGCCGTAGCAGCGGTGGGCGTTGTGTTTTCCATATCCTCGGTGCTCTCTGCACTGGGCTTCTGGATGGGTACAGGCGGCAGCAGCCTTGTCAGCCTGTATCTGGGCGCACGGGAAAAGGAAAAGGCGCACTGCGCCGCCAGCACGGGCTTTTTTCTTGCTTTGGGGCTGGGCGGCGTGATTGCTGCGGGCGGGCTGCTGGCGCTGGAGCCGCTGATGCGCCTGCTGGGCAGCACCGATACCATCCTGCCCGAAGCCGAGGCCTACGCCGTTCCCATCCTGCTGGCCGCGCCTTTCCAATGCTCCAGCCTGGCGCTGGCGCAGTGCCTGCGCGCCGAGGGAAAAAGCAAGGAAAGCATGGCCGGACAGCTTGCAGGCGGGCTTTTGAACATTGTGCTGGACCCTCTGTTCATTTACACGTTGGGCATGGGCATCCGGGGTGCGGGCGCGGCCACGGCGCTCAGCCAGGTGATGGTGTGGGCCGCGCTGCTCTGGTTCTATGTGCGCGGCAAAACATCCGTGCGCATTTCGGTGCGGCAGGTAGCCCGCACCCCGCGGATGGTGAAGCTGATTTTCACCACAGGCTTTCCCAGCCTGTGCCGTCACTGCGGCAACGCGCTGGCCACCATCGTGCTCAACCGCGCAGCGGGCGGCTTTGGAGACGCTGCCATCGCCGCGTTCAGCATCGCATCCCGCGTCTCGGGGCTGGCGCTCTCCGTGTCCATCGGCTTTGTGCAGGGGCTTCAGCCCGTGGCCGGCTACGCCCACGGCAGCAAAGACCACGCGCGGCTGAAAAGCGCGTTCCGCTTCTGCTGCGCCGCCAGTATGTCCGCTCTGACGGCACTGGCCGTGATCATTGCCGCAGCCGCGCCATGGATCGTGCGCATGCTCAGCCCCAGCGACGGCGGCCTTGTGGAAACCGGTGCGGCCGTGCTGCGCGCCACCAGCATCGCACTGCCGTTCACCACGTTCATCAACTGCACGGGCACGCTGTTCCAGGCCATACGGGAAAGCGCGCGCAGCAGCGCGCTGGTTCTTGGCAAACAGGTGTGCATCTACATCCCGCTGCTGCTGGCCCTGCCCCGCGCCTGGAGCATGAACGGCCTGATGGCCGCAATGCCGCTGGCCGACGCTCTGGGCTTCCTTGCCGCGCTGTGGATGGCCCGCAGCTATTTTCGCCGCGCGCAGCACGCTGCGGCGCTGTAAAGAGCCAATTTTCAGCGAGGTGGCTCTGTCGGGCAAGAACGGTAAAATGATACTTTTACTTTTTGGGATGCTGCCAAAGATGCAGGCGGGTATCTATTGGTTGTCCCAAGGAGCACTGCAAAAATATTTTGGATTACGGCAAAGGTACACCCGTGCATTATACAAGGTTATAGATACCGTAAAAAACTTTAAATCATTTGACAAAAATACAGTTGTAAAAGCATAAATTCGTCAAACGCCAGCGATGAAAACGCAGGACAAAATGCACCATATTTCCACATTCATAGTATACCAAGAGCGGAAAAAGACCGCACCGAATGTTCGCTTGAAGAAATATAGGAAAAAATTGCAATCCACCGACTCCCAGCTGCCTTCTGGAATCCAAAATCCGACGCACAGGATGCGAAGCACCAGAAAACTATTTTACGCCTGGGAGAAGTGTTTGAGAAATATTTTTAGCCTCAAAAAATTCTCGCCGCCCGGCTGTTGCAGCTTCCGGACGGCGGGTTTTTTTTATTTTTCCTGCGGCTGCTCTGTTTCCTGCTCCGTCGCAGCCTCTGCCGCGGTTCCCTTCTCCGGCTTCTCCTCCGCCTGTGCGGCGGCTTCGGCCTGCTCCGTCGCTTCCTCCGCGGCAGCCGCCTGCGCGGCGTCCGCGGCCTCCTCCACCGCCTGCGCGCCGGCGGCCACGGTTTCCTTTACGCGCTCCAGCAGGTCCTCCGCGCCGTCGCGCAGACGGCCCGCAACGGCAGGAGCCTCCTCAGCCACATATCCGGCAAACGCCGAGCCAGCGTCCGCCACCGCGTCGCCCGCTTCATACAGCGCGCCTCCGGCGTCGTGCAGCGCCCCTTTCAGCTCCACGGTATCCACGCCCGCTTTCTCGGCAGTGCCTGTCACCACTTCCTTTACCTTTGCGCCCGCGTCGCTCAGCACGCCGCCCGCCGCGCGGGCAATATCCTCCAGCACGCTGCCCGCGGGTACGTCCTGCGGCTCGGCCCCGGCGGCTGCCGCCGCAGCGTCGGCCGCTTTGTTTTCCTCATATTTTTGGGCCACTTTCAATGCGGCGAAAGCGGCGCCCGCCGTTACGCCAAGGCCCAGCAAGCCTTTTAAAAATCCCATAACTCTACGCTCCTTTACAGCAAAATGGGCAACCGCCCGCCCTGCGTCACCGCCCGGCGGGCTTCCTTGCTTTCATTATAGATTCCCCGCGCCGGTTTGCCAAGCATTTCGCGGCATGTCACAAAAAGTTTGCAATTCGTTCCCGGTTTGGCCGCAAATGCGCCGTTTCGCGGCGGCTTATGCCTGCGTGCGCTCGATCTCCCGGATGCGCGCAAAGCCTTCGTGTACCATACCGGCTTTGTCCGGCGTCATGCCGTCGCACCAGTCGCTGTCCACAAATGCCAGCGCCATACGCCCGGCCACCGCGGGGGTCACGACTTTTTCGCCCATGGCCATCACGTTCGCGTTTGTGATGCGCCGCAGCTCGGCGGCAGTATATTCGCTTTCACAGGCCACGGCGTATACGCCGCGAAACTTGCCGGCCGTCATGCATACGCCGGCGCCGCTTCCGCACATCACAAAACCGCGCTCATACGCGCCGCTCTGAATGGCGCGCGCCAAAAGCTCGCCCGCCTCGTAATAGCGCACGGTCTCATCCTCCCGCTGCTGGCCAACGTCCGTAACGTCGTGGCCCGCCTCCCGCAGCACCTGCTTGACATGCTCTTTCAAACGGAATCCCGACGCATCGGATGCAATGGCGATTTTCATACAAAAACTCCTTTCGACGGTGTGCCGCCGTTTGTTTTCAGCAATTTCGCACAACCGTGCCGCTTTTTATCTTATCTTAAAAAACCGCATGATGCGGTAGCCGATGTAGCGGAACACATCCGCCGCCAGCCACAGCTCGATGAGCGCGTAATGGGGCAGATTGCGCCACCGGAATTTCGGCTTTTTCACTTTCGGGATGGCCCGGAACGCCTCCCGCGCGCCTTTGATGTACGGCGTCCAGAAGCCCCGCAGGCCGAACACCAGAATTTTGAGCAGATAGCCCAACGCAAGCGGGATAAAATTCAGAAGGAGCATGCCCAGCGGCATATTTTTGTAGGGTAGCAGAATGCTGTTGCGCCCGCTCTGCACGCTTTTGAATTCGTTGTACCGCACTGCGCCCGTCGTCGCGCCGCAGATGTGGTAGCACTTGGCCACCGGGCAATACAGGTTTTTATAACCCAGACTGTTTGCCCGCCAGCTGATGTCCACATCCTCGAAATAAGCAAAAAACAGTTCGTCGAACAGACCTATCTCATCCAAAATGCTTTTGCGGTACAGGCTGGCCCCTCCGCAGGCGGAAAAAATGCGCCCCGGCTTTGTATAACGCCGCCAGTACATGCCGTCGCCCCGCTTGCACGCCCACCCGAACAGCGTGACATAATCCCCCGCATCGTCACAGATGTCCCGTTCAAAATGCCGGATCATCAGGCTTTGCACCGCAAAAGCGCGCGGCTCGGCATCCGCCATGGCAATGAGCTGTGCCAGCCAGTCCGGCTGTGCAAAGGCATCGTTGTTGAACAGCACCACATATTCGCCTTTTGCCAGGCCGATGCCCGTGTTCACCGCTGCGGAAAAGCCGGTGTTTGTCTGGTTCTCCACCAGCGTGTAGCCCGAGCGGCCCACATAGCTGCGGGCAATGGCCAGGCTCTCGTCTGTGGAGCCGTTGTCGATGATGATAAGCTCGAAGTCCTGCTCCGTCTGCGCCCAGATCGATTCAATGGAATCGCGCAGCCAGCCCGCGCCGTTCAGATTCGGTATTACAATACTTGCTTTCAAAAGCGTGGTCTCCTTTGATGAAACGTGCTATACTGTTGTTGACGCATGTTTTGGGTTGTATACGCGGTGCGCAGCCGCGGCAGCGGCGAGCCTGAGATTATTATAACATGACGCCGCGAAGCGGCCCCGGCAAAACCGCACTTGCTGCGGTTTTGCATGTTTCAATGTCCCCAGGCCCATGCGCGCCAGCGCATCCGCGTGTGCTGCGCACACGCGCAGCCGCGGCAGCGGCGGCCTGAGATTATTATGCCACAAGCGTCACGTTTTCGCAACGCCGAACTGCGGTTCTATTTTTATAGAAAAGGAGCCTGTCCCATGTACGATGTAACGACCGCGAAGCTGTTCCTGCTGGATATGGACGGCACGTTTTATCTGGATGATACGCTGCTGCCCGGCGCGCTGGAGTTTCTGGCACTGTGCCGCGCCACCGGACGGCAGTTTGCGTTTTTAACGAACAATTCCTCCAAAAGCAAAGCAGACTATCTTGCGAAGCTCACGCGCCTGGGCGCGGACGTTACCGAACATGACATTTTCACTTCCGGTGATGCAACGCTGCTGTATTTGGCGGAAAACGGGTTTCCCAAAGATATCCTGCTCATCGGCACGCCCAGTCTGGAGGCGCAGTTCGCGGCGGAAGGCTACACAGTGCGGGCTGCGAAGCCCCGCGCCGTGGTGCTGGGCTTCGACACCACCATCACCTATGATAAACTGAGGCTGCTGTGTGACGCTGTGCGCGCCGGCCTGCCCTACATTGCGACACACCCGGATTACAACTGCCCGGTCGCAGGAGGCTTTATCCCGGACATCGGTGCGGTGATTGCCTTTGTAAAAGCAAGCACCGGGCGGGACCCGGATGCCGTCATCGGGAAGCCAAATGCCTACATCGCCCGCGCCGCTGCACACAAATACGGCGTTTCTCTGAAAGACGTATGCATGGTGGGCGACCGCCTTTACACCGATATTGCACTGGGCGCCTGCGGCTGCGGTACCGCGCTGGTGCTGTGCGGTGAAACAACGCCGGAGGCTCTGGCCGCAAGCAGCGTCACGCCCGGCGTCGTGTGCGCCGATTTGGCCGCGTTGGGCAGACTGCTGTAGCCGGTGCGGTCCAATATACCACCGGGAGGACTGCTGTCATGGAATACGCGCAGCGCATCGGCGCACGCATCGCGCGCCTGCGCACGGAAAAGCATCTTACACAGGGACAGCTTGCCCAGGCCGCAGGCGTGCCGCGCGACGCGCTCGCCCGCTGGGAAGCCGGCGGCGGGCTGCCGGGCAGAGCTGAGCTGACGGCTCTGGCCCGGCCGCTCGGCACGACGACGGCGGCACTTCTGAACGCGGACGAAGACGAACCGGACGAAGCGCCCGTCGGCTTCCTTACATTTCCGCGTACCGAGCAGGCATGGCGCGCCCAAGCCCGCTGTATGCGCGGCAGCGGGCCGCGCACGGCCTATGCGCTGGCGGCGCTGTGCTGTACCGTCTGCGCTGCTTTGAGCCGCGCCTGGCTGTTCGGCTCCGTGCGTATGGCCTGCACCGGCTTTTTTCTGGCCGCGGCTGCATTTTGTCTGTGGGGCTGTGCGGACGGCCCGCTACGGCTGCGGCTGCGGGCCGCCTGCAAAGGAGATTTTGCGGCCGTTCAGGCAGCCGTATACCCCACCCACTGCCGCTGGCATCAAAACGGAGAACCTTACCGGCTGGAGCACGCCGACTTGATGGGTGCCTGGGAACTGCCCGACGGGTTCGTGCTTCAATGGGAAGGCCCTCCCCTCTTTGTCCACCATAGCGACGCACAAGCTGTGCGGTATATCCTTTCCCACTCCTACGGCGTGCCGTACCGCGTCCTCAGGCCCCGGCGGGAGCCGTTTTGGGCACTGTGTGCCTGTACGGCGGGCCTGGCAATCTCCCTCTGGCTGAGCGGCAGCGGTCTGCGGCTCCTGCGGCAGAGCTTCGCCCCCTCCGCACCGCTGCCGGATGCTCCGCAGTCTGCCGCCGTACCGGATTTTTCCAGCACAAACGGCCCTTGCTTTGCCGCCGCGGACGGAGGCGTTTGGTTCACGGCGGGGCACGGCTCCGCTGTTTCGCCGGAAACGACCCGTGCTCTCTTTACCGGGGCAGGCCGCATTTTGGCCGCTGAAACCGGCTCCAAGGTGCAGGCTGTACTGTATGCGTCCGGCCCGCTGGATTGCAGTGTCACCGTCACGCCGGACGAAGGCGTCACATGGTTCGGTCAGTCCCTCACCGCGCTGGACCGTCCTGTCGAATACGCAAAGCTGGAGTTTCTGACGCCGGAGCTGGGCTTTGCAGCGGTGGGCACGCAGCATTCCCCGGGCGGCGGCGAGGAAAAATATGCTTTTTTCACCCATAACGGCGGGCAAAGCTGGACGGCATTCGGCGTCCTGCCGCACTTCGGCACCTCCCACATCCTCAGCGGTTTTTCCATGACGCCGAACGGCACGGCGTTTCTCACTCTTGCCACAGGTCCAGAGGAAAACTGGCCCCTGCTCTACTGCAGTGCAGATGGCGGAGCCTCCTGGCAGACGGCGGAGCTGCCCTGGGATGACTGCGCGCTTGCATACCTGAACCACCTGTCCCGCGCAGAGCAGCGGCCCGAGGGCTTTTATGTTCTTCTGACGCAGCTGCCGTACAGCGGCGGGAACGCCGCCTTTTTCGCCCCAACGGCGCAAGGGCCGTGGAGCTATGCCGGAGATGCCATCCCAGATGCATGATCCACGCCTGCAAAGGGACGGGCCCCGTGCCGGATGCATCAACCGCATCAGCACGAGGCCCTTTTTTCAGGCAATGCTCCCGCCTGTTATTTCAGTGTTTTTTCCAGATTGGCCATGATGTCTGCCGCACCCTCGCTCATCACAAGTACGATTTCTCCGCCGGGCAGCGTTTTGACCAGCGCGCCCTTGGCAACCTCGTACTGGTCGGCCAGATAGTTTTCAAACGACTTGCGCTGCAGCGAAACATAGCTTTCCACCGCAGCCTGCACGACTTCGGCCTGGCCTTCGGCAGGCTTGAACACACCGATGGCGTAGGCCCGCACATTCATCATCGACATGCTGAAGGCGTACGCGTCCAGCGTTGCGGGATCGATGCCCATGGTGTCCAGCATCATCTGGATGCTGGACGCCGCATCCTCGGCGGACATATCGTTGGGATTCACGGCCAGCATCGGCTCACCGCCCGCGTCGCCGCAGGCGATCTCGGAATACTCATTGTCCTCGGCCGGACGCGCGTCACGGATGGCATAGGCGTAGCGCTGGCCCTCGCTCATCGTGTCCCCGGCCCCGCCGGACGAAACGGACGCGGAACCCGAAACGGAACCCGAGCCGGAGGCGGCAGGCGTGGACACGGAAGACGAGCCTCCCCCGGACGTACTGCCGGAGGACGCCGGCCTGCTCCCGCAGGCGGCAAGGGCAAGGCAGAGCGCGGCGGCAAGCGCCAGCGCGGAAATACGGTACAGTCGGTTCATGTTTGTTTCTCCTTACAGTTTGTAATACTGGCAAAGGCGGCCGCACACCAGGCGGCCTTTGCTATGAAGTATACCCCGCAGCCCTGCCAAAAATTGCACGCGGGGCAAAATTTCTCTAAAAAAGGCAAAAAAGGGGCGCAAAAGCGCCCCATACCGGCCAGGCCGCGGGTTCTTTCACTTATACTTCGGCGCGGGGTGATAAAATTCGAAAATCACCGCGTCGTTTTCCGCTTCTTTCGCGTTTATATCGTCTTCGGGGCGCACGGTCCAGCATACGCGGATGGCGCCCATTGCCTCCGCCAGACGGGCGGTCCATGGCTTTTTGCCGGGGCCGTAAGCGATAAACTGCGGGCGCGCCAGCACGTTGGTGAACAGGCAGCCCAATGCGAATGCCAGCGGCTTCGGCTCATCCCGAAACGAGGCGGGCGCGTCGGAAAGCTGTCCCCGCAGCACATCCTTCGCATTTTTCCGGAACCAGCGCACGATGCGCGGGTCAAAGCTCTCGATGCAGTAGGGGCCGTTGTACGCGCGCATCAGCGCCAGTCCCTTTTCGCAAAGCTCGTCGTTGCGCCGCCCCGTCTTGAGTTCAATGATCATGGGCGTTCTGCCGCCCATCACTTCAAACACCTCCGTCAGCAGGGGGATCGTCTCCTGTGTGCCGCACAGACGCATCCCGCGCAGCTCCTCGAATGTAAATTCGTCCACACGGCCGTGCACGCCGCACACACGGTCCAGCGTGTCGTCGTGGAACACCACGACCTGCCCGTCCCTGGAGAGCTGGATATCCAGCTCCACGCCGTAGCCGGCCTCCGCCGCCGCGCGGAACGCGGGCAGGCTGTTCTCCGGCACCGTCTTATCCTTCGTATGCAAGCCCCGGTGCGCGTGGTTTACGCCGTACACCAGCTGCTTTTGCGCCTCGCCGTAGCGGCCCGGCCGCAGAAAAAGCCACAGCAGAACGATGCACACGGCCAGAACCCACAAAAATACCGCCATTCAAGATCATCCCATTTCCCGGCGCATACGCGCCGCGTGATCCGGCCCTGCAGGCAGGGGCCTCCGGGGAGGCGCGCCGGTCCTATCTGCCATTTTACCGCGCTCCGCCCGCGCCGTCAATCGGCAGGGACGCATGCGTAAAACATTTTCACAAATTTGACATATCGGCGCTGTAATATGCTACTATAAGAAAAACGAAAAAACCATCTGCTGCCGAAAACGAGGTGTTTGTTATGGCAAAAATTTTGATCGTAGACGACGAGCCGCGCATCCGCGAGCTGATCCGCGAGCATTTGGAGCACGAAGGCTTCCAGTGCGAAGAGGCCACCGACGGCTCCGCCGCGCTGGCGGCGCTGGCCGCCTCCGGAGCGGACCTTGTGATATTGGACATCATGATGCCGTTTGTGGACGGTATGACCTGCCTGCGCGAGATGCGCAAGCGCAAAATCGACACGCCCGTCATCATGCTGACGGCACGCGGCGAGGAATACGACAAGCTTGCGGGCCTGGAGGGCGGCGCGGACGATTATGTGGTAAAGCCGTTCAGCCCGCGGGAGCTGGTGGCCCGCGTAAAGGTGGTCCTGGCGCGCACCATGCCCAAAACGCAGGAGGGCGGCGAAAGCTTTGTATTCGGGGACCTTGTCATAGACACTGCCTCCCACAGCGTGAAGATCGCCGGGGAGGAAGCTCCCCTTACGCCCAAGGAATTCGATCTTCTGGTGTTCCTTGTATCCAATAAGGGCTTGGCGCTTTCCCGGGAAAAGATTTTGCAAAAGGTGTGGAACTACGACTATTACGGCGAGGACCGCACCGTGGATACCCATGTCAAAATGCTGCGCAGCCACCTGGGCAAATACCGCGACAACATCGTGACGGTATGGGGCATCGGCTATAAATTTGACCCCGATGTGAGGCCCGGAAAATGAAGCAGGACAAGCGCCCCGCGGGCGCGGCCGTAAAAAAGCGGCGTTTTTTCAATAGGATCAGCCGCAAGCTGATGCTGTTTGTTGTGCTGATGAGCATGGTGCTGCTGGCGCTGGTGTGGCTGCTGAGCGTAAAGCTGCTGGAGCCCATGTACAACCGGCGCGTGCTCGCGGATCTGAACCATGCGGCGGACGTCTATTCCGCCATCATTGAAAAATACGGCAAATTCGAGAGCTTCGACAAGAGCGGCGGCGTTCATATTCCCTCAGACATGATGGAGGAGATCATGGACAACCGGGGGCTGCTGGCCGGAAAATGCTTTGAGGTAGCCGGAACAGACTGCAAGGTCCTGCTGCATCTTCACCAGCTGCAGTCCGACCAGTGCCTGCTGCATCCCAATCCGCTGAGCCAGCTTATGGAATATTCAGAGCCGCAGTGGAACAGCACCGCAGCCGTCAACCTGCGGGCCACGACCTTCGTACTGGGAGACCTGAACTTTACTCTGCCGGACTCCCGCATCCTGCCCGGTCTGGAAAGCACCTCCGGCACCCGGCAGATGGTGGTGTGCCGCAACATCAACAACCAGTATTCTCTCATCCTCTCCACAGACCTGGAGCGTGTGGGCCAGGCCGCCGACGTCATCAGTGCGCAAATGCCCATCATTGCCGCCGTGCTGCTCATCGTCAGTATTGCGGGTGCTTATGTATTCAGCCGCTGGTTCACAAAACCCATCTCGGCCATTTCCCGCGCCGCGCGGGAGATGGCACGCGGCAATTACAAGGTGCGCGTCACGCCCCAGGCGGATGACGAGCTGGGCGCGTTGGCCGGGGATTTCAACACCATGGCCCGGGAGGTGGGCCGCACCTCGGAGCTGCAGCGGGACCTCATCGCCAATGTCAGCCACGACCTGCGCACGCCGCTGACGCTCATCAAGGGCTATGCCGAGACGGTACGCGACCTGACGGGCGACAACAAGGAAAAGCGGGACGAACAGCTCTCGGTCATCGTGGACGAGACCGACCGCCTCTCCGGCCTTGTGAACAGCGTGATGGAGCTTTCCAAATATTCCTCCGGCACCGAAAAGCTCAATCCCGTCCAGTTCGACCTGGCACAGCTGTGCGACGAAGTGGCCTACCGCTACCAGAATATCTGTGAGCAGAGCGGCTACACCCTCACGGTAGATGCTGCCGACCCCTGTACCGTAACGGCAGACCCGGACATGATGAGCCGTGTGGTGCACAATCTGCTGGCGAACGCCATCCATCATATCGGGCCGGACGGCTGTGTGGCGCTGCGCGTAAAACCGCAGCCGGACGCCGCCGTGCGGGTAGAGATTGAGGACCACGGCGCGGGCATTGCCCGGGAAGATCTTCCCTATATCTTTGACAAATACTACCGCTCCCGCGCGGACGCCGGCAAGGTCGGCACAGGGCTGGGGCTTTCCATCACAAAGGCCATCCTCATCAACCACGGCTTTCCCTTCGGTGTGGACAGCGAACCCGGCAAGGGCAGCATTTTCTGGTTCGTCGCTCATTGAGCCGGATATTTTTTTCTGTAAAAAAGGGACCTCCCGCACCTG
>ERZ791810.2107-NODE-2107-length-11231-cov-5.921170_pt1 | contig 11231 bp, 13 predicted proteins | sample MGYA00510304_ERZ791810 | MGnify/ENA primary metagenome ERZ791810 (study PRJEB30046, sample SAMN00791967) | human gut metagenome | study: EMG produced TPA metagenomics assembly of the A metagenome-wide association study of gut microbiota in type 2... | reverse complement strand
TAGCGCCAGGCGCGGTACAAATCTTTTATGGTGATGAATCCTCGCGTCCGTTCGGTCCTACAGGTTCTGATCCGCTGCAAGGTACACGTTCGGATATGAACTGGCAGGATGTTAGCGGTAAATCTGCCGCCAGCGTCGCGCACTGGCAGAAAATCAGCCAGTTCCGCGCCCGCCATCCCGCAATTGGCGCGGGCAAACAAACGACACTTTTGCTGAAGCAGGGCTACGGCTTTGTTCGTGAGCATGGCGACGATAAAGTGCTGGTCATCTGGGCTGGGCAACAGTGACTTTTCCGGCTTCCCGTTCGTCAGTACCTCGGGAAGCCGCCAACCAGGATAAAATGTCAGCCCTAATCAGCGTTGCAGGATAAAGCACCGCTCACTCTTCAACAGACCGATTTGCACCCCAGCAAATGTAGCGTTATTGTTACCTTCCTTGCTACAGAGTTCGACAGATATCCCGCTATGACATTCTCCCTTTTTGGTGACAAATTTACCCGCCACTCCGGCATTACGCTGTTGATGGAAGATCTGAACGACGGTTTACGCACGCCTGGCGCGATTATGCTCGGCGGCGGTAATCCGGCGCAGATCCCGGAAATGCAGGACTACTTCCAGACGCTACTGACCGACATGCTGGAAAGTGGCAAAGCGACTGATGCACTGTGTAACTACGACGGTCCACAGGGGAAAACGGAGCTACTCACACTGCTTGCCGGAATGCTGCGCGAGAAGTTGGGTTGGGATATCGAACCACAGAATATTGCACTAACAAACGGCAGCCAGAGCGCGTTTTTCTACTTATTTAACCTGTTTGCCGGACGCCGTGCCGATGGTCGGGTCAAAAAAGTGCTGTTCCCGCTTGCACCGGAATACATTGGCTATGCTGACGCCGGACTGGAAGAAGATCTGTTTGTCTCTGCGCGTCCGAATATTGAACTGCTGCCGGAAGGCCAGTTTAAATACCACGTCGATTTTGAGCATCTGCATATTGGCGAAGAAACCGGGATGATTTGCGTCTCCCGGCCGACGAATCCAACAGGCAATGTGATTACTGACGAAGAGTTGCTGAAGCTTGACGCGCTGGCGAATCAACACGGCATTCCGCTGGTGATTGATAACGCTTATGGCGTCCCGTTCCCGGGTATCATCTTCAGTGAAGCGCGCCCGCTATGGAATCCGAATATCGTGCTGTGCATGAGTCTTTCCAAGCTGGGTCTACCTGGCTCCCGCTGCGGCATTATCATCGCCAATGAAAAAATCATCACCGCCATCACCAATATGAACGGCATTATCAGCCTGGCACCTGGCGGTATTGGTCCGGCGATGATGTGTGAAATGATTAAGCGTAACGATCTGCTGCGCCTGTCTGAAACAGTCATCAAACCGTTTTACTACCAGCGTGTTCAGGAAACTATCGCCATCATTCGCCGCTATTTACCGGAAAATCGCTGCCTGATTCATAAACCGGAAGGAGCCATTTTCCTCTGGCTATGGTTTAAGGATTTGCCCATTACGACCGAGCAGCTCTATCAGCGCCTGAAAGCACGCGGCGTGCTGATGGTGCCGGGGCACAACTTCTTCCCAGGGCTGGATAAACCGTGGCCGCATACGCATCAATGTATGCGCATGAACTACGTACCAGAGCCGGAGAAAATTGAGGCGGGGGTGAAGATTCTGGCGGAAGAGATAGAAAGAGCCTGGGCTGAAAGTCACTAAAAATTGCCTGATGCGCTACGCTTATCAGGCCTACATGATTTCTGCAATATATTGAATTTGGAAGAATTTGTAGGCCGGATAAGGCGTTTTAGCCGCATCCGGCATAAACAAAGCGCACTATTCCGGCGTTGAGAAACGCCGGAAAACGTTTCAAACAGGCTGCTGCCGTAGCCGATGCCGCTGCACTTTCTCGACATCCATGCACTGCAACGCCTTTGTCGGGCAGGCTTCAACACAGGCCGGTCCCGTCTCCCGATGCCAGCACAGATCGCACTTAATCGCCCTCGCCTTTTTGCGCGAAGAAACGACCTCCATCGCACCAAACGGGCAAGCCAGCATACAGCTTTTACAGCCAATGCAACGTGTTTGTTCAACGAAAATATGCCCATGTTCGCGGCTTATCGCGTCAACAGGGCAGACATTCGCGCACGGTGCATCTTCACACTGATGACAGGCTACTGCCGTGGTCCAGCAGTGGTCTTTAATGACACGAATACGGGAAATAAACTCGTCTGGTGACAACGCAGCGCAATCCTGATTCTCATGATGCGACACTGCGCAAGCCACTTCACAGGTACGGCAACCGATACATTTCGTCGCATCCGCAATAATAAACCGGTTCATGATCACTCCTTTGCACTAAAACAGCAGAGTGCCAGAGAGCGCGTCCCTACTGCTTTGATCCAACGAAGGAAATGTTAAAGTTTTGGCACTTGTCCAAAGCGTTATGTGATCGCGCCCAGGTCATCCCTGACAGTAAATCCCAGTTCATTAGAAATAGCCTGCGCGGTTTCACGCAGTGGTTTCAGGAGATTTTTCTCTCCCACCTGTTTCAGACGTGATGTCGAAAGCGAAATCGACACGGCGTACGGCACCCGCCCATGAATATCAAACACCGGAACAGCAATACAGGAGACGCCGAGTTCGTTTTCTTCTCTGTCCATCGCCGCTCCGCTTTCACGAATGTGCGCCAGTTCGTCGAACATCGCGGGCAGCTCGGTAATGGTATTGCGGGTTAACGGCTGGATCTCATGCTGATGGCTTTCCCAGTATGACTTCACGTAGTCCGGGTGACCAAACGCCATGTAGATCTTGCCCATTGCGGAACAGTAGAGCGGCATATGCTGGCCAATATAGGCACGGGTTCGCAGCATCCCGGTTGTGGGTTCCAGCTTATAAATCAAAATAGCGTGATCGTCTTCGCGGCTGGAGAAGTTAATGGTTTCACCAGTGGCGATGTTCAGTGCCTCAAGATGCGGAGCGGCGATATGAATGATATTCAGCGAAGACAGCGCCTTCTGCCCGACGGCAATAAATTTGGTGGTCAGGCGATAACTCCCTGCGGCAGGCGCGGTGGTCACATAGCCGCAGGACTGTAATCCCTGCAATAAGCGATGGACGGTACTCTTATTTAAACCAGCCAGCTCCGAAAGATGCGCCAACGGACAACCGTTTGGATAGTTGCTCAAAATCTCAATCAGCATCAACCCGCGAAACAGACTCTGGCTTCCGGCTGGACGCTCTTTTTCCTGCGCCATCTCGTTCTCTTTTTTTCCCATCACTTCTTTCCCCATTTTGTCGCGTCCTGATGGTAGCGCAAAGTGTGCCGTAGTTCACGATCTCGACAGATAATTTATAACCAATTGATTTTTATGTCTTTTGAAATTCATCAATCAGATTGCTTTGTTAAAAAGCGATCGATATATTTGAAATCAGATTTCGCATATTGAAATTTTAAGCCAAAAAAGCGATCAAAAAAACAAGGAAGCCTGGGATGAAAGTGACATTTGAGCAGTTAAAAGCAGCCTTTAATCGGGTCTTAATTTCACGCGGCGTTGACAGCGAAACGGCTGACGCCTGTGCAGAGATGTTCGCCCGCACCACCGAATCCGGCGTTTATTCTCACGGCGTTAATCGTTTCCCTCGTTTCATTCAACAACTGGAAAACGGCGATATCATTCCTGATGCCCAACCCAAACGTATAACCAGCCTCGGCGCAATTGAACAGTGGGACGCCCAGCGTTCGATCGGTAACCTGACAGCGAAAAAGATGATGGATCGCGCCATTGAACTGGCTGCCGATCACGGTATTGGTCTGGTGGCACTACGTAATGCCAACCACTGGATGCGCGGCGGCAGCTACGGCTGGCAGGCGGCGGAAAAAGGCTATATTGGCATTTGCTGGACCAACTCCATCGCCGTAATGCCGCCGTGGGGCGCAAAAGAGTGTCGCATCGGCACTAACCCGCTGATCGTCGCCATTCCTTCCACGCCGATCACCATGGTCGATATGTCGATGTCGATGTTCTCTTACGGCATGTTAGAAGTTAACCGTCTGGCAGGTCGTCAGCTCCCGGTCGATGGTGGCTTTGATGATGAGGGCAATTTGACCAAAGAACCTGGCGTTATCGAGAAGAATCGCCGCATTTTGCCGATGGGCTACTGGAAAGGTTCTGGCATGTCGATTGTGCTGGATATGATCGCTACTCTCCTTTCCGACGGCGCATCCGTTGCCGAAGTCACCCAGGACAACAGCGACGAATACGGCATTTCACAAATTTTTATTGCCATTGAAGTGGACAAGCTTATCGACGGTCCCACCCGCGATGCCAAGCTGCAACGCATCATGGATTACGTTACTAGTGCCGAGCGTGCTGACGAAAATCAGGCCATTCGCTTACCCGGCCATGAATTTACTACCCTGCTGGCCGAAAACCGCCGTAACGGCATCACTGTTGATGACAGCGTGTGGGCCAAAATCCAGGCGTTATGAGGAGATAAGTCATGATTTTTGGACATATCGCGCAGCCCAATCCGTGCCGTTTGCCCGCCGCCATTGAAAAGGCGCTCGATTTTCTGCGCGCTACCGATTTCAACGCCCTGGAGCCGGGCGTTGTCGAAATCGACGGCAAAAATATTTATACGCAAATTATCGATTTAACCACACGCGAAGCGGTGGTAAACCGTCCGGAAGTGCATCGTCGGTATATCGATATTCAGTTTCTGGCGTGGGGCGAAGAGAAAATCGGCATTGCTATTGATACGGGAAATAATAAAGTCAGCGAATCACTATTAGAGCAGCGCAATATTATTTTTTATCACGACAGTGAACATGAATCATTTATAGAAATGATACCGGGCAGCTACGCAATTTTCTTTCCGCAGGATGTTCACCGACCAGGTTGTATTATGCAAACAGCCTCTGAGATACGAAAAATTGTGGTTAAAGTCGCATTAACGGCGCTGAATTAATCGAATAATCGTCTACGCCAGAACGCCTGGGTAATGTTATTGCTCTAACTATATTAATAATTCAGGTTGCTGCACATGCGACTTGAATTATGACAGACATAGCCTCAAGGAATAGCTATGAAAAAAATACTCGAAGCAATACTGGCGATTAATCTCGCCGTACTTTCCTGTATTGTATTTATAAACATTATTTTAAGATATGGTTTTCAGACAAGCATTTTATCTGTTGATGAATTGTCACGTTATTTATTTGTCTGGTTAACGTTTATTGGCGCGATTGTAGCTTTTATGGATAACGCCCACGTTCAGGTCACCTTTCTGGTGGAGAAACTCTCCCCCGCATGGCAGCGACGAGTCGCTCTGGTTACCCATTCCTTAATCTTATTTATTTGTGGCGCACTGGCCTGGGGCGCAACGCTAAAAACAATTCAGGACTGGAGCGATTATTCACCGATCCTCGGTTTACCCATCGGCCTGATGTATGCCGCTTGTCTGCCCACCAGCCTCGTTATCGCATTCTTTGAACTGCGTCATTTATATCAACTCATCACGCGTAGCAATTCTCTAACGTCGCCACCGCAAGGAGCTTAATCATGGCTGTGCTGATTTTTCTGGGCTGTCTGTTGGGTGGTATTGCTATCGGTTTGCCTATTGCCTGGGCACTGTTGTTGTGCGGGGCGGCGTTAATGTTCTGGCTGGACATGTTTGATGTCCAGATCATGGCACAAACGCTGGTGAACGGAGCCGATAGCTTCTCCCTGCTGGCGATTCCGTTCTTTGTGCTGGCGGGTGAAATCATGAATGCGGGCGGCTTGTCAAAACGCATTGTTGACCTGCCGATGAAACTGGTGGGGCATAAACCAGGCGGGCTGGGCTACGTCGGCGTGCTGGCAGCTATGATTATGGCGAGCCTTTCTGGTTCTGCCGTTGCGGATACCGCCGCCGTTGCCGCTCTACTGGTGCCGATGATGCGCAGCGCCAACTATCCGGTCAACCGGGCGGCGGGGCTGATTGCCTCTGGCGGCATTATCGCGCCAATTATTCCCCCTTCCATTCCGTTTATTATCTTCGGCGTTTCCAGCGGATTATCCATCAGTAAGCTGTTTATGGCGGGCATTGCCCCTGGCATGATGATGGGCGCAACGCTGATGCTTACCTGGTGGTGGCAGGCCAGTCGCCTTAATTTACCCCGCCAGCAAAAAGCAACGATGCAGGAAATCTGGCACTCTTTTGTCTCCGGTATCTGGGCGCTGTTTCTTCCAGTCATCATTATTGGCGGGTTTCGCTCCGGTCTGTTTACCCCTACCGAAGCCGGGGCCGTTGCTGCTTTCTATGCGCTGTTTGTCGCCACAGTTATTTACCGTGAAATGACCTTCGCCACACTTTGGCATGTACTCATTGGCGCGGCGAAAACCACCTCAGTGGTTATGTTTCTGGTGGCCTCGGCACAAGTTTCCGCCTGGCTGATTACCATTGCTGAACTGCCGATGATGGTTTCTGATTTACTGCAACCGTTGGTCGATTCACCGCGTCTGCTGTTTATCGTCATTATGGTGGCTATCCTGATTGTCGGCATGGTCATGGATTTAACGCCGACGGTATTAATTCTTACCCCGGTATTAATGCCTTTAGGGAAGGTGCGAATAAGCGGGGAAATTCTTCTCGGCTGACTCAGTCATTTCATTTCTTCATGTTTGAGCCGATTTTTTCTCCCGTAAATGCCTTGAATCAGCCTATTTAGACCGTTTCTTCGCCATTTAAGGCGTTATCCCCAGTTTTTAGTGAGATCTCTCCCACTGACGTATCATTTGGTCCGCCCGAAACAGGTTGGCCAGCGTGAATAACATCGCCAGTTGGTTATCGTTTTTCAGCAACCCCTTGTATCTGGCTTTCACGAAGCCGAACTGTCGCTTGATGATGCGAAATGGGTGCTCCACCTTGGCCCGGATGCTGGCTTTCATGTATTCGATGTTGATGGCCGTTTTGTTCTTGCGTGGATGCTGTTTCAAGGTTCTTACCTTGCCGGGGCGCTCGGCGATCAGCCAGTCCACATCCACCTCGGCCAGCTCCTCGCGCTGTGGCGCCCCTTGGTAGCCGGCATCGGCTGAGACAAATTGCTCCTCTCCATGCAGCAGATTACCCAGCTGATTGAGGTCATGCTCGTTGGCCGCGGTGGTGACTAGGCTGTGGGTCAGGCCACTCTTGGCATCGACACCAATGTGGGCCTTCATGCCAAAGTGCCACTGATTGCCTTTCTTGGTCTGATGCATCTCCGGATCGCGTTGCTGCTCTTTGTTCTTGGTCGAGCTGGGTGCCTCAATGATGGTGGCATCGACCAAGGTGCCTTGAGTCATCATGACGCCTGCTTCGGCCAGCCAGCGATTGATGGTCTTGAACAATTGGCGGGCCAGTTGATGCTGCTCCAGCAGGTGGCGGAAATTCATGATGGTGGTGCGGTCCGGCAAGGCGCTATCCAGGGATAACCGGGCAAACAGACGCATGGAGGCGATTTCGTACAGAGCATCTTCCATCGCGCCATCGCTCAGGTTGTACCAATGCTGCATGCAGTGAATGCGTAGCATGGTTTCCAGCGGATAAGGTCGCCGGCCATTACCAGCCTTGGGGTAAAACGGCTCGATGACTTCCACCATGTTTTGCCATGGCAGAATCTGCTCCATGCGGGACAAGAAAATCTCTTTTCTGGTCTGACGGCGCTTACTGCTGAATTCACTGTCGGCGAAGGTAAGTTGATGACTCATGATGAACCCTGTTCCATGGCTCCAGATGACAAACATGATCTCATATCAGGGACTTGTTCGCACCTTCCCTAGGATCCATTCCCTCAAGTCTTAGTGATGCTTCCGCTTTTCGAAACCCTTCACGGCGCTGCTTTTCACTCATCGGCTAATACCTCTGTCAGTTTTCTGACGTTGCTGGCGTTCCTGCTCCCGTTCAAGCTGGCGCTGTTTTTCACGATCGTGATTCTGTTGCTGGAACGTCTGCGCCATCGTCAGAATATGGGTCATCTGCTCCCGGGAAAGTCCTTTAAAAGGCTCTGTAACGCTCTGTAGGCGTTTTTGCTGCGAATCCATAGTCTTCTGTAGATCGCGCGCTCTTTTGGCATTCTGGGCGCTCTGAGAGGCCATAGCGATGGTTCCTGCAAAGCCATCGTTCACTGCCTGGCTTAAACGTTTGGCTATGGCTGCCTGATCTTCCACGTCTTTGGTGAAAATACCCTTCCGCAGTACACGCGGCTCCAGCGCCTCCGGTGAGATCGATACCTGGCTACGGGTGCCACGGTTTATCGATTCGTAGTAGTGCTGAACTGTCTGATGCGTGGCACGGCTTCCCTCGATGCCGCGCTCAAGACCCAGTTTTTTTACCGATTCAGCGTAGGTGCTCTGATCGTCACGCATCTTTGACCGCCCGCCAATAAACTCTTTCGCGGACAGCCGCCCATCCTGCGTCAATGGCACCACGAACGCAGACAGGTGCGGGGTGGCCTCGTCCCTGTGAACCACCGCCGCCACAACGCGATCTTTCCCGTATTTGTTCTCCAGCCATTGCTCAGAACGGGCGAAAAACTCCGCCTGCTGCCGCGGTGTGGCCTCGTTCCACCACTCAGGGCTTGCTGTCATAACGTATTCAACAGCCAGTACCGCATCTTTACGGCGTTTTTCCGGCAACAGCTCCCGCAGCTTTCCCATCGCCTCATCTGCCGACTGAGACACAGAGCAGTGGTTTTCTGGTGTCCGGTCAGCATCAGCATTCGGCGTTTCTCTCTCCCTGTAGCAGTGCTGTAACGCGCTGGCCACACTGCCCATTCCCGTCAGCTTTTTACAGCGCATTATCGCGTAGTTCGCCATGCTTCCCCCCCCCCTCGCTCCGGCGTCCATCCGGCCAGACGGGGGATCGCATTGCGATGCCTCCGGCGGGCCACTATCAGGATGATAGTGTACTCACTAGACTTTGCTACGCAAAATCGTTCGGGCAGCAAGCTGCCAGAAGGTCAAAATCAACGGCAGTCTGGCAGGTGGAAGGCGTCGCTCCGCGCCACCCCCCACCACTGCCAAGCCTGTTTTATCCGGTGAGTCGTCAAGGGTAAATGGCACTCGCTACGCTCGCCCTTGACGAATGTCAGGCAACAAAGTCGTCTTTGAAAGAGCACGTGCCGCTCGCCGCAGGTCAGGCTGAGGCGTACCGCAGCGCAGCGAGGAACGAACAGCCTGAACGAGGAAGCGGAATGTCCACTAGGCGTACATTGGGCTACGTATGCACGGACTTAATAGATATAGAAAAGGAGCTTTCAGTAAATCGCTGATTATATTGGGTTAAAAAAAGGGGGAGTCTCACCAGCCATGAGACTTATGAGTCTCACTAGCTATGAGACTCAAGTTGACCTGTTGCATCTCTAATGATACAACCGGTATCAAATGGGATATTGAAATGGTCTATAGAGCAATGGATAATTCACAGATTGGCACTCCAGAGTCTCATGAGCAGGATAACTATAATTTCGTCCAGGTTAGCCGCGCGTATCTCAAGGAATGGCGTGCGCTGACAAGGAAAAGCCCTATTGCCTCTGAAATCCTTATGTACTTGATTGAGAATATGGGCAGGACAACTAATGCTGTTGTTTGCAGCTATACGACTTTGATGGAGATAACCGGGGTCTCTAGAGCATCAGTAGCAAGGGCGGTTAAAATCCTGAAGGAAGATCGATGGATGCAGGCAGTAAAAATAGGTAATGCCACAGCATATTGTGTTAATGCCAAAGCATTTTGGCAGGCAGGTAGAAATCAAAAAAAATACGCAATCTTCCAAGCTACCGTGATTGCCTCCTCCTCAGAGCAAGAGTCTGATTTCTTAGAAAAATCACAGCAAGATCTTCGATATATTCCTTTTGTCGATCTCAAAGACCGCCCTATTGTTGGCACCGATGAACTCCCGCCTCCGGATCAAACAGATCTAGATCTCGACTGAGCCTCTGAAAACCTTCAAATATGGTTCACCGTGAACCATATTGAAGTTCATTTGATAACCATTTTTTTAAGTTAACTTTTTGATTTAATTATAAAAATTCATATTAATTTTTTCCCATACCTTTCTAGATAGATTTTTGCTCCTATAGATACAGATACGCGGATTACTGGGATAATCGGTATATCGGTAAACAGGAGCAGAGGTCAAAATGGGTGACTTAGAGCGATTTGTAGAGCTTGCTGAAAGGCTGGGAAAAGTGGCAGGGTCACTTACTAGTCTTGCATTGGCCATTTGTGTGTTAATTATGATTTATTTCACTTTCATTTCCGCATAAAGGAATCACTAATGTTATATTGGAAAAAAATGCCATCACTCTGGATCGGTAATAGACTGACAGAGTTTAATAGTTTAGAGACTTCACATGCCATTGCCGCCATAAAGATATATATAACTTTTTGTCTCTTTGGAAAAGAAGAGGATGATGGAGTGCGAACCGTAAAACTTACGTTTACAGAAATAAGCGAAATAGCTTCTATCAGCCGATCTTTGGTAAATGAAGGTCTCAAATTGCTCGATAATAAAAAACTAATTAAATACCTATCGCCCGCGTCAAAAAGAAAGAAAATCTATACAGTGGATGTTGATGGGTGCATTCATGACGGATGGTGTAAGCTGCCTATGGCAGGCATCGTTAGCGAAGACAGAACAATCAGCGCCTTCCAGTCAATGCATAATAGATACCATTTTGAGCTTGTAGCGCTTCAGCTATATTTATACCTTCTATATGCCAGAGATAACTTCCAGGAGCATGTGTTAGCTAGAAAACAAACTATTTGCGAAAAGCTTGCTTGCCGCAATGTAGATTTAAATAAAGCAATAACATATTTAATACACATAGGTCTTTTAAAAGGAATTAAACAAAAGGCAGTGGAGTCTTATCCCATAGAACTTTTTCATGATTCATTTTATTTTTATGTAAAAACAGGAGCAAGCAATGCGCTTACATTCAAAAAGCAACCTCTTGTTAACCCTCCAGAAAAAGAAATTCCGTACTGACATACCTGAGGGCGAATTACTCCTCGCCCTTATGATTTATTCTAAGGTAGTAATCCAATATTTCTTTACGCCCTTGTTCATAACTTGTTTCGCCAGAGATAATCCTCGTTTTCAAACATTCATAACGAGGTACTCCACTAGGGAAGGTGCGAATAAGCGGGGAAATACTTCTCGGCTGACTCAGTCATTTCATTTCTTCATGTTTGAGCCGATTTTTTCTCC
>ERZ791810.2087-NODE-2087-length-11365-cov-22.775243_pt1 | contig 11365 bp, 8 predicted proteins | sample MGYA00510304_ERZ791810 | MGnify/ENA primary metagenome ERZ791810 (study PRJEB30046, sample SAMN00791967) | human gut metagenome | study: EMG produced TPA metagenomics assembly of the A metagenome-wide association study of gut microbiota in type 2... | reverse complement strand
AAATGCCCCCTGCGTCCTCTCTATGGGAAGAGGCACAGGGGGCATTCATGTTTGTCAGGATGATCCGAGCGGCGGGGGCTTCAGCTTAGCCCTTGACAGCACCGGCGGAGATACCTTCGACGAACTGATCCTGTGCGCAGAAGAACACGATGAGCTGCGGCAGGATAGAGATCAGGGACAGGGCCAGAATACGGTTCCAGGCAAAGCCCGTATCACCGTCCATGGACAGCTTGACGAACAGGGACATGGGGTACTTTGCAGGGGTCTGGACGTAAAGCAGAGGACCCATGAAGTCGTTGCAGCTCCACATGAACTGGAACAGTGCGCAGGACACCAGAGCGGGCATCAGCATCGGGACGATGACCTTGTACAGGGTCTGGAAGGAGGAGCAGCCGTCGATGGCGGCAGCCTCGTCCAGGTCGCGGGGGACGTTGCGCATGAACTGCACCAGCTGGTAGACGAAGTAGGTCTCAGTTGCGAATGCGCAGTGGACCCAGATGGCCAGATAGAACGGGCTGTTGACCCAGCCGAACTTGGTGTACAGCAGGAACTGAGGCACGTTCAGGACGACCTGAGGCAGGAACAGGGTGGCCAGCATGATGCTGAACAGGATCTTCCGGCCCGGGAAGTCGAAGCGGCCAAAGCCGTAAGCTGCAATGCAGGAGGAGACCACGGTGCAGATGACCTTGGGCAGGACGTAGCTGTAAGTGTTCAGCATGGCCTGCAGGATGTTGATGGAACCGCCGAAGTTGTTCAGCGCGTTCTTGTAGCCCTCCAGAGTGGGGTTCTTGATCCACAGGCCGATGCCTGCAAAGATCTCGCTGTTGTCCTTAAAGGTGGCGCTGATCATCCACAGCAGGGGATAGATCATGATGAGGCCCACCAGGATCAGGACGAAGTACTTGAAAAACGTCGCGATGGCGTTAGAAGCTTTCATTCCCATACTGTCACACCTTACCTTTCATCCGAGTAGTAGACCCACTTCTTCTGGCTGGTGAAGGCGATGATCGTCAGGATGCAGACGATGACGAACATGATCCATGCCAGTGCGGAAGCCATGCCCATCTGGTTGGACTTGAATGCGTAGTTGTAGACCAGAATGGAGATGAGGGTGGTGGAACCGCGGGGACCGCCGTTGGTGATGATGAACGGGCCATTGAACTCCTGGAAAGCCTGGCAGATCTGAGTGACCAGGTTGTAGAAGATGATGGGGGTGATCATCGGGACGGTGATGGAGAAGAACTGCTTCCATTTGCCGGCGCCGTCGATGGTGGCGGCCTCGTATAGGTCGGCCGGCACGCCCTTCAGAGCGGCGAGGAACAGCACCATGGCGGAGCCGAACTGCCAGATACGCAGGAAGCAGATGATCCACAGTGCGTAGCTGGGGTCGCTCAGCCAGGAAGGACCCTGGAAGTGGCCGAAGGTCAGCATACGGATGAGGGTGTTGACCAGACCGTCATCACGGAACACGGCCTTCCACAGCACGGCGATCGCAACAGAGCCGCCGAGGATGGAGGGGATGTAGTAGACGGTGCGGAACACGTTCACGCAGGCGATCTTGAAGTTCAGGATGTAGGCGATGAACAGTGCGAAGACCAGCTTCAGAGGCACAGTGATGAAGCTGTACTTGAAGGTGGTGATGAGCGCCTTGGTGATCTTGGGAGTGGAGAAGGCGTCCACATAGTTCATGATGCCATACTGATGGATGCCGTTGAAGAAGTCCATATCCGTAAAGCTGTAGTACAGAGACTGGCCGAACGGAATGGCCTTGAAGACGACGAAGCCGATGATCCAGGGGATCAGGTAGAACAGGCCCTGCCATTTGTCAAAAAACTTCTGGGCCGGGGTACGCCCGAGAGAGGGCGCTTTGCTTTCTTTCATCCGGGGATCCTCCTTTTATAAGGATATGTCTCGTACGCCGCACAATAGTTTGGACACATTTTTGTCAAAAAAATGTCATCACCGTCTTGCAAAAAAGGGGCATCCGTCCGTAGGTGGAAGGAATGCCCCTTGCAAGACTCCTTTATGCGGGGCGGCCCGTTGTCAACACCGCGCGTGTGCGGGCCGCAAAAAGTCCGTGAGGCGGAAATTAGACGGTGTAGCCGACAGACTCCATGCCGTCCAGCAGGGTATCGACCAGGTCAGCGCCGGAAACATTGTCGTAATCCAGAGTGTCGAACACTTCCTGATAGACGCCGGTGCCGGTAGCCTTCAGGTCGTTGGACTCGAACAGGGGGTCGAGCTGGTTGGAAACGAAGGCCATGACCTTGCCGTTTGCCTCAGCCACCAGCTCCTTGATCTTGCCGGCGCCCTGAGCAGCAGCCAGACCAGCCTTGGAAGCGGGGATACCGCACTCGGAGCCCATGATCTCGGCACCTGCGGTCTCGTTCAGCAGGAAGTTGATGAGGGTAGCTGCCTCTGCGGGATGCTCGCAGGTCTTGGTGATGGCCAGACCCATGGAGACCTTGGAGAAGCCGCCGTTGTAATCGCCGAACTTGATCTCCTCGCCCACGGTGAAGCCAGCCTTGTTCTCCTCGTCCAGAGCGTCAGCGTACTTGGTAGCAGAGGAGTCCCACTCGAAGCAGCCGGCCAGCTTGCCGGTGATCCACTCGGTGGACTGGTGAGCGGCGTTGTCGCCGTTGGAGCCGTAGTAGGTGGGCAGGCTCATGATGACGTGGCCCTCGACCAGGCTCTTGATGAAGTCGATGCCCTCAGCGATCTGGTCGGCATCGTAGTTCAGGGTGGAGGTGGTGGGGTCGGCCCAGTCCTTGCCGTACTTGCTCTCGAGGTAGAACACCATCAGGATCATACGGTCGTATGCGCCCAGGTGCAGGGGATAGTAGTCATCGCCCAGCTTCTCCTGGAAGGTCTTGCCGGCAGCCATCAGCTCGTCCAGAGTGGTGGGGAAGGAGATGCCGGCCTTGTCGAAGGTGGTCTTGTTCCAGTAGAAGATACGGCCGGTCATGGAGACGGGCACGCACTGCTGAGCGTTTGCCACGTTGCAGGCAGCCAGCTTGGCCTCATCCCACTGAGTCAGGTCGAGGTACTCGGAGACGCTGTTCAGGTCGATGAAGGTCTGGCCGTTCTTGGAGTAGTTATACAGCCAGTTCCAGTTGATCTGGCAGACATCCTCAGCGACGCCGCCTGCGAACTTGGTGGACATGGTGTCCTCCCAGCCGGACCATGCAGCGAAGGTGGGGTTGACGGTGATGGTGCTGTGCTCAGCAGAGAAAGCCTTGATGGCCTCCTGGTAAGCGTTGTGACGGGACTCGCCGCCCCACCAGCTCATGGTCAGGGTGACGGGGTCGGAAGACAGGCCGGCCACGGAAGCGGCTGCGGAAGAAGCAGCGGTGGAAGTGGCGGTAGAACCAGCGTTGCTGGAGCCGCCGCAGGCGGCCAGCAGGCCGGCAGCACCCACAGCGCCAGAGACCTTCAGAAAGTCACGACGAGAAATTGCCTTGCTCATTTTCGTTCTCCTCCTATGTAGAAAACATCTTCTTGCACGGACGCCTCTGCAAAGCATCCGTTGTATACAAATATAATACCAAAGGCAAGAAAAAAAAGAAAGATGCAAATTGTAGTGATAGCGGCAGAAAACGTACAAATATTGCGCTTATTTTTTGCCCGGTTTTGACGTCATTGCCATAATGAATAAACTTGGACCGAAAAACTGTGCAACTTGTATACTTCAACGATTTGCATAGAAAACTGGGATGCAACAGGAGAAGATTGGCCCGAATTGCAAGAATTTTGTAGCCGAGGCAAAATTTGTTGAAAGAGCGTTGTATACATCAAAAGCGACGATAACAGAAAGTTCCGACCCTGAGCTGATATATCAATAGAGCAAAAAACGCGCGAATCAGGCCCGGACTGATATATCACGGATGCAGAAAAGATACAAAAATGCCGCCCGGCGTGCGGACGGCATAAAATCAGGGAAAAGAGTCACCGGCGGGCGGCGTAGAAGGCGCTGCGCTCCCGGAAGTAGCACTGGGGACACATGCTGACGTACTGGACGTCGTTCTCAAGGTCGATGGCTACCTGTTCGCCCTCAAAGACGAAGCGGCCGTTGACCTTGCGGCAGTTGCAGGTGGCCTTGCGGCCGCAGGTGCAGATGGTCTTCATCTCCTCGATGGTGTGAGCCAGCTCCAGAAGCCGGGTGGAGCCGGGGAAGCCCTTGAGGGAGAAGTCGGAGCGCAGGCCGTAGCAGATGACGGGGATGTTCAGCTCTACCGTCACCATGAACAGCTGTTCAGCCTGCTCGGCAGTGAGGAACTGGCTCTCGTCGCAGAGCACACAGGCCAGAGGCCGGCCCTCGCTGCTGGCGGCCCGGACGGCCTCCACCAGGTCCATGTCCGGCGGCACCAGCAGATCGGCAGGGCGGCGGACGCCCAGACGGCTCACGAGGTCGCCGCTGCCCTTGGTGTCCACCTTCGGCTTGAGGATAAGCACCCGCATCCCCTGCTCCTCGTAGTTGTGGGCCACCTGCATCAGCGCGGTGCTCTTGCCGCTGTTCATTGCGCCGTAACGGAAATAAAGCTTTGCCATGTCGAAAAAGTCTCCTCATGAAAGGACTCTCTCAGCCAAAGCCTGACGGAGAGGGCCTGTATTATCGATAGTATCTGCTCAGTCCTGATTGCGCAGCCGGTAGCCCAGGCTCATCAGGCTGTCGCCGAGGTGGACGTTCTCCACCACCACGTCGGGGTAGGAGACAGACAGATCGTAGTGGGAGAAGTTCCAGAAGCCCTGGATGCCCAGAGCCACCAGACGGCCGCTGATCTCCTCTGCGCCGCTGCGGGGCAGACAGAGCACAGCCACCTCGGGGTGGTGCTCGGCGCAGAAAGCTTCCAGCTCGTCGCTGTGTAAGATCTGGATGCCGTTGATCTCTTTGCCCACCTCGTCGGGGGCGTTGTCGAAGGCGGCGATGAGCTTGTAGCCGTTGGTGTCGGTGGTGATGAAGCGGCTCACAGCCTTGCCCAGACGGCCGCAGCCGATAAGGATGGTGGGCAGGAGGTCGCCGTTGCCAAAGAGCAGATGCTCAAGGATGCTCAGCAGATTCTCCACCGAGTAGCCGATGCCCTGACGGCCATTCACGTCGCCGATGCAGTTGAAGTCCTGCCGAACCTGAGAGGCAGTGGTACCCATCTGGGCGGCCAGCTCACGGGACGAGATGCTGGTGATGCCGTCGTTCTTCAGGGTGCGCAGGTAGCGATAGTATTTGGGCAGGCGCTTGATGACGGGCAGAGAAGCTTTGCCGGGAGTGTTCATAGGGGGGTCTCCTTTCTTTTTATCCGCAGCATTGCCGGGGGGAGGTGCGCAGCGGCAGGGTGCTCCGGCAAAAGATTTGTACTTTCTTGTACAATAATGATACATATTTGACAATCTTATCTCTAGTATAAAGTATACAGCGCGAAGACAGAATGTCAAACCATTTGGCACATTTTTTTGAGAAAGAAAAGAAATCTTTGCCGAAGTATAACCGGCAGGAATGCCGGACAAGCTGAAATGAAGCAAAAAGGAGGATGCGCAGAATGTCACAGGAAGAGAAGAACATCCCCGTGGAGCAGCAGCGGCTGGAAAAAGAGCAGATCGAGGATATGGGCAGCGTTTACCGCACCCGGGGAGCTCACGCCATCCACTGCCTGACTGTCATCGGGCAGGTGGAGGGCCATGTGGAAGCGCCCCAGGGACAGAAGACCACCAAGTATGAGCACGTCATCCCCCAGCTGGTGGCCGTGCAGGAGGACCCCGCCATCGAGGGCCTGCTGGTCCTGCTCAACACCGTGGGCGGGGATGTGGAGGCGGGGCTTGCGCTGGCGGAGCTCATCGCCAGCATCTCCAAGCCCAGTGCGGCGGTGGTGCTGGGCGGGGGCCACTCCATCGGCATCCCGCTGGCCGTCAGCGCCCAGCGGAGCTTCATCGTGCCTACTGCCACCATGACGGTCCACCCCGTCCGCCATTCCGGCATGATCCTGGGCGTGCCCCAGACCATGCGCTGGTTCGAGCAGATGCAGGAGCGGATCACCGGCTTCGTGGCGTCCCACAGCGGCATCTCGGAGAAGCGTTATACTGAGCTGATGATGCGCACGGGCGAGCTGGTCATGGACGTCGGCACCGTGCTGGATGGCCGAAAAGCCGTGCGGGAAAAGCTCATCGACGAGCTGGGCGGGCTGTCGGATGCACTGGCATGGCTCTACCGAGAAATCGAGGGGAAATAAATTGCCATTTGACTTTTCCCGTGGTACAATGAAAGAATCGAGTCGTATCGAAATTCTTCCATCGTCACCGACAGAGCCGCCCTGAGCGCGCCCTGCTTCATGATATAAAATAAGGAACGGGTTTTAGGAAACATGGCAAAGAGAAAACGCAAGACCTCCGGGCGCAGCACAGCCTCGCGCCGCAAGAACCGGACACAGGACCGGATGCCCGCGGGGCTCATCACCCTGTTTGCGGGGCTGGTGCTCATGGCGCTGGCTTTCGTGCCGGGCAGCTCGGCCTGGCGCACGATGCACGATGTCCTGTTCGGCGTGTTCGGCTGCGGAAGTTTTGTGCTGGGCGCAGCGCTGTGCTATCTGGCCATCCTCTACACCCGGGGCGAAGACCTGCTGCCCCATATCGCCAAGCTTACGCTGGGGCTCATCTTCGCCAGCGGCACGGTCATCGTCTTTTCTGACATCCCCACCGGCCAGACCACCGCGCAGATGACTGCCGCCTGTTATCAGAATGGTATGAGCGCATGGCTCTCGGGCGGTGCGCTGGGCGCTGTGCTGGGCGGGACGCTCCTGCTGCTCTGCGGTAGACCCGCCGCCAATCTGGTCATGGCGGCGCTGGCGGCCTGCGCCAGCCTGTACATTTTTGACGTTACGCCCGCCGAGTGCTGGCAGTGGCTCTGCAACGTGGGCGGCAGCGTCCACGAAAAGGGCCTTGCCGTCCACGAGCAGAATGCCGCCCGCCGGGCCGAGCGTCTGGCAGAACGCGCCGCCGAGGAGGCCGCGGCAGAGGAATACGAGGCCTATGACGACGACCTGCCGGAAGACGAAGTGGGCGAGGACTGCTGCGGCGGCGAAGAGCCTGCCGCGCCCGCCTTCCATATCCAGCCTCCCGGCTGGCTGGCTGGCGTCTTCCACTGGGGCCATCAGGTGATGCAGGGCGGTGAACAGGCAGAGCCTGCCCCTGCGCCCGCACCGGAAGTGCAGACCCCGCCTCAGCCCGAGCCTGCTCCCGTACAGGTGGAAAAGTCCCGGCCCCGTGCGCCCTTTGATATTGATTTAGGCCCTGACCATACCACCGTCACCGAGGGCGGCAGTGAGCCCATCGAGCCCATCATCCTCGGCCCCGGCGGAACCTTCGGCATGGACCCGCTCCGCCGTGCGCCCATCCGCGCCACCGTGACGCCCATCGTCCCGGACGCTGTGGATACCGCCGCCGAGGACTTCTTCACGGCCCAGCCCGAGCCGACGGTGACACCTACTGTCACGCCCGCCGCCCCGGCAGAAGAGCCGGAACAGCAGCCCGCGCCTGAGCCGCCGCTCTCCTTCGGCATCCCGCTCTATGATCTGACCCCGACTCCGGAACCGGCCCCGCAGCCGGTCAGCGCCGAGAATGCGGTGGCGTTCCGCTCTGAGCCGGATGAGGACGGCTGGATCAGCATCACCAGCGACCCGGTGGAGGAAAAAGACCTCAACACGCTGGTGGCAGCCGCCATGGAAAAGCCTGCTGTCTCCGAGGAGCAGGCCGCGAATGCCCCCGCCGAAGAGGCCGAGACGGAGGAGAGCTTCCAGTATCAGTACCCGTCCATCGAGCTGTTCGAGCGAGCCCCGGAGGAAAGCGACGCCGGTGCGGAAGACGAGCTGAAAGCCAACGCCCAGAAGCTGGTGGACACGCTGGAAAGTTTCGGCGTCCGCACCCGTGTGCTGGATATTTCCCGCGGCCCGTCGGTCACCCGGTATGAAGTCCAGCCCATGGCGGGCGTCAAGATAAGCCGCATCACTTCGCTGGCGGACGACATCGCCCTGAACCTGGCGGTGGCCGATGTCCGCATGGAGGCTCCCATCCCCGGCAAGCCTGCCGTGGGCATCGAGGTGCCGAACCATAAGAAAACGCCGGTCTACATCCGCAGCGTCTTCGAGAGCCAGAGCTTTTTGCGGATGACCTCGCCGATGGGGATTGCGCTGGGCAAGGACATCGCCGGCGTGGCCCAGGTGGCCGACCTGTGCAAGATGCCCCATCTGCTCATCGCGGGCAGCACCGGCAGCGGTAAATCGGTCTGTGTCAACAGCATCATCATGAGCCTGCTGTTCCGCTCCAGCCCCGAGGACGTCAAGCTCCTGCTCATCGACCCCAAGGTCGTCGAGCTGGCTGAGTACAACGGCATCCCCCACCTGCTGATGCCCGTCGTCACCGAGCCCCGCAAGGCGGCCGGCGCACTGGGCGGCGCAGTGCAGGAGATGGAGCGCCGCTACCACCTCTTCGCGGAGAACAACGTCCGCGACATCAAGTCCTTCAATAAGCTGGCGGCAGCGGACCCGAACCTCGAGAAGATGCCCTATATCGCCATCATCATCGACGAGCTGGCCGATCTGATGATGGTCGTCGGCAAGGATGTCGAGGACTCCATCTGCCGCATCGCCCAGAAGGCCCGCGCCGCCGGTATGCACCTCATCGTGGCGACCCAGCGCCCCAGCGTGGACGTCATCACCGGCCTCATCAAGGCCAACATCCCCAGCCGCATCGCCTTCGCCGTGTCCAGTCAGGTGGACAGCCGCACCATCCTCGACGGTGCCGGTGCCGAAAAGCTGCTGGGCATGGGCGATATGCTCTTCATGCCCGTGGGCGCACCCAAGCCCACCCGTATCCAGGGTACCTTCGTGCGGGATGAGGAGATCAGCCGTGTGCTGGACTTCATCAAGAAGAGCGCCACCGTCCAGTACGACGAAGCCATGATCGAGGCGATGGAAAAACACGCCATCCAGGACGGCAAGAAGGGCAGCAGCTCTGCCGACTCCGACGAGGAGGGCGGCAGTGACCCGATGCTCAAGCAGGCCGTGGAGGTGGTCATCGACGCCGGCCAGGCGTCCACCAGCCTGCTGCAGCGCCGCTGCAAGCTGGGTTATGCCCGCGCCGCCCGCATCATGGACGAGATGGAAGAAAAGGGCATCATCGGCCCCTACGAGGGCGCAAAGCCCCGCGCTGTCCTCATCAGCCGCCAGCAGTGGCTGGAAATGCAGATGAATCAGCCGGATGAATAAAATTTTTGATTTCGGAAGCAATAGAGCCCTGCTGTATAGGGCAGGCAAGGATAACTATGGAACATTACACCGAATTTCTCCCCATCAGCCGGGCCGACATGGAGGCCCGGGGATGGGACCAGCTGGACTTCGTGGTGGTGGGCGGCGACGCCTATGTGGACCACCCCAGCTTTGGCACCGCCATCATCAGCCGCCTGCTGGAAGCCGAGGGCTACAAGGTGGGCGTGCTGGCCCAGCCCCGCTACACCGACTGCGAGGACTTCAAGCGGTTCGGAAAGCCGAAGTACGGCTTCTTCATCGGCGGCGGCAACGTGGACAGCATGGTGAGTCACTATTCCGTCGCAAAGATCCCCCGCGCGGAGGACGAGTATTCCCCCGGCGGCAAGGGCGGCGCACGGCCCGACCGCAGCGCCACCGTCTACACCAGGCTTGCCAAGCAGGCATACCCCGACCTGCCCGTCATTCTGGGCGGTCTGGAAGCATCGCTCCGCCGCTTTGCCCACTACGACTACTGGCTGGACACCGTCCTGCCCAGCATCGCCGAGGACTCCGGCGCGGACATCATCAGCTTCGGCATGGGTGAACACCAGACTGTGGAGATTGCCCGCCGTCTGGCGGCAGGGGAGCCGGTGGAGAGCATCACCGATGTGGACGGCACCTGCTACCTGACCGACTTCGACCACCTGCCCGAGCGGTATGTGGAGTGCGCGGGCTTCAGAAAGGTCGCCTCCGATAAGGTGGCCTATGCGAAAGCCTGCCGCATCCAGATGGACAATCAGGACGTCGTCAGCGGCAATATCATCGTCCAGAAGCAGAGCGAGAAGTACCTCGTGCAGAACATCCCCGCAAAGCCCCTCGTCCGCTGGGAGCTGGATAAGGTCTACGCCCTGCCTTACACCCGCTGCTGCCACCCCATCTACGAGGCCATGGGCGGTGTGCCTGCCATCCGGGAGGTGCAGTTCTCCATCATCCAGAACCGCGGCTGCTTCGGCGGCTGCAATTTCTGCGCCATCCAGCTGCATCAGGGCCGACGTGTCACCAGCCGCAGCGCCGACAGCATCGTGGCCGAAGCAGAGCGGATGACCCACGAGCCGGATTTCAAGGGCTACATCCACGACATCGGCGGCCCCACCGCCAACTTCCGTTTCCCATCCTGCCGCGAGCAGATGCTGCGGGGTATGTGCAATGGCGGCAAGCACTGCCTCGCCCCCACCACCTGCTCCCACATGATCGTGGACCACAGCGATTATTTGAAAATCCTCCGCCGCGTCCGGGAGCTGCCCGGCGTCAAGAAGGTGTTCATCCGCAGCGGTATCCGCTTCGATTACCTGATGGCCGACCCCGATGACACTTTCTTTAAGGAGCTGGTGGAGTACCACGTCTCCGGCCAGCTGAAAGTCGCGCCGGAGCACTGCGCCCCCAACACCCTCGCCTACATGGGCAAGCCCCCCATCGAGACCTTCAACAAGTTCAAGGATAAGTTCTACGAGCTGAGCAGGAAGGCAGGAAAAAAGCAGTACCTCGTGCCGTATCTCATGTCCAGCCACCCGGGCAGCACCCTCAAGGATGCCGTCTATCTGGCCGAATATCTCTACAAGAACCATATGCGCCCCGAGCAGGTGCAGGATTTTTATCCCACGCCCGGCACCGTGAGCACCTGTATGTTCTACACCGGCCTCGACCCCTACACTTTGAAGCCGGTGTTTGTGGAAAAGACCGCTGAGGGCAAGGCACTTCAGCGCGCCCTGCTCCAGTATTATGAGCCTCGCAACGCCGAAAAGGTCATCAAGGCGCTGAAAATGACCCACCGCGAAGACCTCATCCCCCTGCTGGTTCCCGCGGAGGGCCGCATTGCGGTCCAGCGTTCGGCCCGCAGAGCCGAGGCCGCCGATGTGACCATCCACGGCGACGGCACCTACACCGTCCGGCCCAGAGGCAAGGGCGGCAAGCCCCAGAGCCGCTCTGCCGCCCCGGCGGGCCGCAGCCCGGCAGGCCGTCAGCCCAGCCCCGGCGCACGTTTTGCGCCCCATTCGGCTCCTGCGCATAAACCGAAAAGCAATCAACAGAAAGAGAATACATCGTGGAAAACTTCAAAAAAGAAAAAGTGACCGCTCAAA
>ERZ791810.2086-NODE-2086-length-11366-cov-20.231102_pt1 | contig 11366 bp, 10 predicted proteins | sample MGYA00510304_ERZ791810 | MGnify/ENA primary metagenome ERZ791810 (study PRJEB30046, sample SAMN00791967) | human gut metagenome | study: EMG produced TPA metagenomics assembly of the A metagenome-wide association study of gut microbiota in type 2... | reverse complement strand
GAGAGGTTATCCCTTTATAATAACGCAACGCCCCGTGGCATCGCTGCCCGGGGCTTTTTTTGAGAAAGGACGATCCTTTTTGCCTTGTCTGTTCAATAGTTTCGCCCCCTACTTCAAGCAGCCCTTCGGCGCGGTGCGCGCCGGTCAGAGTGTGCATTTGTCCCTTTGCATCCCGGAGGAGCTGGGCTATGTAGACCCCCATCTCGTCCTCCAGAAAGAGGGCAAGTACGATGTTCCCGTCCACTACCGGATGAAGTTCGACGGCCAGACGCCCCATCAGAACCACTTCTCGGTGGACGTCACCCTCAACGACGTGGGCCTCTACTTCTATTATTTCGACCTCTACACCGACTTCCGCCGCATCGTGCGCGGGCCGGACAACTGCGGCGTCGTGAGCTGGCAGGAGGGCGAGAGCTGGCAGATCACCGTGTATGAGGCCGATTTCGAGACGCCCGACCCCATCAAGGGCAAGGTGTTCTACCAGATCTTCCCCGACCGTTTCTGCGAGGGTGTGGAGAACAAGCCCATGCCCTTCCCCGACCGGCTCTATCAGGCCGACAAACACGCCGAGCCCTTCTGGCAGCCCAATGAGGTGGGCGGCCACCTGAACGAGGACTACTTCGGCGGCGACCTCAAGGGCATCCAGATGAAGCTGCCCTACCTCCGCGAGATGGGCGTGGATTACCTTTACCTGAACCCCATCTTCGAGGCCCACTCCAACCACCGCTACAACACCGCCGACTACCTCAACGTAGACCCCCTGCTGGGTACCAATGAGGATTTCGAGACCCTCTGCGCTGAGGCCAGGAAGTACGGCATCGGCATCGTGCTGGACGGCGTGTTCAGCCACACCGGCTCCGACAGCCGCTACTTCAACCGCGAGGGCCGCTACGGCGAGGGCGGTGCCTACCGTGACCCCAACTCCCCTTACCGCAGCTGGTACGATTTTGATTCCAAGTATAAGGGCGGCTACCGCAGCTGGTGGGGCTTCGAGACTCTGCCCGAAGTCAACGAAGAAACGCCTTCCTACGTCGAATTTATCACCGGCGAGGGCGGTGTCATCGACACCTGGCTCCGCCGGGGCGCAGCAGGCTTCCGTCTGGACGTGGCCGACGAGCTGCCCGACGAATTTATTGAAAAAGTGCGCACCGCCGTCAAGCGGGTCGGCCCGGATAAGTTCCTTCTGGGCGAAGTGTGGGAGGACGCCACCACCAAGTTCGGCTTCGACAAGCGCCGCACCTACCTGCTGGGCAAGGGCCTCGACAGCGTGATGAACTACCCCTTCAAGAACGCCGTCCTGGGCTTCGTCTGCGGACGGGACGCCGGCCAGACCATGACCGACATCCTCTCCCTCTGTGAGCACTACCCCGCCCCGGCCCTCGATACAGCCCTCAACTTCCTCTCCACCCACGACACCGAGCGCGCACTGACCGTTATTGCCGACGAGCCTGCCAATGGCCGGGGCCGCGAGTGGCAGAGCGGCCGCTGCGTCACCGGCGACGCCTACGAGGAAGGAATGCTCAAGCTGCGGATGGCTTACGCCATCATCTACACCCTGCCCGGCGTCCCCTGCCTCTACTACGGCGACGAGATCGGGATGCAGGGCTACCGTGACCCCTTCAACCGCGGCTTCTACTGCTGGAACAGCCACGAAGAGCGGCTGAAACCTGTTCTGGCACAGCTGGCACAGCTCCGCCACACCTGTGAGGCCTTCCGCACCGGAAAGCTTCGTGTCCTGCGGGCGGAGGGCGGCGTCCTCCACTACCAGCGCATCGGCGAGTTTGAGGCGGCAGAGATCATCGTCAACCGCACCGAGCATATCATCGTAGAGCCGCTGGCCTCCGGCAAGCACACCGAGGTGAACCCCATGGGCTTCACCATCGTGGTGGAAGAGGTCGGCCACAACCCGAACCACAGCTACTACGACTATAAGTGACCCCCACCCCCTGCCCTGCCTGCGGCATCCCGCCCGGCGTGAGCAGGGGGCTTATTCATAATCTGTCTCTGTACTTTTCAGACGTTTTGCTCTATAATGGGGAAAAAGGAGGGAGAACTCATGTCTGTTGACCCTATTTTCTGGCTTCTGGCCGCCATCGGCTTCGTCGTTCTCGAGGCCATGACCCTGAATCTCGTCTCCATCTGGTTTGCCGTGGGCAGCGCCGCAGCCCTGCTGAGCTGTCTGGTCACCGGCTCCTTCCGGGTGCAGGCGGTGGTGTTCGTGGCGGTCAGCACCCTCTGCCTGCTGGCCCTCAAGCCCCTGTGCGCCCGGCTGCGCAAGCCGCCCACGGCAACGAACGGCGACCGCGCCCTTGGCCGAGAGGCCGTCGCGCTCACCTCCGTCTCCGCCGAGGCCACCGGCCGTGTCCGGCTGGACGGCGTGGACTGGAACGCCCGCTGCGCCACCCCCGGCGACACCCTCGCCCCGGGCCAGAGCTGCCGGGTGGCCGAGATCCACAGCACCCTGCTCATCGTGGAGCCCATCCTCACCGAGACCGCCGCACCGGCGGCTCACTGATATGAAAGGAGCGTCCCTATGCCTATCATGCTGTTCCTTATCCTCATCCTCATCTTTGTCATCCTGCTGGTGGTCGTCACCAACATCGTCATCGTGCCGCAGTCCATGGTCTACGTCGTGGAGCGTCTGGGCAGCTACTCCGAGACATGGAGCGCTGGCCTCCACGTCAAGATCCCGTTCCTCGAGCGGGTGGCGAAGAAAGTCAGCCTGAAAGAGCAGGTCGCTGACTTTCCCCCTCAGCCGGTCATCACCCGCGATAACGTCACCATGCAGATCGATACGGTGGTGTTCTTCCAGGTGATGGACGCCAAGCTCTACACTTACGGCGTCAACCAGCCCATCGCGGCCATCGAGAGCCTGTCGGCCACCACTCTGCGCAACATCATCGGCGAGATGGAGCTGGACCACACCCTCACCAGCCGCGACACCATCAACAGCAAGATCACGGCCATCCTTGACGAAGCCACCGACAAGTGGGGCATCAAGGTCAACCGTGTCGAGGTCAAGAACATCATCCCGCCGCGCGAGATCCAGGAGGCCATGGAAAAGCAGATGAAGGCAGAGCGCGAGAAGCGCGCCGTCATCCTGAAGGCCGACGGCGAGAAGCAGGCCGCCATTACTGCCGCTGAGGGCGAAAAGGAATCCGCCATCCTCCGTGCCGACGCCGTCAAACAGCAGCGCATCCTCGAGGCCGAGGGCGAGGCACAGGCTATCCTCGCCGTCCAGAAGGCCAACGCCGACGCCATCCGCCTGCTGAACGAGGCCATGCCCACCGATAAGGTCCTTGCCCTGCGCAGTCTGGAAGCGCTGGCCAAGGTCGCCAACGGCAAGGCCACCAAGATCATCATTCCTTCGGACTTGCAGAATCTGGGCGGTGTCGTCCCCAGCATCAAAGAGCTGATGACCGACCCCAAAGATGCAGAATAAGAGGTTTCTCCTATGATTTACGATACCCTGAACAATCTCCCCAACTATCTCGGCATGAGCGACAACCTTGACACTGTCATCGAGTTCGTCATGGCCCGGGACATCAACAATCTGCCCGCCGGCAAGACCCGCATCGACGGCGACAAGGCCGTGGTCACGGTGAGCACCGTCACGCCGCAGACCTCGGACAAAGCGCTCTTCCAGCGCCGGGACGCCCACCTGACCCTCGAGACCGACCTTGAGGGCAGCGAGCTGTTTGAAGTTTCGCTGGGCGAGCTGACCCCCACCAGGCCCACCGACGAGGCTGCCGACCTGATCGTCGGCACCGCCGGCACCAGCATCGCCGGGATGCTCTGCGAGGGGCGCTTTGCCCTCTATCTGGCCGGTGAGCCCTACAAGTCCGGCCTGAAGGCGCAGGGCTGCGGCAAGCTGAAAAAGGCTGTGTTCAGCATCGAGCTGGATGAGGACGAAGAAGAGGCCGCAGAGGAATAACGGAGGCTTTCTATGAAGCGTTTTCTGGGCATTTTCGCCACCGCGCTGCTCTTTCTGTTTCTGTTCACCTTCTTCGGCGGCTCCTATTTTCTGGACATCCAGCACCACTTTTATGCGTGGATGTTCCCGGTCAGCCTTGGCATCGCCTTCGTCATCTGGGCGTTCTGGCGGCTGGACGACAAAGTAGAGGCCCTGCAAAAGCGGGTGGACGAGCTGGAAGCCGCCCGGCAGAAAACAGACAAAGCCAAATAAAAAAGCAAAGCCCCACGCAGCGTAGGTTGTGTGGAGCTTTTTGTTATGGTATCCTTTGGACAGAGAGAAACAATCACAAAGGAGAGTTTTTATGGATTCTTACGTCACCGGCACTGCCATCCGGCAGCTGCGGGAAGCCAAACACCTGACGCAGGCAGAGCTGGCCGAAAAGCTGGCCGTCAGCGCAAAGGCCATCTCCAAGTGGGAGACAGCCCACGGCCTGCCCGATATTTCCCTGCTGGAGCCGCTGGCGGCGGCTCTGGGCGTCAGCGTGCTCGAGCTGATGCAGGGCGAACCCGTCGTCAACCGGAACCGTTCTGCCAACCTGCTTCGCTCCAAGCTCTACGTCTGCCCCCTGTGCGGCAATGTGCTCCACGCCACCGGGCAGGCTGTCGTGAGCTGCTGCGGCATCACCCTGCCGCCGCTGGACATCTCTGAGGCGGACGACGCCGACGAACACCATCAGCTGACGCTGGAGCGGGTGGAAGATGAGCTTTTCGTCACCATTCACCACCCCATGACCAAAGACCACTACATTTCCTTCATTGCCTGCCTCACCGGCGACAAATTGCAGCTGGTCAAACTTTACCCTGAGGGAGACGCCAGCTGCCGTTTCAAAATCACCGGTGCGGGCGTACTCTACTTCTACTGCAACCGCCACGGCCTGATGAAAGCACCGGACTTCCGGGCCGCAGCTCGTCATACGCCGCCCCAGAAGCTCCACCTGCGGGAGCCGGACGAGGGCGACCGGGAGCAGGTCATGGCCTACCGGGAAGAATTTCTTGCCATCAGCTCCCGGCTCGACGGCACTTCGGCGTTGGACAAATACGACGACTTTGACCAGTGGCTGGCTAACATCCGCAGGCTGAAAGACCCCGCCACCACGCCTGCCGGGTTCGTACCGGCCACCCAGTATCTGGCTCTGGACGAGCAGGAACATCTTGTCGGCATGACCAACCTGCGCCACCACCTCAACGACTATCTGCTGGCCTACGGCGGCCACATCGGCTACAGCGTCCGCCCCTCGGAGCGGAAGAACGGTTACGCCAGCCAGATGCTCCGTCTGACCCTCGAAAAGGCCCGGGAGCGCGGCATCTCCAAGGTGCGCATCTGCTGCGACCACTACAACATCGCCTCCGCCAAGACCATTCAGGCGTGCGGCGGCATCCTCGAGGACGAGATGTTCGACTCCTCCGACGGGACGCTGACCCAGCGGTACTGGATAGAGAATCGATAAGACGCAAAAAGGCTCCGGCAGTGCCGGAGCCTTTGCTCTTATTCAAAAATCAGCCCAGATGGAACATATCAATGAGCACGATCATGGCCAGACCGTAGTACACCACAACGGCCACGAGGTCATTGATGGTGGTGATGAGCGGGCCGGACGCCACGGCGGGGTCGATATGGATCTTATGGAACAGCATGGGGATGACCGTACCCACCAGGCTGGAAATGACCATCGCCACGATGAGAGAAACACCGACGCAGCCGGAGAGCAGGAACGCCTGCCCCCACGCATAGGTTTTGAAGAAGTGGATATAGCAGCCGAGGAAGCCCAGCGCCATGACGGCCAGAAGCGCACCGTTGACCAGACCCACCCGCATCTCCTTCCAGAGCAGATGCAGCTTTTTGGAGGTGGTCAGGTTCTCGTCCACCAGCACGCGGATGGTGACGGCCAGCGACTGGGTGCCGACATTGCCCGCCATATCCAGCACCATGGACTGGAAGCAGATGACGATGGGCAGGACAGCCACCACCGACTCAAAGGCACCCACCACCGAGGACACCAGCATCCCGAGGAAGAGCAGAGCGATCAGCCAGGGCAGGCGCTTCTTGACACTCTCGAAGACGCCCTCGTTCAAATCTTCTTCGCTGGTCAGACCGCCCAGCTTTGCGTAATCGTCGCCCATCTCGTCATCCACCAGTTCGACGACATCCGCCGAGGTGATGATGCCCACCAGCTCGCCGGCATCGTTCAGGACAGGCAGAGAGCGCTCGGCGTAGTCTACGATGCGGTCGATGCAGTCGCTGATCTTTTCGTGGTCGGTCACATAGGGATAGGACCGGGCAATGAGCTTTTCGAGGCGGTCCTCCGCACGGGCGATGATGAGGTCTTTCAGGTCGATGGCGCCGTAGAACTTGTCGTTCTCGTCCACGACGTAGAGGGTAGAGATGTTGTCGTTCTCGCCCGCCTGCTTCACCAGCTCACTCATGGCCTGCCGGATGGTCATGTCCTTCCGGATGCAGATGTAGTTGGTGGTCATGCTGCTGCCGATCTCGTCCTCACCGTAGGAGAGCAGCATCTTCACATCTTCGGCGGAGTCTTTGTCCAGCTGGCCGACGATCTTGGCTTTATCCTCTTCCTCGAGGTCGTCCAGAGCGTCCACGGCGTCGTCCGAGTCCATGTGGGAAACGACGTTGGCGGCCTTATCGCTGGGCAGTTCTTTCAGGTAAGGTTCTGCGTCGTCCAGATAGGAGAAGATCTCGGCCACGGTATCCACGCCCAGAACGGCATAGAGCTTCTGGCGCTCGTCGGGCGTCAGGGCTGCGAGGGCGTCGGCAAGGTCGTTCTCGTGGTAATCCGAGAGCTTTTCGGCCAGCTCTGCCTGCGGCAGGCCGCTGTGGATGAGGGCGAGTATTTCCTGCTGGTAGTTCTTCTGCTGCATCTTGGGTTCCTCCTCCCCTTTTGGGGCATAAAAATACACCGCGTCGTCTTTTGGTCAGACTCCTGCGGTGTATCATGGGCAGATGCATTCAGGACGCGGCAGATTCAATCCATACTGCCCGCATCGCAGGAGGAGCGTTGTTTGGGGTTGTCTAAATGGTCGCCGGACATCGTGTTCGCTTCCTCCTGTAAAGTATTTGCCTTTTTCAGCCCCGTCATCATACTACGGCCAGACGATTTTTTCAACCCCTTTTACAAAATTTTTACCAGATTATTGCCAGATCGCACAAAAGAGCAGCCGCTCTCCCGTGAGGAAAGCGGCTGCTCTCAGTTGTTTTGCAAAAGTTTCGCTTAGTATGCGATGCCCCAGTAGACCATGGTCTTGGCGGGCTTGCCGCAGCAGGGGCAGACATCGCTCAGGTGCTCCTGCTCGAAGGGCATGCAGCGGCTGGACAGGCCAACTTCTTCCTTCATCTTCATCTCGCAGGCCAGGTCGCCGCACCACATGGTCTTGATGTAGCCGGTGCCCGCCTTGGCCAGCTCCTTCACCTCGTCCATGGTGGTGGCAGCCCAGGTGCGCTTCTCACGGTTGGCAAGAGCGCGCTCGTACAGGTCCTTGCGCAGAGCCTCCAGCTGGGCCGGGATCGCGGTCTCCAGCTCGTCCAGAGAGACGAACACCTTCTCGCGGGTGTCGCGGCGGACGAGGACGCACTGGTTCTTCTCCAGGTCCTTGGGGCCGATCTCGAGGCGCAGAGGCACACCCTTCATCTCCCACTGAGAGAACTTCCAGCCGGGAGCGTTGTCGCTGTCGTCCAGCTTGACGCGGGCGTACTTGGAGATCTTCTCGGCCAGCTCAGCAGCCTTCTCGGAGACGCCGGGCTTGTGGGCAGCGATAGGCACCACCACGACCTGGATGGGAGCGACAGCCGGGGGCAGAATGAGGCCGTCGTCGTCGCCGTGGGTCATGATGATAGCGCCCACCAGACGGGTGGAAACGCCCCAGCTGGTCTGGAACGGATGATGCAGCTGGTTGTCGCGGCCGGTAAAGGTCACGTCGTAAGCCTTGCTGAACTTATCGCCGAAGTAGTGGCTGGTGCCGCTCTGCAGGGCCTTGCCGTCCTTCATCATGGCCTCGATGGTGTAGGTAGCCTCCGCACCGGCGAACTTTTCCTTATCGGTCTTGCGGCCCTTGACAACAGGGATGGCCAGATCCTGCTCGCAGACGTCTGCGTAGCAGTTCAGCTGCTGCTGGGTCTCAGCCTCGGCCTCGGCAGCAGTCTCGTGGATGGTGTGGCCCTCCTGCCACCAGAACTCGCGGCTGCGCAGGAAGGGACGGGTGGTCTTCTCCCAGCGCACGACGCTGCACCACTGGTTGTACTTCATGGGCAGCTCGCGGTAGCTGTGCAGCACCCGGGACCAGTGGTCGCAGAACATGGTCTCGCTGGTGGGGCGGACAGCCAGACGCTCTTCCAGCTTGTCGGAGCCGCCCATCGTGACCCACGCCACCTCCGGCGCGAAGCCATTGACCAGCTCGCCTTCCTTCTGCAGCAGGCTCTCAGGGATCAGCACGGGCATTGCCACGTTCTCATGGCCGGTAGCCTTGAAGCGGGCATCCATATCCTTCTGGATGAGCTCCCAGATCGCCTGACCATAGGGGCGCAGGATGATGAAACCCTTCACGCTGGAATACTCGACCAGCTCTGCCTTGACGCAGATGTCGGTATACCACTGTGCGAAGTTCTCCTCCTGACTGGTGATCGCCTGTACGAGCTTTTTGTTGTCTTTTGCCATTTTAATCTTATCCTCCCAAGGCCGTGCGCCAAACGCTCATCGTTCCGCACGAACCCATATATAAAGCCCCGCCGCCTACTCTGCCGTGTGCAGAGGCGCGGATGCGGGGCTTTTTTGCTTGTTGGTCGCTCAGCCCTTGTGGCTGTCCACAAACTTCACCACATCACCCACCGTGCGCAGGTTCTCGATGGCGTCGTCCGGCACCTCGATGCCAAACTCATCCTCCAGCGTCATCACCATATCCACGATGTCGAGGCTGTCGGCCTCAAAATCGCCCATAATGTCACTGTCCATCGTGATCTTAGCGGGGTCGATGTCCAGCTGTTCTGCCAGCAGTGCGCGGATCTTCTCAAACGTATCCATGATAGCGGTCTCCTTTTGCTTTAATTTCGCATCTTCACGCTGCGCAGACCGTGGCAGCCTTTCCCTCCTCCCCTTTGGCGGGCAGACTGTCTCCCTGCGCAGAACGCTCTCTTTCTTTATATCCCATGATATGCTTATTGTCAAGCCCCGTTTTGCATCCGGCATGGTTTTCCGGGCAAAAATTCCGTTCAAAATTTCTCTGCCGCCCCTTTTCTGCTTGACAGACGGGGGCTATTTTCTTATCATTATAGAGTGGCAAGTTTATGGGGACTGACCAGCAGCCCCAAAGGAGTTTTCAACATGAAGCTTTCATTTACCAAAATGCAGGGCTGTGCCAACGATTATATCTATCTCGACTGCCGCGAAAGCGGTGTGCCGGAAAATATCGCAGCCCTTTCGCAGGACCTCTCCCGCCGCCACTTTTCCATCGGCGCGGACGGCATCATCTGCATCTGCGCCCCGGTGACGGCCGGCGCAGACGGACGGATGCGCATCTTCAACGCCGACGGCAGCGAGGCCCAGATGTGCGGCAACGGCGTACGCTGCGTGGCCGAGTGGCTCTACACCCACGGCGTCGCCAAAGAGACGCTCGTCGTGGACACCAACAGCGGTACAAAGACCATCACCCGCAAGGGCCGCCAGCTCTGGCAGGTGGAGATGGGCGGATACTCTGCCATGGCGGCGGCTCTGCCCGCCGTGAATATGGGCGAAGGCCCGCTGGTAGACTGCTCCCTCACCGTGGAGGACAGGACATGGCGTGTCACCTGCATCAGCGTGGGCAACCCCCACTGCGTCACCGTCGTGGACGATGTGGACAGCCTGAAACTCGAGGACATCGGCCCGGCGTTCGAGAAGCACCCGAACTTCCCGGAGCGGGTCAACACCGAGTTCGTGCAGGTGGTGGACTCCACCCACCTGAAAATGCGGGTGTGGGAGCGGGGCAGCGGCGAGACCTGGGCCTGCGGCACCGGCACCTGTGCCACCGTGGCGGCGCTGACCGAGCTGGGCGTCTGCCCCGCCGGGGAGGACGTCCACGTCCAGCTGCGCGGCGGTGAGCTCATCATCCGAGTGCTGCCGGGCAGAAAGCTGCTGATGACCGGCAGCGCGGTCACCGTATACGAAGGCATCGCTGAAGTTTAAGCATCCCTGCCCTCTCCGTTATGTTTTTGGCACTCCCTCTGAGGGAGCCGGACGCGAAGCGGCCTGAGAGGGCAAGCCACTTATAAAGAAAGAATTGAGGGAAAGTATCATGAAAATGAACAAACATTACAATGAGCTGAAGGCCAGCTACCTCTTCGTGGACATTGCCCACAAGGTCGCCGCCTATCAGGAGGCACACCCCGAGAAGGAGATCATCCGTCTGGGCATCGGCGATGTGACCCAGCCGCTGGCCAAGTGCGTCGTGGACGCCATGCATGACGCCGTCACCGAGATGGGTACCAAGGAAGGCTTCCACGGCTACGGCCCCGAGCAGGGCTACCCCTTCCTCAAGCAGGCCATTCAGGGCTACTACGCAGGCCGCGGCACCAAGCTGGACGAGGACGAGATCTTCATCTCCGACGGTGCCAAGAGCGACCTTGCCAATGTGCTGGGCCTGTTCGACGTGGACAACACCGTCCTCGTTCCGGACCCCGTCTACCCCACCTATGTGGACGACAACGTCACCGATGGCCGCAAGATCATCTATGGCCGCACCAGTCAGGAGAACGGCTTCCTGGGGATGCCCGACGACAGCGTGAAGGCTGACATCATCTACATCTGCAGCCCCAACAACCCCACCGGCGCTGCCTACACCCGCGACCAGCTCAAGGCATGGGTGGAGTACGCCAGAAAGAACAATGCTATCATCCTCTACGACGCCGCTTACGAGTGCTTCATCTCCGACGGCGAGCTGGCCCGCAGCATCTTCGAGATCGAGGGTTCCCGCGAGTGCGCCATCGAGATCTGCTCCTTCTCCAAGATCGCAGGCTTCACCGGCACCCGTTGCGGCTACACCGTCGTGCCGAAAAATCTGGAACGTGACGGCATGAACATCAACAAGCTCTGGCTGCGCCGCCAGACCACCAAGTTCAACGGTGTGCCTTATGTCGTGCAGCGCGGCGCTGCCGCCGTCTTTACCGAGAGCGGCATGGCTGAGATCCAGCACAACCTCGACTACTACCGCAAGAACGCCAAGGTCATCGCCGACGCTCTGGACGAGTGCGGCGTGTGGTACTGCGGCGGCAAGAACAGCCCCTACATCTGGCTGCGCTGCCCCGGCAGCATGAAGAGCTGGGAGTTCTTCGACTGGCTGCTGGAGAACTGCGGCGTCGTCGGCACCCCGGGCGTGGGCTTCGGCGAGTGCGGCGAGGGCTACTTCCG
>ERZ791810.2078-NODE-2078-length-11439-cov-3.719694_pt1 | contig 11439 bp, 10 predicted proteins | sample MGYA00510304_ERZ791810 | MGnify/ENA primary metagenome ERZ791810 (study PRJEB30046, sample SAMN00791967) | human gut metagenome | study: EMG produced TPA metagenomics assembly of the A metagenome-wide association study of gut microbiota in type 2... | reverse complement strand
GGGGCTCCCACCGTGGTAGCCCCAAAGGGCTCGGCCGCCGGCGGCATGGCCTGCGCCGGGACGCAAGGAGCGCTTTTTTTGCGCATGTTACGGATTACCCATGCGATGAGCCCCAGACAGGCTGCCGACAGCACGCCGACCAGCACTTTGTAGAGCGGGTCGTCCCCATTTAGCCCGGCGGAAGCCGTCCGGGGAAGTGGGGCCGGGCCGGTAAAGCGCAGGCCGCCGGCGACTTTTTCAACAAAATCGTATTCCGAAGAAGTGAGCGTGTCACCGTACAGGGCAATTCCTGTTAAGTAATAGACATCGGCGCCGCGAATGGTGATGTATTGACAGGAATGCGTTGTTATGCCATCCTTGGAACCTAGGATATTGGCGCGGACAAAGCGGATGCCCTGTTCAGAGGAGTAAACGCTACAATCGTCGGCCGTAATATTATCCAGTTGTTCGTAGATGGATTCTACAAAAGCGCACAATTGCGCATCCTCGGAGTTTTCCCAATCGATCAGGCTGTTGGAAGGGAGTTGAACGCGGACAAGGGTAAACTCCAAAGGAGGTTTAAAAAGAACGGCGTCCAGATACAGATCGTTTTTATTCATGTTTTCGAGTATGGCTGCGCCATCTACGTTCAACGTTTCGAAAATGGCGTCGTCCACGGGTGTTTCGCGCGTAAGGATGAGGCTGCCGGCGGGCAGCGACAGCGTGACGGGCACGCCGGGAACCTCCACTGTGTCGTCCTCCTGCGCGTAAGCCGGCACCGCGCTGAGTACACAGAACGCCAGCGCCGCCGCAAGGGCGCGGGTGTGTTTTGCAAGACGAATCTTCATTCTTTCCGTTCCCCCTTTTTTTCATGATCGCGTGGGTTTGAGATCATTATAGCATATCGGTCGGCGGCGCCGCCCTGGCCGTTTGAAAAATTGCCGAATTGCCGGGATAAAATCTTGTTTTTTGTGTGGTTTGTATAGCGCTGCCGGGCGGATAATGCTATAATACATCTGTATATACGCTTTACGGGTTGCAGGACGCCGGACATTTTATATCCGTTTTTACCTGGATTTTGCCCGAAAAATCGAAGCAACGGGGAGGTGCTGCCCATGGAGCAGCAGGAAAACGAGCTGGAACAGGCGCGCAGAGAGATCGACGCGGTGGACGCGGAGATGGCGGCGCTGTTCTGCCGCCGTATGGACGCCGTGCGCAGGGTGGCCGCATACAAGCAGGCCCGGGGCCTGCCTGTTTTGGACGCTTCCCGGGAGGAGGCCGTCGTGGCCAAAAACTGCGCCCGGCTGCCGGACGAGGCCTACGCTGAATATTACGAGGATTTCATCCGCCACACCATGGGCCTGTCCCGCGCGTTCCAACGCGCGGTGCTGGGCATGGGGACCGTGGCCTATCAGGGCGTGGAGGGCGCGTTCAGCCACATTGCCCTCACCCGCCTGTTCCAGCATGTACGGGCGCAGGCGTATCCCACCTGGGCGGAGGTGTTCGACGCTGTGGCCGGCGGCGACGCGGCCTACGGCGTGCTGCCCTTTGAAAACAGCCATGCGGGCGACGTTTCCGAGGTGCTGGACCTATGCTATGCCCACAGGGATATCTGCGTGTGCGACGTATACGACCTGCCCGTCAGCCAGAATCTGCTGGGCGTTCCGGGCGCGCATTTGTCGGACGTGAAAAAGGCTGTGTCCCATCCGCAGGCGCTGCAGCAGTCGGCAAAGTTCATCCGCAGCCTGGGGCTGGAAACACAGGCCTTCCAAAACACCGCCGCCGCGGCAAAAAGTGTAGCCGAGGCGGGAGATAAAAGCGTGGCGGCCATCGCTTCGCTGGAGACGGCGGCACTGTACGGCCTTTCGGTGCTGGCGGAGAACATCAATACCAGCGAGACGAATACCACGCGCTTCATCGTCATCGGCAGGAGGATGAACGCTGCGGGCAACCGGTTCAGCCTGTTGTTCACTGTGGACCACCGGGCGGGCCGGCTGGCCCGTGTGATGCAGCTCATCGGTGCGATGGGCTTCAATCTGGAGTGCATCAAAAGCCGTCCCATGCCCAATGTGCCGTGGGAATATTATTTTTATGTGGAGGTCGTGGGCGACCTTTCGGCGGAAAAATCGAAAGAGCTGCTGGACACGCTGTCCGGCGTGTGCAGGACCGTACGTGTGCTTGGCGTATATGACCGCCAGGCGGCACGGTAAAACAGCGGGAAAACAGTTTTCAGCCGCGCACAGCGCGGCGCAGAAAAACGCGGGTGTGAGGATATGAGTATGAAATTGACGATGCGCCTTGGCGTGCGCAGCTATGACATCATTATCAAGCAGGGCGGCCTTTCGCGCGTAGGGCAGCTGATCAACCTGAACCGCCGCGTGCTGGTGGTAAGCGACACCGGAGTTCCGGAGGCATACCTGAAAACCGTACTGGCCCAGTGCCGGGAGGGCGTGCCCGTGGTGCTGCCGCAGGGCGAGGGGACCAAGAGCCTGGAGTGCTTCGGCCAATTGCTCACCGTGATGCTGGAGCACGGCTTTACCCGCGGCGACGCGGTGCTGGCGCTTGGCGGCGGCGTTGTAGGGGACCTTGCGGGCTTTGCCGCGGCCAGCTATATGCGGGGCGTTACGTTCATCAACTGCCCCACCACGACGCTTTCGCAGATCGATTCCTCCATCGGCGGAAAAACGGCCATCAACCTGGCGGGCACCAAAAACACTGTGGGCGCTTTTTACCAGCCCAGCCTTGTGGTGGCGGACCCGGACACGTTGAAAAGCCTGCCCGAGCGCCATTTCATCAACGGCCTTGCAGAGGCCGTGAAGGCGGGGCTGATCGCGGACGAGGGCCTGTTTGAGCTGTTCGAAACAGAGGACGCCCACGAGAAGATCGAGGAGATCGTCTACCGCAGCCTGGTGATGAAGAAGAACGTGGTGGAGCGGGACGAGCGGGAGGCCGGCCTGCGCGCCACGCTGAACTTCGGCCATACGCTGGGCCACGCTATTGAAAGCGCAAACCATCTGGGCGGGCTGTACCACGGGGAATGCGTGGCGCTGGGCATGCTGCCCATGATCGAGGACGCCTCGCTGCGCCGCCGCACGCGGGCCGTGTATAAAAAGCTGGGCCTGCCGTCCCGTATCCGCTACGATGGCGATGAAATATTTGAATTTATCCGTCACGACAAAAAGACCGGGCCGGACGGCGCCATCACCGTGGTAAAGGTGCCCCGCCTGGGCGAATGCAGGCTGGACAAGGTTCCCTTGGAGGATCTGAAGGCCATCATCGGGGAGGGCGTGCGATGAGCGACACGTACGGCAAAAGCGTCACGCTCACAATCTTCGGCGAGAGCCACGGCCCCGCTGTGGGCGCCACAGTGACGGGCCTTGCGCCCGGCGTGCCCGTGGACATGGAATTCATGCGCGGGCAGATGGAAAAACGCCGCGCCAAGGGAAAAATATCCACTTCCCGCACAGAGGCGGACGCGGTGCGCGTGCTTTCGGGCGTATACAGGGGCGCGGCCACGGGTACGGCGCTGACGCTTGTGATTGAAAACACCAATACCCGCAGCGGCGATTATACAAAAACAGAGGAGCTGCTGCGCCCCGGCCACGCGGATTACACCGCCCACATGAAGTACGGCGGCCATCAGGACGCGCGGGGCGGCGGGCATTTCAGCGGGCGGCTCACGGCCCCCGTTGTGGCGGCGGGCAGCATCTTCACAAAACTGCTGCAAACAAAGGGCGTCGCCATCGCCACACATCTGGCGCAATGCGCGGGCATTGACGACGCGCCCTTTTCCGGCGACCCGGCGCGGCTGAAGGAGCAGCTGGACGCACTGAACGCCGCGGATCTTGCGGTGCTGGACCCGCTGCGCGCCCGCGCCATGACGCAGGCCATTGAGGCGGCCGCCGCCGAGGGCGATTCCGTGGGAGGGATTCTGGAAACGGTTGTCCTGGGCCTGCCCGCGGGCCTGGGCGAGCCGTTTTTCGGCAGCGTGGAAAGCACGCTGGCCGCGCTGCTGTTCAGCATTCCCGCCGTCAAGGGTGTGGAGTTCGGCCTGGGCTTCGGCTTTGCGGGGCTGACGGGCAGCAGGGCCAACGATGCGTTCCGCATGCAGGGAACCCGCGTCGTCACGGCTACCAACCACAACGGCGGCGTAAACGGCGGCATCAGCAACGGCATGCCGCTGGTGCTGCGCACGGTGGTAAAGCCTACGCCCAGCATTTACAAGGTGCAGCAGACCGTGGACTTTGCCGCAAAGCGCAATGCCACGCTGCAGATCAGCGGCCGGCACGACCCGTGCATCCTGCACCGGGCGCGTGTGGTGCAGGACAGTCTGGTGGCCTTCGGCCTGGCGGACCTGTGCGGCCAGCACTTCGGCACGGCATGGCAGGAGGGCGCGGCATGGAATATGGATTGATCGGCGGGCGGCTGGGGCACAGCTATTCAAAGCCCATCCACGAGGCGCTGGCGGGCTACGATTACTGCCTGTGCCCGCTGCCTACGCCGGAGGAGGCCCACGCGTTCATGCGCGCGCGGGATTTTAAGGCGATCAACGTCACGATCCCTTATAAGGAGCTTGTGATGCCCTACTGCGACGTCATCGACGACGCGGCCCGGGCCATCGGCTCGGTGAACACCATCGTCAACAAAAACGGACGGCTGGAGGGCCACAATACCGATTTTGCGGGCTTTACCTGTCTGCTGCGGCGGAACGGCATTTCACTGCGGGGAAAAACCGTGATGCTGCTGGGTACGGGCGGCACACAGAAGACCGTGCTGGCTGTGGCAAGGGCCGAGGGGGCGGCGCAGGCCGTGCTCGTCAGCCGCCGCAGAGCCGGGAACGCCATCACCTACGAGGAGGCCGCGCGGCGCGCGGACGTGCAGGTGATCGTAAACACCAGCCCCGTGGGCATGTATCCGAACAACGGCGAATGCCTTGTGGCGCTGGAGAATTACCCACGGCTGGAAGCTGTGCTGGACGTTATTTACAATCCGTTCCGCACCGCTCTTTTGCAGCAGGCCGAAGCCCGCGGCCTGCCCGCCGTCAACGGCATGCTGATGCTGGTGGCCCAGGCGAAGTACGCGGCGGAGCATTTTCTCGGCAGGCCGCTCCCGGACGCGGAGATCGACCGCATCGACCGGGAGCTGCGCGGAAAGCTGTCCAATCTGGTCCTGGTGGGCATGCCCGGCAGCGGCAAAAGCAGCCTGGGAAAAGCCTGCGCCAAGCTGCTGGGCAAGCGCTTTGTGGATATGGACGACGTTCTGGTGGAACGCATCGGCGGGCCCATCAGCAGCATCCTTTCCCCGGGCAATGAAACGCCCTTCCGCAACCTGGAAAGCGCTGTGGCGGCGGAGCTGGGGAAGGAAAACGGCCAGGTGATCGCCACCGGCGGCGGCGCAGTGCTGCGGGCGCAGAACGTGCGCGCTCTGCGTCAGAACGGCGTGGTGGTCTACATCGACAGGCCGCTCGGGCAGCTCGCGGTGGGAGGGGCGCGGCCCCTTTCCCAAAGTGCGGAGGCGCTGGCCGCCATGCATGCGGCACGTGCGCCGCTGTACGCCGCGGCGTGCGATGCGCGTGTGGAAAACGACGGCCCCTTTGAAAGCGTGGCCGAAGCCATAAAGGAGCGTTTTTATGAAATTCTTGATCATTAACGGGCCGAACCTGAACATGCTGGGCATCCGCGAACCGGATCTATACGGCACGCTGACCTATGACGGCCTGGTGGAATACGTTGCGGCCGAGGCGCGGCGGCTGGGCGTGGAAGCGGAGTTTTACCAGTCGAACCACGAGGGGGACCTTGTTACGGCCATTCAGCAGGCGTATGGGTGCATGGACGGCATCGTCATCAACGCCGGGGCTTATACGCATACCAGCATCGCCATTCTGGACGCGCTTAAGGCTGTGTCCGTCCCTGCCGCCGAGGTGCATATCTCCGACGTGGCAAAACGGGAGGATTTCCGTCAGGTGAGTTATCTGGGCATGGCCTGCTGCTGTAAATTCGCGGGCGAGGGCAAGCAGGGCTATGTTCACGCCATGGAAAAACTAATTGAAATAATCAGAAGCAAAAATACTTAAAGTACAAAATGATCCTACAGCGTGCCGCACGAAAATGGCACGCGGCGGCGCTGGGCCGCACCTGCCGCGCGGCGCGCGGTAATCCAACAAGCAGAGGGGAAAGAAAGCAATGATCATCAGCACAAAACGGGGCACTCCGGCGGCGGAACTGGATAAGATCATCCGCGAGTTTGAGGCGAAGGGCCTGTCCGTCACCATGATCCGCGGCACGGATTACAATGTGTTCGGCCTGGTGGGCGACACGACGGTTATCGACGAAAAACAGGTGCGGGCGAACCCGTATGTGGAAAACGTGCAGCGTGTGTCCGAGCCTTACAAAAAGGCGAACCGCCTGTTTCACGAGGCGGACAGCATCATCGATGTGGGCGGCATCAAGGTGGGCGGCAGCGAAAAGATCGCCGTCATCGGCGGGCCGTGCAGCATCGAGAGCGAGGAGCAGGCCGTGCGCATTGCCCGCGAAGTGAAGGACGCGGGCGGCTGCATGCTGCGCGGCGGCGCGTACAAGCCGCGCACCTCTCCCTATGCGTTCCAGGGCCTTGGCACAGAGGGCATTTTGGCCATGGCGGCGGCGCGTAAAGCGACCGGCATGCCCATCGTCAGCGAGCTGATGAGCGAGGACAAGATCGATGAATTTGAGGAATATGTGGACCTTGTGCAGATCGGTGCGCGCAATATGCAGAACTTCCAGCTTTTGAAGGCCGTGGGCAAAATGAAAAAGCCTGTGCTGCTCAAGCGCGGGCTTGCCAATACCATCGAGGAATGGATCATGAGCGCGGAGTACATCATGGCCGGCGGCAATGAAAACGTCATTTTCTGCGAGCGCGGCATCCGCACGTTTGAAAAATACACCCGCAACACGCTGGACCTTTCGGTGGTGCCCATCCTCAAGCAGAAATCCCATCTGCCTGTCATCATCGACCCCAGCCACGCCACGGGCGACTGGCGCCTTGTGGAAAGCATGAGCCTTGCGGCCATTGCGGCCGGGGCGGACGGCCTGATCATTGAAGTGCACGACAACCCCGAAGCCGCCTGGAGCGACGGTGCCCAGAGCCTGAAGCCGGAAAAATTCCGCGCCGTGGTGGAAAAGGGACGTAAAATCGCCCAGGTCATTGGGCGGGATATGTAAACACGGAAAGCCCCCTAAGCTCCTCAACGGCAAATAAGGGCTGGTTTTCCGCCGCGTCCTTGTCGGCCTTAAACCGGCCTCTGTTTTGCTTCGCAAAACCGGGCCCGCAGACATTGCCCCCTGCTGGAGGCAATGCGCGCGCCTTCCCGGCAGGCCTGCGCCTGCCGCGGCCCCGCGCCGGCGTAAAAAACACCGTCTCTGGAATGAAGATCTTTGCGCGGGAATGAAATTTTATCGAAGGGAGCAGGGTTCGTGGGAAAGCTGTGCGGGCTCTTTGCGCTTGGGGCAATGGCCGGCGGATTGGGTTATTTCCTTTATCTGAACGGATTTTTGGTAATAAATGCTAAGACAGCGCTGCTTTATATCGGTTCGCCCCGGTTCGGAATGAGACGGAATTTCACAAAAGCGAAATTTTCATCCTGCAGCGGAGTCGTCAAAAGGGTGATTTGCCTTCGGAAGGCGGGGCGTTATTCGTTCACCTTTTTGTCGAGCACGACAAAAGGGACGGTTTTTGTTGAAATTCAGGGCAGAGAGAGGAACGTTATTGCAACGCTGGATCGTGATAACCCGCGTGCCGTTATCGAGACGGATCAAATGAAGAGATACCGTGTTGCAACCAGATTTGTTCAAGCCGATGGAGAATGTACGCTTTTCTGGAATAAGGAAGAAACGCTTTGAATTCCCGTTTTTAAACGGCCCGGAGAAAGCGTCGTGGGGTTGCTCTGCCGCATTGCCAACGACACAGCCCGAAACAGTCCCGCCGCGCCTCAGGCGCGGCGTCAGACTGTCGAAAAAGGCAAAGAAGCAAAAGAAGAATCCGGGGAAAAGCTGGCGGTGGCAAAGCCATGCATCTTTGCGCAGCAAAGTGCAAGCCACGCGGCGAATGCCGCCAAAAAGGGGTGGCGAACCCCTTTTTCATTTAAAATAAATCCGCCCCGTGCGCGGCGGATTTTAAACAGGAGGTTTGCCCATGCGCGCGATTCTGTACCCAAGTGAGATATCCGGCCGCGTGGCCGCGCCGCCGTCCAAAAGCATGGCACACCGTGCGCTCATCTGCGCGGCGCTGGCCAAAGGCGAAAGCCGCGTGTTGAACCTTTCCGCCTCGCAGGATATCACGGCAACGCTTGCCGCCATGCGCCTGCTGGGTGCGTCCGCGGCGGATATGGACGCGCCGGAGTGCAGGCGCGGCGCCGCGGCGGCCTATGCCCATTGGAGCGGTGAGCGCACTGTCTCCGGCCCGGGCTCCCTTATCCTAAAAGGAACGGGCGGCCTGCCCTTTGCGCCGGTGTCCGGCCCGGTGGATTGCTGCGAAAGCGGCAGCACGCTGCGGTTTCTCATCCCGCTCTTTTCCCTCACGGGCGCGCCGGTACGCTTTACCGGGCGAGGGCGGCTGATGGAGCGTCCGCAGGGCGTATATGCGCGGATGTTTGCGGAGCGGGGCCTCGGCTTTGCGCAGGACGCAGACGGGATTACGGTGCGCGGCGCGCTGTCTGCCGGGGAATATACGCTGGCGGGAAACATCAGCAGCCAGTTCATCAGCGGGCTGCTGTTTGCTCTTCCGCTGCTTTCCGGCGCCAGCGTCATTCGAATCACGCCTCCGTTCGAGAGCCGCAGTTATGTGGACCTGACGCTGCGTGCGCTGGCCGATTTCGGCGTGCGGGCCGCGTTCACGGATGAAAACACCATCGCCGTGCCCGGCGGGCAGGCGTACCGCCCCTGCGCGTACACGGTGGAGGGCGATTATTCCCAGGCCGCGTTTCTGGCGGTTTTGGGCGCGGCCCGGGGCGGCGTGGCCGTCACGGGCCTGCGGGAGGATTCTTTGCAGGGCGACCGGGCCATACTGGATATCCTGGCGCGCTGCGGCGCGCGCATCATCCGGACGGACGGCGCGGCGCTGTTTGAAAAAAGCGCCTTGCGGGGGACGGAGATCGACCTTGCGGACTGTCCCGATCTGGGGCCGGTGCTGATGGTGCTGGGCGCGCTGTGCAAAGGTGAGACGGTCATCCGCAACGCCGCGCGCCTGCGCATGAAGGAAAGCGACCGTATCGCCGCCATGGAGCAGGAGCTGCGGAAAATGGGCGCGGAGCTGTTTTCCACACAGGACACCGTGACCGTGCGCGGCGGCGCGCTGCATGGAACGGACGGTTTATACGGCCACAACGACCACCGTGTGGTGATGGCGCTGGCCGTGGCCGCGTATGCGGCGGGTGTGCCCGCCGCCATCGGCGGGGCGGAGGCGGTAAACAAGAGCTGGCCGGACTTTTTTGAAACGGTCCGCGCGCTGGGCGGAAAGGTGGAACTGACGGATGAATAAAGAGCGCAATATCTGCATCGTGGGCCTGGGGCTTCTGGGAGGCAGCTACGCCATGGGCCTGACGGACGCCGGGTATACCGTCACGGCTGTGGATGTGCGGCCCGAGGCCATCCGTTACGCGCTGGAAAAGGGCATCATCGCCGCGGGCGCGGTGGAGGACTTTGCGCCGCTGCTGGCCGGAGCCGATGCGGTGGTGCTGGGCCTGTATCCTCACGCGCTGGTGGATTGGCTTCGAAACAACCAGAAGCACCTCAAGCCCGGCGCGCTGCTTACGGATGTGTGCGGCGTAAAGAGCGGTGTGGTGGAGGAGATCCAGGGCTTTCTGCGTCCGGACGCGGAGTTTATTGCCAGCCATCCCATGGCGGGCAAGGAAGTGAGCGGCGTGGAGCACGCGGATTGCGCGATCTTCAAACCCGCGAATTTCATCATCGTGCCCACGGAAAAAAACACGCCCCGGGGCCTTGCCTTTGCGCGCGGCCTGGCCGAGACGCTGGGCTTTGCCCACATCACGCAGCTCACCTGCGCCGAGCACGATAAAATGATCGGTTATGTCAGCCAGCTTACCCACGCCATCGCCGTCAGCCTGATGAACGCCAACGACAACACCCATCTGGCCGAGTACACCGGAGATTCCTTCCGGGACCTGACGCGCATCGCGAAGATCAATGAAAATTTGTGGAGTGAGCTGTTTTTCCTGAATAAGGAAAACCTGATCGCGGAGATCGACCAGTTTTCCGCCAGCCTGGAGGGGCTGAAACGTGCGCTTGTGGAAAATGACGAGACGGAATTGAAACGGCTGTTCGTGCAGTCCACTGCGCGGCGCAGGCTTTTCGATAAAAAACGGGAGGCGCGCTGAGATGAAGCTGGAGCAGATGCCGCGTTATCCGCTGCTGTGCGGCTTTACGCCGCTGCAGCGCATGGAGAATCTGGAGCAGGCGCTGGGCTGCGGCCCGCTGTACATCAAACGGGATGACCTGACGCCGCTGGGGCTGGGCGGCAACAAGACGCGCAAGCTGGAATTTCTGTTGGGAGACGCGCTGGCCGGGGGCGCGGACACGCTGGTGACCGTGGGCGGCGTGCAGACGAATCACGGCCGTCTGACGGCCGCCGCGGCAGCGAAGGCGGGCCTTGCCTGCACGCTGGTCCTGGACGGCGCGCGGCCGGAAAAGCTCTCCGGCAATCTGCTGCTGGACTGCCTGCTTGGCGCGTCGCTGGTGTACACGGACGGACGGAGCACATCGGCGGTCATAGAGGAAACGCTGGCTGCGCTGCAGGCCGCAGGCAGGGCGCCCTATTTCATCCCGGAGGGCGGCAGCAACGCCGTGGGCAGCGCCGGGTACCTTGCCATGGTGCCCGAGCTTCTGGCACAGGCGGACAGCCTGCCGGTTCCCCCCGCGCGGCTGGTGTGCACCATGGGCAGCCTGGGGACGTTCGCGGGGCTGTGGCTGGGAGCCAGAGCCTTCGGCGCGCCGTTTTCCGTCACGGGCGTGGCGGTGAACCCCACAACAGGATACACGAGGGAAAAGGCCGCGGCGCTGGTGAATGAGATGAGCGCGGCCTACGGGCTGGACATTGCCGCCGCGCCGGAGGATATAGACATCATCTACGCCGACGCGGCTCACGATTAGGCAGGCCCGGGCTACAACGTACCGGACGCAAAGACGCGCGGGGCCGTGGAGCTGCTGGCCCGCACGGAAGGCATTTTTCTGGACCCGTGCTATACGGCCAAGTCCTTCCGGGGCTTTTGCGATATTGCGCGGGAGCTGGACGGCGGAGCCATATTTGTACATACGGGCGGCACGCCCGCTCTGTGGACGCAGGAGCATCTGGACGCTTTTGCGGCGGACTACTGGAATTGAATCAGACACGGCAGAGTCATAACCACCAGCTAAGCTGGTGGCTTGAGCAGGCTCTATAAGAGCCTTTTACCGGCAGGCGTCTCAAGAC
>ERZ791810.2047-NODE-2047-length-11594-cov-12.037785_pt1 | contig 11594 bp, 9 predicted proteins | sample MGYA00510304_ERZ791810 | MGnify/ENA primary metagenome ERZ791810 (study PRJEB30046, sample SAMN00791967) | human gut metagenome | study: EMG produced TPA metagenomics assembly of the A metagenome-wide association study of gut microbiota in type 2... | reverse complement strand
TACAGGGATTGTGGCACTTTTTTAACTTATCAACTGTCAAAGATGAGATTATATCATACATGATACACCGCTTGGGTGCAAGTAAAATATAGCATGAATTGGGGATTTTGGTAAGAAATTATTTATCCTTAATTTTCATTCATCTTCGCTGCCTGGCCGGAGGATGTATGGAGCAAATAATTGCTTCCACAGCTATAACTACTATCATCACATATACTGCAGCTCTGTATTTGTTATTCCATCCTATATGTTTCCAGCTATTTTATAATGCAAAAAATGTCATTTTTTTAAAGTTTCTGCATTTTAGTGCACAAACTTTATTTTTTCATAAGTTTATGCTATACTAGCACAAGGAGGTACGTCAAATGATCGATACTCATGAACTCAAAAAAAGAGATTTATATCTGAATAAGATTATAGCATTTCAAGACACCGAACCAGTGAAGGTTGTTACTGGAATCCGTAGATGTGGCAAATCCAGCCTGTTGAAATTAATGACTCTCCACCTGAAGGAAAATGGGGTTACTGACAATCAGATTCTGGAAATGAATTTTGAGTCACACGCTTATAAAAATATGAATAGTGACTCTTTCTACGAATATGTCAAACAACATATCGTACCAAATAAAAGAATGTACCTCTTTTTTGATGAGGTTCAGCGTGTTCCTGACTGGGAGGATGCTGTTAACTCTTTCCGCGTCGACTTCAACTGCGATATTTATGTCACAGGCTCAAATGCCTATATGCTCTCCTCTGAATATGCCACTTATTTATCTGGCAGATGTGTAGAAATAAAGATGCTGCCTTTATCTTTCTCTGAATTTATAACGTTTCATAATTTTGAAATAAGAGAAATGAAGAGTGCTTTGGGGGGTACACGCAAACAAGTCTTTGATAAAGCAGGAGAACATTATGAACTTCGTGAAGTTTTCGATGCATATATGCGATTTGGCGGCATGCCAGGGATTGCTGACATAGGCTTAGATCAGGAAAAAGCACTGGTGCTGCTTGAAGGTATCTACTCTACCGTTATTATGAGAGACATTCTCGAACGTGAAAGTCGCAGAGGTCAGAAAAAAATCACTGACCCTGTCCTTTTAAAAAAGATTATCATGTTCCTTGCTGATAACATTGGAAGCAACATCTCTGTTTCTTCTATCGGCAACACCTTGGTAAATGAAGGACTTCTTGAAAACGGGAAGCGAAAAGGAACCCCAAGTGTTCACACTGTTCAGGCTTATGTGAATGCACTTCTAGAGTCATATTTTTTCTACGACATCAAAAGATTTGATATCAAAGGAAAGGAATATTTACGCACTCTTGGCAAATACTATATTGTCGATATCGGACTTCGAAACTATCTGCTTGGATTCAGAGATCGTGACAGCGGTCATGCAATAGAAAACATTGTTTACTTTGAACTGATTCGTCGAGGCTATGATGTTTCTATAGGTAAAGTTGGTAATTTCGAAGTGGATTTTATTGCAACAAAGGCAGACAACAAACTTTATGTTCAGGTCACAGAATCAATGACAAGCGAAGATGTTCGTAGCCGGGAATTAGCACCACTCAAAAAAATCAGCGATAACTATGAAAAAATCGTTCTTTCCTTAAATACAGGCATAGATTCTTCCTATGATGGCATAAAATCAATCAACCTGATCGACTGGCTAATCTCAGAATAAAAACAGAATATACGGAAAGGAACCAGAGGTAATCTCTGGTTCCTTAAATTCATAGGATATTCTCCGATGACTTTTTTTTACGCATTCTCATTCATCTTCGCAAGTTTCGCTGCCTGGTCTGCTGCGATACATGCGTCAATGATCTCCTGGATATCTCCGTTCATGATCTTATCGAGTTTGTACAGTGTAAGATTGATTCTGTGATCCGTCACACGTCCCTGTGGGAAGTTGTAGGTACGGATCTTCTCAGAACGGTCTCCTGTTCCGACCTGACTCTTACGAAGCTCTGCTTCCGCATCGTGGGCTTTCTGCTGCTCTAAGTCGTATAATTTGGTACGCAGCAGGGCGAACGCTTTTGCCTTATTCTGGATCTGTGATTTTTCCGTCTGGCTGTAGATCACGATTCCGGTCGGGATATGTGTCAGACGCACGGCAGAGTCTGTCGTATTGACACACTGGCCACCGGCACCGGATGCACGGCAGACATCGATACGGATATCTTTGTCATCGATCTGCACATCCACTTCCTCAGCCTCCGGCATCACTGCAACTGTGATAGTGGAAGTATGGATACGTCCGCCGGACTCTGTCTCCGGGACACGCTGTACACGGTGTACACCGGACTCATATTTCATAACGGAGTAGGCTCCCTGTCCGCTCAGCATAAAAGTAACACTCTTCATACCGCCGATGCCGGTTTCATCTGCTTCCATGATCTCCGTCTTCCAGTTTCTGCTTTCTGCATAATGCAGATACATACGATAAATTTCAGCAGCAAATAAAGCAGCCTCGTCACCGCCGGCACCCGCACGGATCTCAACGATAACGTTCTTGTCATCGTTCGGGTCTTTCGGAAGTAATAAGATCTTTAACTCTTTTTCCAACTCTTCCACTCTTGCCTTAGAATCGTTTAACTCTTCTTTCGCAAGTTCACGCATCTCCTCATCAGACTCTTCCTCAAGCAAAGCAAGGGAATCCTCGATGTTCTGTTTGCACTGTTTATATTCCTTATATGCATTTACGATCGGAGTCAGGTCACTCTGCTCTTTCATCAGCTTACGGAAACGCACCGGATCATTCGCCACATCCGGCTCACTTAATTCACTCATTAATTCCTCAAAACGGATCAGTAAATCCTCTAATTTATCAAACATATATCCTCCATTCCTGTCACAACACGATCATTGTGTGCCAAATCTTTGATAACCGTCACATTTTTAAATCCAGCTTCTTTTAAAAGCCCGGACACTGCTTCGCCCTGATCGTAACCGATCTCAAACAAAATGTGTCCTCCCGGTTTCAGATATGCCTTACATTCTTTGATAATCTTTCTATAAAAATATAAACCGTCCTCTTTGCCGTCTAAAGCCTCCATCGGTTCAAACTCCTGCACCTCCGGCATGAGTTTTACCACTTCCCCGGTTCTTATATAAGGCGGGTTTGAAACGATCACATCATATGTCCCTGTCACATTGTCAAACAGATCACTGCGCTCAAACGTGACCGAAACCTGGTTCAGCTTCGCATTTTCTTTTGCCACAAGAAGTGCCTGTTTGGAAATATCCGTCGCTGTCCCTTCCACCTCCGGTACATTATGCACAATACTGACAATAATACAGCCGGAACCGGTGCACATATCAAGTACTTTCATTCCCGGTTTTACGACTTTTAATGCTTCTTCCACCAGAGTCTCCGTATCCTGTCTCGGAATCAGCACATTGGAATTGACCTTAAATTTCAATCCCATAAACTCTGCTTCACCGACAATATATTGTAACGGCACATGTTCTGCACGTTTGCGCAATGCAATCTCATATTCACTTAACTGTTCCTCAGCGACCTCATCCTCCATATGCAGATAATAAAAGCTGCGGTCGATCTTGCAGACCATCTCCAAAAGCAGCCATGCATCAATTTTTGCATCTGCCACATCTGCCATATTTAAAACCTTTTCGCCGAGATTAATTGCTTCCCGATATGTCATGTTCTCTACTGTCCTCTTGTCTTATTTCTTCCACATAAGTCTTCCAGTCAAACACAGCTTCCACAGATGCAATCCCCACCTCGATCATATCATCCTCCGGCTCCTTCGTCGTGATATGCTGCAGCAGAAGTCCCGGTTTACTGAGCAGATTAATAAGCGCATTATCGCTGCGTCCTGCAAGTCTTATAAATTCAAAAGACACACCCGCGATCACCGGGATCAGCACAAGACGAAGTACCAGTCTTAACACTCTTGAATCCACATGGATGAACATAAAAAAGAAAATACTGATGATCATAACGATCAGCAGGAAACTGGTTCCACAACGCTTATGTAATCTGGAACTCTTTCTCACGTTCTCCACCGTAAGATCCATCCCATGTTCAATACAGTTAATGCACTTATGCTCCGCACCATGATACATGTAAACCCGTTTAATATCAGGCATCAGCGAAATCGCTGCCACATACCCGATAAAAATTGCCAGACGGATCAGCCCCTCTAAAACAGCGATCAGCATATAGGAATCTGTAAACTTCTGAAAAAATACAGATATATAATATGGAAGAATCATAAATATCGCGACAGCAAGAACAATGGAAAATGCAACCGTACCACCCATCATCAGGCTGTCCTGTCTTTTCTGCTGCTCTTCTGTCAATACTTTTTTCTCACGCTGTTTCTTTGTCTTTTCTTTCTGGTCCGTTTCTTCTTCCTCAAAAAAAGAAGCGGAAAACGTCAACGTTGCAACACCCAGGTACAACGACTCTATAAAACTGAACACACCGCGTAAGACCGGCATGTTTCTGATTTTCTTATTTTTTATAATACCTTTATATTCGGAAACCTCAAGTGCAATTTCCCCATCTGGCTTTCTGACAGCTACGGCGTATTTTTCCTGATTTTTCATCATCACACCTTCCATGACTGCCTGTCCGCCAATCCCGGAATATCTCATGTTAATCTCCATTCTTATGTGTGAAAAAGAAGATTTTCACACTGTTTTCCATTCCTGTCGGTCTTCACGAAATTAACGAATAAAATCATCCGACGCTCTAAAAAAAGGTTGAGATTAAATAAACCTCAACCTTATCTTTAACCATGTTCACTTGCGTACTATTTGTTAATGCCGTACTTCTTGTTGAACTTATCGATACGTCCGTCAGTTCTTGCAGATTTCTGCTGTCCTGTGTAGAACGGATGGCATTTGGAACAAATTTCTACGTGGATATCCTCTTTTGTAGAACCTGTTACGAATGTGTTACCGCAGTTACATGTAACTGTTGCCTGATAATAATCTGGATGGATTCCTTCTCTCATGATTTTCACCTCTTTATGTTCTTATCGTTATTTAGTTTCGCCTGTTCAATCCTTTTATACCCGTATGCCCGATCCGCATATGGTACTTACTTCAAAGGAAAGTCCCGATAAACAGCTTAATCAGTGTAACATACGATTTCAAAAAAATCAAGATATTTTTAAATAATTCTGTTCTTTTTTACCATATTAATATATTCGCGATTATTTTTGGTGCGTGCAAACATATTCAAAATATTCTCCACGGCATCATCTTTGCGCATTCCATTGATTGCTTTTCGCATGATGTCAACTGCTTCCTGTTCTTCGGAATCAAGCAGCAGATCTTCTCTTCTGGTTCCCGATTTCACGATATCGATTGCCGGGAATACACGCTTTTCCGAAAGTTTTCTGTCGAGCACGAGTTCCATGTTACCGGTTCCCTTAAATTCCTCAAATACAACATCATCCATCTTGCTTCCGGTATCAACCAGCGCTGTCGCAAGGATTGTAAGGCTTCCTCCCTCACGCATGTTTCTCGCTGCACCAAAGAATCTTTTTGGCATATGGAGTGCCGCCGGATCAAGACCTCCGGATAAGGTACGTCCACTTGGTGGAACCGTAAGGTTATATGCCCTTGCAAGTCTTGTGATACTGTCAAGAAGGATCATGACATCTTTGCCGTGCTCTACCAGACGTTTTGCACGGCCAAGCACCATCTCCGATACACGTTTGTGATGTTCCGGGAGTTCATCAAAAGTAGAGTAAATTACCTCAACATTATCGCCCGCAATGGCTTCCTTGATATCTGTAACCTCCTCCGGTCTCTCATCGATCAGAAGGATGATCAGGTGCATATTCGGATTTCCTGATGTTACTGATTTGGCGATTTCTTTTAAAAGTGTTGTTTTTCCTGCCTTAGGCTGGGAAACGATCATACCACGCTGTCCCTTACCGATTGGGGAAACAAGATCTACAATACGCATCGCAACACTGCATCCCGGGCGTTCTAAACGTATCCTCTCATTCGGAAAAATCGGTGTCAGATCTTCAAAACTTTTTCTCTTCTGGGCTACACTCGGGTGATAGCCGTTAATTGTAGTCACATATAAAAGTGCCGAAAACTTTTCCTGCTGTGTCTTGATTCTTGTATTACCACAGACAATATCTCCCGTTTTTAAATTAAACTTTCGGATCTGTGATGGTGAAACATACACATCATGCTCACCCGGAAGATAATTCTCACAGCGGATAAATCCGTATCCATCCGGCATAACCTCTAAAATACCATTTGCCGTAATTCCACTGTCAAGACTCATCATGGTATCATCTGCCGCTGCAGATGCCGTCTGATTTTCCTGTGTTTCTACCGGCTCTTCTGCCTTTTCTTTTGTCTGACGATCTGCATCTGTTCCGCGTTCCCTTGGTACATATTCCGTCCTTTTTCTGGAATATTCTTTCGGCTGTGCATGATCTTTCGAACGCTCTGTGCCCTCTTTTGCTTTCACACGCTCCCCGCGCTCTTCCTGCGTCTGCATACTCTCCGTCTCTTTTTGTTTGCGTGCATCTTCTTCAAGCATACGATTGACCAAATCGCTCTTCTTCATGGAAGAAATATTCTTCAGTCCCCGTGCCTTTGCCAGATCACGCAAAACGACTAATGATAAACTCTCATATTTTTCTCTCATTCATAAACTCCTTACTTTTTTCACCTGTTGGAATCGTCTGCGGAAATGATGTCTGATGTGACAATTGAATTTTTCGATGTGGCTATTATACTACATCTTTTTCCAAATAGGAAGTCCTAATTCTTGATTTTTCTCCCTAATCGCAAAAAAGCAGATACTACGAAAATGTTCAAATCCCTGTTCCTGCATATAATAATATACACTGTAATAACCGGAAACAGTAAAATCTGCCTTTAATGCCCAGAAACTCATCGATCGATTTCGGCGTGTCTGTAAAACCGGCTTTGTCAAATACCTCTTTATTGTAGATTAATCCATTTACACAGGCAGATGACATCAGAATGAAAACTGCAAGAAATGAAGCCCTGTATCCGTATTTCATTCTATTTTTTTCTTTTCATTTTGCATAACTGCACGGAAAATGCCTGATACCGCAGCAAAAAGTACCCCTGCCACCGGCCAGATGATCCATGTAAAATCCCAACGCATTGTCCAGAAACTCCATCCCAGATAAATTGCAGTGGCAATACACCAGTAAGCTCCGCTAAATGCATCTGACTTCTTTTTCAGTTTCTTTTCTGAAATAGTATAATCTCCCTCCTGCAAAAGAATATCATAACTTCCTTTTATCATACCGACACGGATTATCATATACACGCCACATGCTACCAGAATTAAAAGCAGCGATACAAAGCTGGTACATACAACATCCGGCGCATCCATACAGGCTGCCACCAAAAGCGGGATTGCCGCAACGATGCAGAGCACCACGCCAACGGCGATTCCTCTGGTAAATGTTCCCTCATAATTTTTTAATTTTTCCTTTGCAAGCCCTTCTACCCCATAGGCGGTTTCAAAACATTCGTTTTCCAGAAACTCGAATCTTTTTGTCTGCATACCACAGGAAATAAATGTAAATACCGCTGCCGCCACAAATCCAAGCAGGCATACCAGTCCAACCGATGCAGCCACACCCTCGGAAATATTTCCAATCTGCGCCTCCGATAATCCTGCCAAAAATATCAGAACTGACGGACTGACGATGCAGGATGCAACTGCAGCTGCGATCTTCGGTGCATTTTTCTTCCGGACTTCCATAAAATCATTTGCCTCTTCCACCGAAACCTTTTTTAATGGAAAATCTTTGTCGGAAGGTTCCACTCCCTCAATGGGCTGCGGTGTCTCACATTCATCTTTTAAAAGGTAGTCTGTACTCACCCCAAAAATCTCTGACAGCTGGATCACCCTCTGCAGATCCGGTATTGACTGGGCACTCTCCCATTTTGACACCGCCTGTCTGGAGACGGAAAGTTTCTCTGCTAGTTCTTCCTGCGACCATCCGTTCTTTTTTCGCTCTTCCATAATTTTTTCAGCTAAAATCATAACTCATCCTCTTTTCTTTTTCAATGATGTGATCTTTGTTACGTCTCCATCATACCCATTTTGACCGGTTACAGGCTACCAAATGTACCTGTCAATCTGTCAACTGATGGTTGCAATTCCCGCAATTTAGGCATTTTCCTGTATTTTTTGATCCAGGAACTTTTTATCACTCTCACAGACGACCGCCCACTGCAAATTTAGAAAAGCTCTTTGTTGTAAAGTTCACTGTCTGTTTCTTAGAATCATAATAAGATTTTGAAATCTTTTTGACATTTCCTTTTTTGTTGATGGTGTACGCAAAAAGATCTTTCTTTTTTTCTTTCTTAGAAATCTTATAATGGATCTTTACGGTAACCTTTCCCTTTTTCAATTTTCCTAACGTTTTTTTCTTTGCACCTGTAACCGAAATTTCATACATTGGACGTTTTTTGACAATTTTACCTGCCTTTGAAGAAAGAATGCGTTTATCTAATTTCTTAACATGAAAATACACATCTGAATTCATCTGTTTTTTTATTTCTTTTAAGGCATTGCGGTCCATTGTAATTATAACGTTTCCATATTCCAGTTGCAGTGCTTTTGCCTCATTGTCAATAAGACGATTCAACGTTGACTTACTAACCTTTAAAACCTGTTTTTTCCCTTTCCTGGATTTACATTTTATTCTGACCGTCTTATTTTTTATCTTTTTATCCGGCTTTTTCTCCGGTGTTGGTTTTTCTGTTGCCGGTTCTTCCGGTGCTGGTTTTTGTGGTGTCGGTTTTTGTGGTGTCGGTTTTTGTGGTGTCGGTTTTTCCGGTCCTTCCGGTGCTTCTAAAGCCCCACTTCCAGTCTGTGTTTTCTTTTCTTTCACAATAACCTGACAGGCAGCTTCACTCCCTGCATAGTTTTTATTGCCATTATATTTTGCGGTAAAAGAATATGTCTTTGTCTTATTCGGAAGTGATACCGTCCACTGATCATTTTCCTTCTTAACCAGTGTAATGCTGGAATCATTGCAAGTAATATCCACCGGTTCATCTGCGCTGATTCCCTGTTTTAAAACTTTAAGTGTTACGCTGCCAGCACCCTCTGATCCTGCGGGCGTTGCAAGAAGCTTTAGTTCTGTAACAGCCTTTGTAATTTCCAAAGATGCCTGCCCATAACAGGATTTTGCAGAATCAGAAGATGCTTCAAAATAAATTGTATATTTGCCTGCGTCTGTATAAGCCGGAAGTTCTTCTATTGTATAAGGTCCGTCCTCCTTCATACTGTATCGAAGATTCACACCCTCCCCTGGTCTAATGTCAAATGTATGCCTGTTTGAATCATACGGCACTGTAACCGGTCTTGTCGTACACTCTGCTATCTCCTGATCTTCGTCTCCGGAGGAATCATTGTTCTCCTGATAATAATAAACAATGTCCATGCTGTCTTCCGTGATCGTTATCTTATCCTGATCCACACTGTTTCCCACACAGGCATAACCGGATAACTCAGGATTTCTTAAGGTATATGTAGAATTGCGTGGTGCATGGACAATAGATGTTTTTGTAGCAGGAAGATCTGTTTCCGTTCCGTCTTCCATCTTTAACCGGTAATGAATGTTTACGGTACTCCATGCCTGGTCAGCTGTTTTATCTGTAGCTAAGACTTCCTGCGTATCCATGTCCACGATTTTTCCATCCAGTCTGTCACCGTTTGTCAGACCATACACATCATTAAGTACAACGGAAAGAGACTCTCTTGCAGCATCCGGGTCATATGAATTTGTAAGGGCAGGAATGGTAAATTCTTTTTCTGCACTATATTTTACCGTTATTCCATCTGCGCCGATAATACGAAAACTCATTTTAAGATGCTGTTCTTTATTCACCATATTTTGTACTACCGTGCGAAATTCCAGATCATGATCATTGGCTTTTGTGACATTAGACTCGGTAATCCTGTATTTTTCACTGTCTCTGTCAAGTGTCGCGGTTTTGTTATGAGGAATGGAAACTTCAGGATCACTGATATAAAGAGCCGCCGGTTTACTGACATAATCCGTGTTATTCAGCTTTCTTGCCAATTCCATCTTGCAGACCTCGCAAAATGGCTGTCCGAGCCACCGCATCATACATTCGCGGCTTGGCGCAAATGCGGTATCCGTTCCTGCATTCGTGATTCCGATTCCACGAAATCCTAACATTTTACTCCATTTGATTTTCTCCGGATCAGTAGTGTCGGACATATTTGGTTTGTTGGTATATCTCTCATATTCATCGCCGAGTCCGCCTATACTATGGGCGGTCTCGTGAGCCATAACCATTCCATCACTATTATCCTCAGAATTTGTAGAAAAAGAAAATAATGGATTTACTGATGCACCATAGCTTCCTGTATCATTACAAAGTATATGAATCGTTCCAACATTTGCGCCTTCATCCAGATAATTTTCTTCCAGTTCTGTCCTTAACGCTTTGGCTCTTTCATCTCCGCCATTGGTAAATCCGGCTGCCTTTCCATATACTTTGACATGAAAATATGTATCCGGACTCTTACCGCCATACACTCCAATGCCTGACTCGTTAGAAACTGCCTGCACAGCGTAAATATTAATACGGTCAGAATATTCCCTATATGGTGACCATGTCAGCATTCCATGCGCCTTTTGGGTGGCATCTTCCAAAAACTGATCCTGCTGACCGGCGGTATAGCCATCTCCCATGATCACGATCACAAAGTTTTCTTTATCATCACCAGTCTTATGAATTACCTGAACTGGAAATGTGGTTTTGGATTTTTCTGTATTTTTTGCCATTGCTGTTTGTGGCAAAAGCAACAATAATAATAACATCATATAGATACATACTGCTTGTATTCGTTTTATTTTTCTTTTCATGTACTTCACCTTTTGTTGAATGAGATTTTTCTTCGCTATCAGATTTTTCACGCAGTTTCCTCGGAATTGCGCTTGATGCCGTCCACAATACTCATAATCCTTCTTGCCGAATCCATATTAATCTGCAAAAGGAGGATTTTCTTATGCTTACAACGGAACTTTTTATAGCCATTATCAGCTTATGCATTACCTGTTTTAATCTTGGTTATACCGTTGGTTCTAAGAGCAATGACAAAACACAAAAATAACCGCCCCATGTCCTGCCAGACCAAGCGGTTATTTTTTACCAATTATCTACAGGGCTAACCGTCTATCGGTAGCACCTTTTGATATTATATTAACATTCCACCGCTTTTATGTCAAACATATATTCTATTTTTAATTATGCTCATTTCGTCGATAAACTTGAATTTGAAAACCACAATTTTATAAGTGGTTATTAACCCTCACAGGGTTTTAATAAAATCCTCCAAAAGCCTTGAAAATAAAGGGTTTATCGCAAAATGCTCACCTTAACTTATTATACGATTTCACACTGTTTTATTCTTCCCTTGGAAGCTGATAAGGGCAAACACAAGGGCAAGAAAATCTGATAACAAGATATAACAGAATGTGGCAATCTGAGAACTGTGGCGTATGTGCGAATATATTATACTGGAGGATTTATTATATGGACAAGTACATTTTTGATGAAA
>ERZ791810.2044-NODE-2044-length-11618-cov-3.242411_pt1 | contig 11618 bp, 9 predicted proteins | sample MGYA00510304_ERZ791810 | MGnify/ENA primary metagenome ERZ791810 (study PRJEB30046, sample SAMN00791967) | human gut metagenome | study: EMG produced TPA metagenomics assembly of the A metagenome-wide association study of gut microbiota in type 2... | reverse complement strand
TAATAGAATTTAAAGTAATAAATCCTAGAAAAGAAAGTTCGCTTGAGGAGACAGTCGAAGCGGCATTAAAACAGATAGAAGAAAAGAATTATGATGCAGAACTGATAAACCGTGGAGTAAAAGAGGAAAACATACATCATTACGGATTTGCGTTTAAAAGTAAAGAGGTGTTGATAGATGGCAGGTAGATATTTTCGGAACCGAAAATATCGTAAGAAAAAGTTTCGTGTGAGGATTTTGGCAATTAAGGATGCGAAGCATTGCCAAAATCTGTTACAGTTTATGCTTTTTAAACTGTGGTAAAGAGGTGTTGATAGATGGCAGGTAGATGACAGAATTATAAGATATCAAACAAATGAAGAAGCCAAAGTTGATTTGATTTTATGGATGAGTTTCTTAAAAATCAGATACAAAAAACAAAGGGGAACAGTACAAAAGCTGTTACCATTTAATTTATATAAGTGATGACTTTAGCAGTTATAATCTTATGCAGGTTATTGCGAGAGTTAATCGTGTTTTTCAAGATAAAGAGGTGGACTTGTTGTTGACTATATAGGAATTATGACTTGTTTTGTTTATAACGCACCGGATTTTTTGTCCGGTGCGTTTGAATTTTTTATGAAAATTAACTTTGTTAAGTTCTTTTTGGTATATTCCAGAGTATTTTGCTTTTACAAACTAATGCTATTTTTTATTTTTCTTCGTCGTCAATATGGAGCAACGGTTCAAAACTTGTATTGTATGTTGCACTGCGTTGATGTTTTTTTTCGTTAGCATTTGCGATGGCTTCTTTGCAGAAATACTGCTGTGCACATAATTTTTTCTGACCGATTTTGCGTGGTGGGATAATGTATGTTCCGTCACTCTGCATTACTCTTGCTTTTACATTGTCTGCAAATTGTATATCAAGAATATGAATGATTTCTTCTTTGAGTGTTTCGTCTTCAACAGGGAACAGGATTTCAACACGCTTGTCAAGGTTTCTAGGCATCCAGTCAGCACTTCCCATATAGACCTCCTCAAAGCCATTGTTGTGGAAATAGAATATTCTGCTGTGCTCAAGGAAATCACCTACGATAGAACGGACAGTGATATTATCGCTTATTCCTTTTATTCCTGTTTTAAGACAGCATATTCCACGGATGACAAGGTCGATTTTAACTCCGGCGGCAGATGCTTTATAAAGCGAAGCTATTATGCCGGGGTCACAGAGGGAATTCATCTTAGCTTTGATAAATGCTTTTTTGCCCGCTTTTGCAAATTCTGTTTCTCTGTTTATCATTTCGGTAAATCTGTCACGAAGCCAGATAGGTGCTACGGCAAGTTTGTTCCATGCGGCTGGTTCTGAATAGCCTGAAAGCATATTGAAAAATGCAGTGGCATCTTCGCCGATTGCTTTCTTGCAGGTGAGAAGTCCCATATCCGTATATATTTTTGCCGTACTGTCGTTATAGTTTCCGGTACCAAGATGCACATATCTTCTGATACCGTCCTCCTCACGCCTGACTACAAGTGTAATCTTGCTGTGTGTCTTTAAACCGACAAGTCCATAAATAACATGGCAGCCTGCTTTTTCGAGTTTTCGCGCCCAAATGATATTATTTTCCTCATCAAATCTTGCTTTAAGTTCGACAAGAACAGTAACCTGTTTGCCGTTTTCTGCTGCTGCCGCAAGCGAAGCAATGATAGGAGAGTGGCTGCTTACACGGTAAAGTGTCTGTTTGATAGCAAGCACATCTGGATCTTTTGATGCCTGTCGTACAAGCTCGATAACAGGTTCAAATGTCTCATACGGATGATTTAAAAGTGCATCATGTTCTTTTATCTGGTCAAAGATATTTTTATTTGCATCAATCCATTTTGCAGGCTGAGGAGTATATCCTTTTCCTTTGAGGTCGTCATAGCCCTCAATACCTGCAAGTTTTGAGAGGAAAGTAAGGTCGAGAGGACCATTTATCTTAAAAATATCTTCCTCGCTTATGTTTAATTCTTTCTTTAAGGTTTTGAGAAGTTTCTTGTCAATACCGTCTTCAACTTCAAGTCGTATCGCCTGTCCCCACTGCCTCTTTTTTAACTGACGCTGTATTTCTATAAGAAGGTCGGCTGCCTCGTCCTCGTCGATGGAAAGGTCGGCATTTCTCATTATACGATAAGGGAAAGCTGATAATACTTCATAGTTTACAAATAACTTATCAATATTTTTTTCAATTATCTGTTCTAACAATATAAAACATTTATCTCCGTCATTTTTTGCAGGTATCTCGACAAATCTAGGAAGTCCTGATGGAACCTGAACTGTTGCAAAATCAGTATCGCTTATGTTATCACCCTGTTTTTTGCCCTGATGTGAGACATAAAGTTCACGAAACTGACCGTTGCCGTCTTTTTTATTTGATGGCTTAAATTTTAATATGGCACCGATGTTAAGTGATTTATTTTGTATGAGAGGGAAAGGTCTTGCTGAGTCAACTGCCATAGGAGTGAGTACAGGATATACTTCTGAACGGAAATATTCATTTACATACCTTTCCTGTCTGTCGTCAAGTTCTTCGTAGTGGGAGATAAGGTGGATGCCGTTGTCTGAAAGTTTGGAGATAAGCTTTCCGTACACATCGTACTGGTCGTGAACAAGCTCATGAGTTTTTTTGCTGATGGCAGAAAGCTGCTCACCCGGTGTCATGCCTGCAATATCTTTTTTTGTGTAATTAACCTGAACCATATCTTTTAATGAAGCAACTCTTATCATAAAAAATTCATCAAGGTTTGATGCTGTTATGGCTAAGAAACGAAGTCTGTCTAAAAGAGGGAGTTTATTATCCTGTGCTTCACTTAAAACCCTGTAGTTAAACGAAATCCAGCTAAGTTCTCTATTATAAAAATACTCGTGTTTTAAATAATTATTTTCTGACATAAAATCCTCATTTCTGCACACATTTTTTGGGCATATCGAGTTTGTGTCAAGTGTGCGCAGACACAAATCTTGTGTGTGAAAAAAATATTTTTCACACTATCCTCCTTAGATTAAAATTCTTTTTTTTGCTTGAGAACAGGTTTAATTCCATAAAGCTCTTCAAAGAAATCTGAAGTATTGTCAAAAATTCCCTGTTCGAGTGTAATATCATACAATGTTTTTCCGGTGATAAAAAGATTTGAGCCTCGCAGATATACGGTAGTGTTTGCAAACTTCTGCTTGTGGCTTCTGTCCATTGCGTCGGCGAGCAGTAAGATAGAATTTAATTTAGCTATCTTGATAAATTCCTGCTGGCTGAAAACATCAGAAATCTCAGCATATTTTGGAAAAGATGAGTCAAGGTATCTTACCATATATGCGACCATCATTCTTTCTTTATGTGAAAGACCGATTATCTCAGTTGACATTACTATTTTATATGAATTTTCACCAACTGCATTCATGTTTATAAAATTGCCACAGTTATGCAAAATTGCAGAAATCTGAAGTAAAAGCCTGTCATGCTTAGTAAGATTATTCAGTTTTTTAACTGCATCAAACAATAAAAGACAGTTTTTTTCAACATTGCGGTAATGTGCCTCGTCAGCTCGGTATCTTGCTGCAATATTTCTTGCAGTGGAGAGGATGCCGTCAGTAAAATTAAAGGCAGGGGCGATTTTTTCCTTTTTCTCAGCAAAATCTGCTGCCATTCCGTCGCAGATTGTCATTTTAGAAATCCATATCTGTCCTGCATCAGTTTCTTCAAGAATATTGCGGTATATCATTGCAATGGGAAGAAGCAGGGATGCCTTATCAAGTGATGTATTTAATTCTTTGGCAAGTTCATCCGGTGTTTTTGAGGTGATGGATTTGTAAAAATCATCAAATTCAATGCGGTTGACACAATTTCTTTTTTCATATTTGTCATCGGCAGACTTTAATGTTCCGAAATTGTGAAGTGTCATATATTTAACAAAACTTTGCAACTGATTTCCGAGTGCTATTATATTTTTAACTTTGCGGCTCTTTAAATAGAGCTGCACAAAAGTATGCAGTCCGTGAGCGATATAGTCATATACAAGGTTCTGATAGTTATCGGTCTTGTATTGCATATCCTGTAGAACTTCCTGTATTCTGAGCGAACCAAGCATAATATTTTGTGTTGCTATAAGTGTTTTTTTATCGTAAAGTGACAACTGGATGCTGCCGCCTCCCACATCGACGAGAAGTGTGCCGTCTTTTATAAGACTGTGAAAAGAGTTTTCTTTAAGTGCCAATGATTTGTAACAAAGATAGCGCTGTTCGGAATTGCTCAGTATCTTTATTAAAAAACCGGTGCGCTGCTTTACCTGATCAAGAACGATTAAATTGTTATCGGCTTCACGCAATGCACTGGTAGCAATAATCATGTAATCGTGTATGTCATATTCTTTCATTTTTTCAGAAAAACCGTTTAAAATATTACATAGTTTATCTATGGTGGTATAGCTTATATGTTTTGTCGAATATGTTTCAAGTCCAAGTCTGGCGGTATGGTGGACATATTCGATTTCATGCACACCATATTTTTTGGATATTTCATAAATACGCATTGATGTTTCGTGTGAACCGACATCAATAGCGGCGAAAATAGTAACTGCCATATGCTCCCTCCTTAAGTATTTTTATCAATATATATATATATTATGCTAATCTATAAAAAAAAACCAGCCTTTTTACAAGCATTTTGAAATATTTTACCTATTCTTTACATTGGAATTATGCTTGAAATGGTGAGTTTAATATCTTCATATTTTGTTATACTATAAGACAGACCATAGCAATTATTCGTTATGGTCTGTCTGTTTTTCAGATATTCATTTTTTAAAGATTAGTGCTTAAGCCATTTCAGCAATCCTGCTCACGCCGACATAAATCTCAGAAATTTTATACCATGTTGGGAAATCTGTTACTCCGGTTTGGGGCAGACCAAATATTTTTTGGAATATCTTTACTGCATTTGCAGTTTTTTCACCGTAAATTCCATCCTGGGATATTTTAGGTATAAGAGGATATGCATCTGCTATTACATTTAACTGCTGCTGCATCTGCAAAACTTTACTTCCGGTTGCACCTATCGTCAGGTCATAACCCGGCCATGAAGACGGTATTCCTGAAATTTCAGTTGAACTGTTTATATAAACGGAATTACCGTAAAATGCACGGAGTATCTCTATCGCAGAATATCCCTGGTCGCCGAGATATTTTGAATCCCATTGACGCATCCAGTCAGGGCATGATACCATTTTTCCGTCACAATACTGTGTAAAAAGCGGCTGTCTTACATTTGGTCTTGAAATGTAGTTTGTAAAGATGTTGTCAACAATCCTTGATATATTATCGAAGATATTTCTTCCGGGAATCCATTTCTGGTCGTAGGCGGTGGAGGAGGTGATCGTGAAATCATAGCCTTTATTTCGGTACCACTCCGTATAAACCCTGTTTAAAGTTATGGACTGTATGGCGAGGATATTTGCTGTAAGAGTTGCCTCAGGCCATGTAGCATAGATTTCGCTTGATGCAACATTTTTGATATAGTCTTTGTAAGTTACATAATAATCTTTGGCACGGCTGTCGGATGGCGGACCGTCATGCACGATTACATATTCGGGGGCAGGTGTGCGTAAATCATACTTTAAAAATATTATTTTTTAGTATATACTATAAATAAGACAAATTTTTGTAAAGTCTTTGAAAAAGTGAATTTGCTTTCACAGTAACTAAGAATGGGGACAGCTTATGAAAAGGCGTAGACATAGAAAGAAAAATTGGGAAAAACTTGATAATACGGCAGTTCTTTTCCCGGCGATTGCTTCGGAGGAGACGACGAATGTATATCGGATTTCAGTTAATCTTACCGAGGAGGTTGACGCAGAACTTTTACAGAAAGCGCTGGATATGGTGCTGCCGGGTTTTGATGCATTTAATGTATGTATGCAGAAAGGAATATTTTGGTATTATTTTGAAACAAATAACAAGCCTGCTCCAAAGGTTGTAAAGGAGCATGATTTTCCCTGCAGATATATTGAGCCTTACAGTAACAACAATTATCTGTTCAGGATTACTTATTACAGAAAGAGAATAAACCTTGAAGTTTTTCATGTGCTTGCGGATGGTATGGGCGGTATTAATTTTTTAAGAGAAGTCACATATCAGTATCTCAGACTTAAATATCCGGAGATTGCGGCGGTAAAGAAGAACAGGCTGTCTGAGCATACATCATTAAATACTGAGGACAGTTATGTAAAAAATTATAAAAAAGGCCATGCAAAAGGCTATGAAACAAAGAGAGCAGTAGAGGTAAAAGGCGAAAAACTTTCAAGAGGTGAGCTTGGTGTCATGCACGGTTATATGAGCGTGAAACAGGTTAAGCAGGCGGCTAAAAAATATGATACGAGCATAAATGAGTATTTTGTAATTGTATTTATGTATAGTGTATATGTTGAATATCTTAAAAGAATGAGGTCTGATAAGCCTATAGTGTGTGCCGTGCCGGTAAATCTCAGACCGTTTTTTGATTCGATGACGACAAGAAATTTTTTTGTTATGGTGAGTGCTGTTTTTAAGCCGGAAAAAGATGAGTATTCATTTGAGGAAATAGCGGACATTGTAAAGAAAAGTCTGCGTGGGCAGATAACAAAAGAACATCTTGAAGATTTGTTTTCGTACAATGTTTCAAATCAAAAAAATATACTTTTAAGGTCTATTCCGTTTTTTATAAAAAAGATAGCAATGAAGCTTGTATATCTTTCGTCAGCAAAGGCAAATACTTCAACCGTGACAAATATTGGAAATATAAAAATAGATGAAGAATATGCACCGTTTATAAAAAGCTTTCATGCGATGATTTCAATATCAACGGGACAGAATATAAAAGGAGCAATATGTTCTTACAATGATACGATGGTATTTACTTTTACTTCGATTTTGAGGGACACTGCTATTCAGAGAGGATTTTTTAGAAAACTTGTAGAAGATGGCGTTGATATTTCTATAGAAAGCAACGGGGTGTATTATGATTGAATGTAAAAATTGTGGAATAAAAATAAAAGATAAAACTAAGGTATGTCCTATGTGTGATATGGTTTTGTCGGGTGATGATAAACATAACGAGAACACCTATCCTGATGTAAGGCAGAAAACAAAGATACTCAGACGGATAGTAAATATTTTTTCTTATTTTGCCATTGTTCTTGAAAGCGTGTTCATTGTTATAAATTATTATAATTTTGAAGGTGTTAAATGGTCGGCAATATCAGGAGGTGCTATTGTTTATGTTATATGTATGCTTCATTTTATAATAAACGACCATTATGGACATATTAAAAAGATGTATGTTGGTTTTATAGGTGCATTGTTTTATATAATGCTTGTGGATTTTGTGCTTGGTTACAAAGGCTGGTCGTTGGGTGTCGGGATGCCGGTTATCGTGCTTACGCTTGATGCGATAATAATAGTCTGTATGATAATAAACAGGCAGAACTGGGAGAGTTATCTGCTTCTTCAGATATTTTGTGTTATACTCGGTGCAGTTCAGATGGCACTTTATTTTACAAAGGTACTTCAAAGCCCTGTCCTTCCATGGACAAGTTTTTTGGTATCGTTTATTTTATTTACCTCAAGCGTGGTTATTGGAGACAGAAAGGCAAGAAATGAATTAAAGCGGAAATTTTATATATGATGATGTTATTGTCAGAAGCAGACAGCAATTTCATCAGTCATGGGCAAAGTATATTTGCTACAAATATGAATCTAATGATGTTAGGGTCAAAAGGTATTTTGACCCTAACTGATGCTCCGGATTGCTTCATTGCTACGCAATTTTCGCAATCCTGCAAACACCTCCATTCGCGCATATTTGCAAGCAAATCTGCTTTATGTCGGTGTTTGGCGGGTCAAGCCAGTAGATAGCAATTTGCATATAAACATGCATTGCTATCTACTTTTGACCCTAACATCATCTAATTATATTAAGTGAGGTTTTTATGGTTAAAGAAGTTGATAATATAAGTTTGCGCGCAAAACTTGTGAGAAATGTTATAAACATGGTTTCATCAGGGTTTATCATAGGTCCTGCAATAAAAAAGGGAACTATAAGGAGAAGACTTGTCGAGCCGCCGTGGCATTGCCCGGACGGATATTCGGTTGCAAAAATACACATGAAGCATTTTGAAATGGAATTGTTGTCGCCTGAAAATACGGGCAGCAGATTTGTTGTGCTTCAGCTTCATGGCGGCGGTTATATTGGCAAGATGAGAAATGTGTATAGGAATTTTGCAAAAGAGTATTGTGATATGCGTGGCGGTATAAAGACTTTGTCGATAGATTACAGAGTTGCACCGAAAAATCCTTTTCCGGCGGCCCTTGATGATGCTGTAGCAGCATATAAATGGCTGCTCGCTACGGGGTATGAGGGCAGAGATATAATCATTGCCGGAGATTCGGCGGGCGGCGGACTTAGTCTTGCCTTAAGTCAGTATTTGAGGGATAATGATATGCCGCTTCCGGCGGGACTTGTGCTTATGTCACCGTGGACGGACCTTACGGCATCAGGAGCGTCATATGACGATAATTATACACTTGACCCGCTGTTTGGAAATACCAGGGAAAGCATGATATACAGTGGTGAATATCTCGGAGGTCATTCGCCTAAAGAACCTTATATCTCGCCGCTGTTTGGCGATTTTTCAAAACTTCCGCCAATGCTCTTTCAGGTAGGCGGTATAGAGATGCTTTTAAGTGATTCGGTACTTGCGGAGAAAAAGGCAAGAGAAGCGGGATGTAAAACAAATATCACGATATATGAAGAAATGTTTCATGTATTTCAGATGGGACTTGAGCGTCTTGAGGAATCAAAAAATGCGTGGGCAGAGGTGAAACGATTTGTTGAGGAGTTTGAGGAGTGAATGAAAACTTATTTGACTTAGGCTGATATCACCTGATACATTTTAAAAATTGCGGATAATGCAGATATGATTGTAAATGGATATGTTAAACAAAATTAATCATAATAAAAAATAAAGAGCGTATAATTTAAAGATTGTTTAGGTTGTAAATTTTAATCAGAGGTTGTCTTGTATGAAAAAACAGATTCTTTCGGATGATGATGTTTCTAAACAGATTTTTGCTGAACGAAATGTTTCTAAAGAATTATTAACGGAGGATATTATTCCGGATGAGAGTAATATTTTTGAAGAGGATGACAATGCACCTGACTGTTATGAATTATCAGCTCTTTTTTTTGTATATAAATTTCTTTTTAGGTAACAGCAATAGGCAGTTTGCTGATAGGTTTATGAATGTAGTAAATTGAGAAACCGGATTGCTGCATTTTAAAATTGGCTTGTATTTAGGGAGAGGGTGTCGTATATGGTGGAGTGTGTTACATATCTGAGAGTATCAAAAAATGATGGTCTTAGAGAAAGAGATTATACTTTCAATTCCAAAGATATGGCTAATGTAAACGATAATTCTGTCTGTAGTGCTGATAATAACACTATTAGTAGTATTACTAATAGTGTGGAAAATCAGAGGAAATTACTTGAACGGTTTATTTTGAAAAATGATTTTAAACATATTGCTGAGTTTGTTGATGAGGGATATACGGGCACGAATTTTAACAGACCGGGTTTTATAAAAATGCTTGGCTGGATTGAAAAAAATAATGTCAGATGTATTATGGTAAAAGACCTGTCAAGACTTGGGAGAGACTACATTGAGACCGGAAGATTGTTAGAATATTATTTTCCTATGAACAACATCCGTGTGATTTCTGTTTCCGACGGATATGACAGCGACAAAGCGGACTATCACGAGAGAAAGATAACAGTGCCTTTGTTAAATCTGTTAAACGACTCATATGCGAGAGATATATCATGTAAAGTAAGATATTCGCAGAAAGTAAAAAGGGAGAGTGGAAAATATATAGGGGCATTTGCGGTTTACGGGTACAAAAAGTCTGATAGTGATAAAAACAGGCTTGTTATAGATGATGTGGCGGCAAAAGTCGTGAAACAGATATTTGATATGCGTATTGCCGGATATTCTGCTGAAAAAATCGTAAGAGCATTTAATGAGGAAAAGATATTGTCACCGTATATGTATAAAAAAGCGAACAACAGCAATTATAAAACTTCTTTTGCAAATTCGGAAATGTCTGTATGGAAACCTTACTCAGTTAGAAGAATTTTAAATAATGAAATTTATACGGGAGTTTTACAACAGGGCAAGACCAGAAAAATTAATTATAAACTAAATAAAAGGATAAATCTAAATAAGGAAGAATGGGTTTGCTGCGAGGAGACAGTTCCGGCAATAATCTCAAAAGAACAATTTATGTATGCGAACATATCATTATCTAATAGAAAAAAAATGTAAAAATCGCACTCCATCGGGGATTACCACACGGCTGAGAACAACCTCACCTGATTCATTGGTTTCTTTTATTTCATCCTCAGGTATTTTTGGAGGATATTCGGCATACAGTGTGTGGGGAGGTATAACGAATACTTCCGCGCTTTCAGGCTCGTTTTCATCTATCGGAATAAGGCTTATGTTTTGTATAGAGGTTTCGCCAGGCAAAACTTCCGTTCCGGCTATCTCAACTTCTTCGTAACCTCTTGCACGCACAAGCACATTATATACGGAATAAGGCTGGTTACTTAAAGGTGTCATACTGTATTGGAGCGGCGGTGTTCTCAAAGTTATGACTGGTGTTTTTCCGGAAGAGTCAGTTGTGAGATTGTCTATGGCACTATCGCTGAAATCGGGGTATCTTATCTCAATCGAAGCATTTTCAACAGGTCTGCCGGAAACAGAGCTTGTTACAAATGCCTGAAAATATCCCTCGTTGCTTATGTTATCGTTTTTTTGCATGGGTGTTTCGTTTATATCGGGTGTCTGTCCGTTTGTTGTGGTGTCCATGATTAATTGCTCCTTTCATAAACAATTACAGTGATATTTTGTAATTGATAGTAACAGTTCAGCCTTACATTTCCTAAATTCATAAACCTGCCAGCAAGCTGTCAGACGCTGCGATGCAGCTTTTGTTTATTTGCGCGAAAGCAAAGTGAGGGTTGAACAAATTTATTTGTTCAAGCTGAGCGCGCTCGCGAGGACTTTGCCCTCATTTAAGAAATGAAAGGCTATTCTACCATAAAAAGAGAATCAACAATACAATGAACAAGCTCATTGTATCGCCAATTATCTTTTTGTGGCTGAACTGTTACCATCAATACAAAAAGTTTATTAAAATATATTCACAGAAGATGAAAATGTGATAAACTGATATGGTGTGTCGGTTGTTGTGCCTGATAAAATTCAGATTTTGGTATATAGCTTAATGGTTATTGTTAAGATTAGGAGGAAAATATGAAATGAAATACGATTGTTGTTTTACAAAGGAAAGTAACTGGTTCAGGTACCGCACGGGAGGAATTTTACTGCATGATGATAAAATGCTTTTTGTTAAATGTGCTGTCGATGATTATTATTATATGGTCGGCGGGGGAGTTCATTTGGGCGAAACATCAGATGACTGTATTGAAAGAGAAGTTTTTGAAGAAACAGGTATTCATGCAGAAGTACAATCTATTGCAGTTGTAAGTGAAAACTTTTTTAAAGGCTTCGG
>ERZ791810.2043-NODE-2043-length-11619-cov-3.219734_pt1 | contig 11619 bp, 8 predicted proteins | sample MGYA00510304_ERZ791810 | MGnify/ENA primary metagenome ERZ791810 (study PRJEB30046, sample SAMN00791967) | human gut metagenome | study: EMG produced TPA metagenomics assembly of the A metagenome-wide association study of gut microbiota in type 2... | reverse complement strand
GCGGGCTTGCGCGGCTGACTGGGCACATCCGCATCGTATGTATACACGGGCCGCTGCGGCGCCTGGCGGCGCGGCTGCGGTTCGTTTTTTGGATAAACGGGTTTCTGCGGCGGCGTGCTGCGTGCCAAAACGCGCCACTCCTTTCTCGTCAACGTCTTTGCGGCCCGGCGCCGCATGCAGCGGGAGCTCTTTTTTTGTTTCACCTGCCCCTGCCGCCGCACGGCCGTGCGGATGCGGACCGGCCGGCCCTTCTCCCCCGGCCCGGAGTTTTCTATTATCATAGCACGGTCCCGGCATTCCGGCAACCGCGCCCGCACGGTTCACCCCCAGCTGCGCGTGATGCGCGCCCCCAGCGGTGCAAGCAGCGCCGCAATGTCCTCGTAGCCGCGGCTGATATGCTCCGCGCCCATGACGCGGGTGCTGCCCTGTGCCTGCAGCGCGGCGATGACCAGCGCCGCCCCGCCGCGCAGGTCGGGCGCTTCCACGTCCGCTCCGTTCAGCAGGTCCATGCCGTGGACATGCAGCGTCCGGCCGCAAACATTCACGCTGGCACCCAGCCGCAAAAAGCCTTCGGCGCAGGCAAAACGGTTTTCAAAAATCGTGTCCGTCACACGGCTTTCCCCCTGCGCCCGCAGCAGCGCCGCCGCCATCAGGGGTGCCGCGTCCGTTGGGAACGATGGATACACGCCCGTATCCCACCCTCCCGCGGCGCGCAGAGCGCCCGAGCTTGCCAGCGCCACAGAGCTGTCCCCCGAGACCGACACCATGCATCCGGCCCTGCGCAGGATGCGCAGCACCTCGGCCAGATGGGCGTTGCAGGTATTGGTGAGCAGCACCTCGCCGCCGCAGCCCGCCACAGCGCACAGCACGGTGGCCGCGGTAATGCGGTCCGGGCAGACGGCATGCTGCGTGCCCATCAGCAGCTCCCGGCCGCGGATGTGCAGCACCCGCGTGCCGACGCCTGTGATATCCGCGCCCGCGCCCTGCAAAAAGCGCACCAGATCCGTCACCTCCGGCTCCACGGCCGCGCCGCGCAGCACCGTCTCTCCTCTGGCTGCGGCCGCCGCCATGAGAAGCGTCTCGGTGGCGCCCACACTGGGGAAGCGCAGGCAGATATCCGCGCCCGCAAGGCCGTCCGGGGCAGTGACCTCCAGCGCGCCGCCGTCCTTCTCCGTGATATGCGCCCCCATCTTCTCAAGGCCGGAAAGATGCATATCAATGGGCCGCGCGCCCAGGCGGCAGCCGCCGGGCGTATAGATGTCCGCGCGGCCCGTGCGGGCCAGCAGCGGCGCCAGATAGAACAGCGAGGAGCGCATCGCGCGCATCAGCGGCTCCGGCACTGCGCTGCCCGGAAATTCCGGCGGCGTAATGACGGCGCGCCCATTCTCCAGCAGGACCTTGCAGCCCACGCTTTGCAGGATGCGCGCCGAAGCCTCCACGTCGGACAGATGCGGCACGTCCGTGAGCGTCACCGTGCCGCGGCACAGCACCGACGCCGCCATGATGGGCAGCACACTGTTCTTTGCGCCGGGTATCCGCACCTCTCCAAAAAGGCCGCTGCCTCCGCTGATCGTCAAAATTTCCATATCCCGCACCCCGTTTCGTAGAATGGAGCCCAGTGTCCCAGACTGTAACCCATCCTATGCAAACAGGGCCGTTTGTGTTAAAAGCGCGCCGTTTACGCCGTGGTTTTCATCAATCGGTCCAGATTTTCGCAGATCTTATCCAGCGAATCCGGCTGGGCCAGCGCACGCGCTTTCGCCCCCATGAGCATCAATTCCGCAGGGTCCTTCGTCAGCTTGTCGACGATGCCGATGAGCTTCTCGCCCGTCAGCTCCTTTTCCTCAACCACAACGGCCGCGCCCAGCTTCTGCAGCTGCATGGCGTTGTGGTACTGGTGGTTTTCCGCCACGTTGGGCGACGGGATGAGCACCGAGGCGCGCCCCACGGCCGCGATCTCCGCCAGCGTCAGCGCGCCCGCCCGGCTGATGACCAGGTCCGCCGCGGCCAGCATCTCCGGCATGTTGTCGATGTACTCCCGGATGATGAACTTCGGGCTGTGGTCGATGCCCAGCCGCGCGGCAAGGGCTGCAAAATCCGCTTTTTCAATGCTGCCCGTCGCATGCACATGAAGGAAATCACGCTGCGCGATCTCCCATTTTGCCAAATCGGCCACGCGTTCGCCCAGCACCTGCGCGCCCAGGCTGCCGCCGAAGGAGATGATGACGGCCTGCCCCTCCTTCGCGCCCAGCGCGCGGCGTGCGGCGGGACGGTCCTGCCGGAACATCTCCTCCCGCACCGGGTTGCCCGTAACGACCGTCTTGTCCGGCGCGCCCAGACGCTGCACGGCGTCGGGCATGGCCGCGAACACCAGGTCCACCTGCTTTGCCAGGATCTTGTTGGTCACGCCGGGGAAAGCGTTCTGCTCGTGAATGGCCGTGCGGATGCCCCTGCGGGCCGCGGCCTGCACCACCGGCCCGCTGACGTACCCGCCCGCGCCGATGACAAGGTCCGGCTTTACCTCCCGCAGGATGGCGCCGGCGCGCGGGCCGCTCAGCGCCAGGTGCCAAAGGGCAACCAGGTTCCGCGCGATGTTCTTCGGCGTCAGGCGGCGCTGGATGCCGTTCACCTCGATGGGATGGAACGCATAACCCGCCTTGGAGACAAGGCCGTACTCCATTCCCTTCTGCCGTCCGGCGAAGTGTATCTCCGCGTCCGGATGGCGTTTTTTCAGCGCGCCCGCAATGGCGAGCGCCGGGTTGATGTGTCCGGCTGTGCCGCCGGCGGCGATCAATACACGCATAGGTACCTCCTGCTTTCGCGCAATACCGCACGGTTCCAGGTGCCGGGCCGCGCCGGAAAACTTTTCACCGGCGGTCTGCCCCCGCTCAAAAAATAAAAATGCAGACGCGCGGCCCTGCCGCGCGCCGCTATACCTTCTCCGCGCCGCCCTGGCGGGAGACCGAAAGCACAACGCCCATCTCGCCCAGCAGCATCAGCAGGGACGTGCCTCCGTAGGAAAAAAACGGCAGGCTGATGCCCGTGTTCGGAATGGTCTTCGTCACCACGGCGATATTCAGCACCGCCTGCAGCGTCACCTGCACGATAACGCCCACCACCAGCATGGAGCCGAATTTGTCTTTTGCGTGCCACGCCACATAAATGCCCCGCAGCAAAAGCGCCACAAAAAGGAAAATCACCAGCAGCGCGCCGATAAAGCCCAGCTCTTCACAGATGACGGAGAAAATAAAGTCGTTCTGCGGCTCGGGCAGGTACAGGTGCTTCTGCTTGGAGTTGCCGATGCCAAGGCCCGTCAGCCCGCCCGAGCCGATGGCGTACATGCTCTGGATGATCTGGTGGCCGTCGCCCTGGGCGTCCAGCCACGGGTTCTGCCAGCTTTCGATGCGGCTCATGGCATAGGGCACAAGGTCCGGCACCAGCACAACGGCGCCCGCCACGCCCGCCACAACGCCCGCGATGGCAAGGCCGAACCATACAAGCCCCGTGCCGCCCACAAACATCATCAGTCCCCCGATGCCCAAAATGAGCACCGTGCCCGAAAGATGCGGCTCCAGCAGCATCAGCCCCGCGATCACGCCGAGGATGACGACGAAGGGCAGCACGCCGTAGGCAAAGGTCTTCATGCGCTTATGGTTGATGGAAATGATGTGCGCGAACAGCACGATGACCGCGAACTTCGCCACCTCCGAGGGCTGCAGATTGCCGCCGATGGGCAGGAATATCCACCGCTTCGCGCCGTTCAGCTCCGGCATGAAGAGCACGACGATGAGCAGTACGACCGTGACGGCCATGATGGGCCACGCAAATTTGTGGAAGATGTGGTAATCCACGTGGGACGCGACGAACATCACGACCACGCCCACCGCGGCGAACAGCGCCTGCTGGCGGATGAAGTGGAAGCTGTCGCCCTTGAAGCGGTAATACGCCGTGGCATAGCTGGCGCTGAACAGCATCACCAGCCCGAACACCACCAGCGTCAGCACGATGATGGCCAGCGGCCAGTCCAGCGGCGGCTGGCTGAGCAGCCGGATGCGGGCCTCGGACTTGCGTTTTAACTTTTTGGCTGCTTCTGGCATCGGGAACCTCCGAAGATACAAAATTGCCCGCGCCGGCCGCATCGGCACAGGCTGCTTATTGGGGAATCAGGATACGTAGACAAAAATACCGCCCAGCACCACGCCCACCAGCGTGATGAAGCTGAACACGGAGACGATCTTCACCTCGCTCCACCCGCACATTTCAAAGTGGTGGTGGATGGGGCTCATTTTAAAAATACGCTTGCCGTGGGTCAGCTTGAAATATGTTACCTGCAGCATCACGCTGAACGCCTCGATCAGGTAGATAACACCCATGAAAAGGAGCAGCTCCGGCCGGCCGATGCCGTAAGCCACGGCCACCACCGTGCCCCCCAGGAACATACTGCCCGTATCGCCCATAAACGTTTTGGCCGGGTAAAAGTTCCACGCAAGGAAGCCCGCGCAGCCGCCCGCCACGGCCGCGGCAAACAGCGCCATGGTAGTGTTTCCCAAAAGGCTGGCGATAAACATGAAGCCCATCATTACAACAAAGGTGACGCTGGACGCCAGCCCGTCGATGCCGTCCGTCAGGTTGACGGCGTTCACCATGCCGATGATGAGGAGGAACGAGAGGACGTAAAAGAACCAGCCGAAGTCCACCGCGCCCAGCAGCGGCAGCGTCACGATGGTGGACAGCGTTCCGTTGAGATACAGCGAGGAAAGGTACGCCCCGGTGATGAGCACCTGCGCCACGATCTTATAGCGCGCCATCAGGCCCAGGTTGCGCTTTTTCACCACCTTGATATAGTCGTCCACAAAGCCCACCAGGCCGAAGGCGTAAGCCGTCAGCACGCCGATGAACAGCGAGACGCTGGTGCCGGAAAGCCAGCCCCCCAGCAGGCTGGGCACGCTGAGCGCCAGAACCGTATAGCCCAGCACCACGCCCACAAGGACACCCAGGTAAAACGTCAAACCGCCCATGGTGGGCGTGCCGTTTTTGCCCTGGTGCCAGGTGGGGCCGATCTCCTTGATGGTCTGGCCGAAGTGAAGCCTGCGCAGCGCGGGGATGATCAGCAGGCCGGAGGCCGCTGTGATCGCCAGCGCGCCGAAGGCCGCCGCCATAAGGGCATATTTTTCCATAATTTACACGCTCCCGGTAATTTTTGCGCGGCCGCGCCGCGTCCCGGCCCGATGCGCACGGTCTTTCCGCTGGGCACCCGGCTTTCTTTTATTTTCAGGCAATGCCGCACAATTCCAGGTGTTGAATCGCGCCGGCAGATTTTTTTGGCAGTTTAAACAAAAAACGCAGCGAATACTTTGCGCATTTGCGAGGCTTTTGGAGGCAACTGCCGGAAAATATGCAAGCGGGGCGACACTTAAGGCGTCAGCCATGAATTGTGCGGTGCTGCCTTTAATCCCTGGGCACGGCTTTGTAAAACCCGTCCAGAATCGTCTCGAACGCCATGCCGTGGCTGGCCTTCACCAAAACCGCGTCGCCCGGGCGGCAGTACGCCGTAAGGCGGGCCAGCGCTTCGTCCTTGTCCCTGCAATGCACCGCGTTCGCGCCCAGTGCGGCGGCGCTGTCGCGGCCGGTCCGCATGGCCCCGCCCACGGTCAGCAGCAGGTCCACACCGCAGCGCGCCGCCAGCGCGCCCACCTCGGCGTGAGCCTGCCGGGTGATGGCGCCCAGCTCGAACATATCGCCCAGCACCGCGACCCTCCGTCCCCGGACAGGATATTCCTTCAGCGTCAGCAGCGCGGCGCGCATGCTGTCGGGGTTCGCGTTGTAGCAGTCCTCGATGACCGTCACGCCGCCGTGCTCCACCACATGCTGGCGGTGGCCCGTCGTTTGATAATTCGCCAGCGCCGCGGCCGCAGCGGCCGGTGCAAGGCCCAGGCGCGTGGCCAGCGCATAAGCCGAAAGCGCGTTGCGCACATTGTGCAGGCCCATGGCCGGGATATACGCGGGCAGGCTTCCGTGCGCCTTGTCCGCGATGGTGAACCGCGTGCCCTCCGCCCCGGAAACGATATCCAGCGCCCGCACGTCCGCGTCCGGGTTTTCAACGGCAAACAGCACCTTCTCAAGGTCCGGCCGGACGGCCGCGCCGGGCAGATAATCGTCGTCGCCGTTCACCACCAGCGGCGCGCCCTGCGGCAGCCCCTCGCAGATCTCCAGCTTTGCTCTGAGGATATTTTCCCGCGTGCCCAGCTGCTCCAGATGGGAGCGCCCGATGCAGGTGATGACAGCGCCCGCAGGCTTTGCCGCCAGCGTCAGCTTCCGGATCTCGCCCAGGCCCTGCATTCCCATCTCCACCACGGCGTACTCCACGCTTTTGTCCAGGCGGAACAGCGTGTTCGGCATGCCGATCTCGTTGTTCTGGTTCCCCTGTGTCCTGAGCGTTTTGCCGAAAGCCGAAAATACCGCGTAACAGAACTCTTTTGTCGTCGTTTTGCCCACGCTGCCCGTCACGCCCGCCAGCAGCGGGCTGTACAGCGCGCGGTAGTTCGCGCCCAGCCGGATCATCGCATCCAGCGCGTCCGGCACCTGCACGCATTTCTCCGGCGGCACGCCCGGCACCGGGCGCTGCACCACAACGCCCGCCGCTCCGGCCTCCAGCGCCCGGAGCGCGTAATCGTGGCCGTCCACGCGCTCGCCCCGGATGCACACGAACAGGCTCCCCGGCCCGGCCTCCCGGCTGTCCGTCACCACCGACGCGATCTCCGGGTCCCCTGCCAGGGCGCCCAGCCCCCGCAGCAGCACACTCGACAAAACAGGCTGCATATACAATCCTCCATGCTCTGAATACTCGCCGGGCGGCGTCAGGCTTTGTCCAGCCCTTTGCGCTCCAGCCACTCGCGGACGATCCTGTGTTCGTCCAGATAAAGGGTCACCCCGTCGATGACCTGGTAATCCTCGTGGCCCTTTCCGCACAGCGCCAGCACATCGCCCGGGCGCAGCATATCCAGCGCCCGGTTCACAGCCGTGCGCCGCTCCACCTCCACGATGTACGGCTTGCCCGAAGCGGCCAGCACCGGCTCGGCGTCCTTTATTATAGCACAAGGATCTTCCTTGCGGGGATTATCCGACGTTAAAACTGCAAAATCAGCATATTTCACCACGGCTTCGCTCATCAGCGGGCGTTTTTTTGCATCGCGCTCGCCCGCGCAGCCATACAGCACCACCAGCCGCCCCTCCACGAAAGGCGCAACGCCCGCGAGCACCTTTTCAATGGCGTCGCCCGTGTGGGCATAGTCGCACAGGATGGTGAACGCGCCGTGATACAGCACCTCGCACCGGCCGCGCACCCCGCGGGAGGCCGAAAGCGCGGCCGCGGCGTCCCGCGCGGGGATGCCCAGCGCAATGGCCGCGGCCGCCGCCGCCAGCGCGTTGTGCACCGAGTAATCCCCGGGCATGGGGAAATCGATGCGCTGGATGAAGCCGCGGCCCACCATCTCGAACTTCACGCCCGAGGCCGAGAGCCGGATGTTGCGGGCGGTGTAATCCGCCGCGTCGTCGCCCGCGGAAAAGGTGATGCGCTCCGGCCCCCGCACCTCGTCCAGCAGGCGGCGGCCGTAGCTGTCGTCCAGGTTCACCACCATGTGCTTCACCTGGCTGAACAGGCTTTTCTTTGCGGCGAAATAGTTTTCAAAGGTCTTGTGATAATCCAGATGATCCTGCGTCAGGTTCGTGAACACGCCCACCTCAAAGGTAAGGCCCCACAGCCGCAGCTGGTCCAGCGCCTGGCTGCTGGCTTCCATTACCGCGAACGTGCAGCCCGCCAGCACCATGCGGCTGAACAGCGCGTTCAGGTCCCACGGCTCGGGCGTGGTATATTTTGCGGGCACGTCCATGGCGTCGATCTCGGTGTGGATGGTGCCAATGAGCCCCGCTTTGCAGCCCGCCTGCTCCAGCGTCTGCTTGATGAGCGTGGTGACGGTGGTTTTTCCGTTGGTGCCCGTGACGGCCACCAGCCGCAGCTTTTCGGCGGGACGGCCGAAAAAATTCTGGCACAGCTGCGCGTATGCCTTGCGGCCGGAGGCCACCTGCACCTCGCCGGGCAGGCCCAGCGGACGCTCGGTGACGATGCACACGGCGCCCGCCTCCAGCGCCTTGCGCGCGTGGTCGTGCCCGTCGGTCGTCATGCCCCTGGCGCACACGAACACCGCGCCCGGGCAGGCCCGGCGGGAATCCTGCGTGACGAGCAACGCCTCGCCCTGCGGCAGTGTGCCGGTATACGGCACGCCGCTGAACAATACCTGTAACTCCATGGATGCACTCCCCTTTCGTGCCGCGCCGCGCGGCCCGCCGCCCTGACGCGGCCTGTTAATCCAGAACGGTGGTATCGTGGAACGTCACCTCGATGACAGACCCGATCTCCACCTGCGTATCGGCCGCGATGTCCTGCTCTGTGACCACGATGGTCTTGCCGCCGCCCGTCACGCCCTTTTCGCTGACGTTCAGGCCCAGCGATTTCAGCGTGGCGCACGCCGCGTCGTAGCTCATATCCGTCAGGTTCGGCACCGTGACAAGGTCGCCGCCGCTCTCGGAGCGGTCCTCCGAATACAGGATGATCGTGGACTGGCGCGGCACGATGGTGCCCGCCGCCGGGTACTGATACAGAACGGTATCGCCTGTGGCGCGCTCGATGTCCACATTGAAGCCGGATTCGCGCAGCTTGCCGGCGGCGGCGTTCACACTGGAGCCCACCACGTTGGGCACCGCCGTCTCCACCTTTGCCAGCTCCGCCTCGGTGTACTCCTTGGGCACCCCCAGCGTCTGGAGCGCCTCGTCCAGCACACTTTGCACCACGGGCGCGGCGCCGTAATAGGTTCTCTGTTCGTCGTGCGGCGTGTCCAGCATCACCAGCACCGCGATCTGCGGGTCGTCCCCGGGCGCGAAGCCCCAGTAAGAGGAATAATAGGTCTGCTCTTCGTCCGACAGCGCCTGCTTGCGCTGGCTGGTGCCGGATTTGCCGCCCGCCTTATAGCCGGCCACATAGCCCGTCTTGTTGCCGCCGGTCAGCGTCTTGCCATCCGCAGCCGTCATATTTACGCTTCTCGTCAGCAGCTCGCGCATGGTGGCGCTTGTCTCGGCCGAGAGCACCTGCCGCTTCACTTCCGGCTCCACGTTTTCAACGATATTCCCGTCCGCGTCCAGCACCTGCTTCACCACGTGCGGCTGTACCAGATATCCGCCGTTGATGACGGCGCAGGCTGCTGTGATCATCTGGATGGGCGTGGTGGACGTCGTCTGGCCGAAGGCGGAGGAGGCCAGCTCCACGGGCCCCATTCTTTCCAGCGGGACGTACTGTGTCGTTCCCTCGTCGTCCATGTCGACGCCCGTTTTCTCGTAGAAGCCGAAGGCCTGCATATAATTGCAGAACGTCTCCGCCCCCATCATCTGCCCCAGCGTGACATAGTAGGGGTTGCACGAGCCGTCCAGGCCGCCGAAGAAGTCCAGCGTGCCGTGGTTGGTGTGCGCGCACCGCATGGTGCGGCCCGCCACGGTGATGGAGCCCTTGCAGGTGTACGAGGTGTTCAGGTTCGCCGCGCCGGAGTCCAGCGCGGCCGAAGCCGTGATGACCTTGAACACCGAGCCGGGGTAGTACAGGTCGGCCACCGCCTTGTTGCGCCATTGCGCCCACTGCGCGGTATATTTCGCGTCCGCCCGTTCGTTTTCATCCGCAATGGCCGCGATCTGTGCCGCCAGCGCCTCGTCCGCAATGGTGTAAGGGTCCTGCAGGTTGTAGTCCGGCATCGTCGCCATGGCCAGGATCGCCCCCGTGTTCACGTCCATCACGATGCCCACCGCACGGTTTTCCACATGATACTGGTCCACGGCGTTCTGCAGGTATTTTTCCAATGTGCTCTGGATGCTGGCGTTCAGCGTCAGCACCAGGCCGTTGCCGTCCTCGGCGTCATAGGCCGCCTCGTAGGTGCCGTTTGGCAAATCGTACCCCCAGGCGTTCTTCATGCCCACCACGCGCCCGGCGGTGCCCTTGAGCGTATCGTTGTAATAGCTCTCGATGCCCAGCACGCCGTCGCCGTCCGCGTTCACAAAGCCGATGATCGTGGAGGCCAGCGTCTGGTAGGGATAATAACGCTTCGCGTCCTGCACTAGGCTGATGCCCGCGACAGGAGTATCTTTTCCCTTGTCCGATGCGTTATACTCGGTGATCCAGGCCGTGATGGCGTCCGCCACCGGCTTTTCGATCTGCCGCTTGATGAGCTGATAGTTGCTTTCGCTCTTCTGAAGCTTTTCCAAAATGCTCTGGGCGTCCAGCTCCAGCAGCTCGGCCAGCTTTACGGCAACGTCGTTGATATTCGTGCCGCTTTTGGCCATGTCCCGGGGCGAGGCGACCACCGTCCACACCTTGTTGCTGCGGGCCAGCACCTTCATATCGGAATCGTAGATAACGCCGCGGTTGGGCGTGATGGTCTCGTCCGCAAGCTGCTGGGTTTCGGCGCGGGCGGCCAGTTCGTCGTGCTGCACGATTTGAAGCTGGTACAGGTTGTATACAACGGCCCCAAAGCCCACCAGCACGAACAGCGCGGCCAGCACGATGGCGCGCGTGCGCATGCTGCGGGACACCGCGCTCTTGGGCGCCTTCGCCGTGTCCTGCGGCGGTACGTTCTTTCGATTGTGTTCCGGCTGTTTTTTCATCTCTGCCTCCCGGGATATCGCTGTTGTCAAAGGGCGCGGGCCAGCCGCGCAAACGGTCGAACGCGGGCATAAAAAGAATTATCACCGGCTTTTCCCGCACGAACGGCTCGGCAGAGGAAGAAAGGCGGTGATAATACTTATTGATTCAGGGCGTGAGGTATTCCATAAAGCTGGCCACCGTCTGCGATATCTCGCCCGCCAGGCGGGCCAGCCCGGTGTCCGAGCGCTCCACCTTGTTCTCCTGCCCGGTGGTCACATACGTCACCTGTGAGCGGTCCATCTTTACCATTTTCAGCGTATTCGTTGCATATTCCTGCACCGCCGAAAGGTTCGTTTTCATTTCCATCTCGCCCGCCAGGTATGTATACTCGCTCTGAAGGTCAGCCAGGGTGTCCTCCTGCGTGCGGATCTGGGCCGAAAGCTCAGTGGACTGCACCTGCGAGTACAGCACGCTGCAAACCAGCGCCAGAAACACGGAAGCGAACGCCACGGCTTTGATCCATTTTAAATTGTACCGCGCCAGCCCCCGTTTGGGCTTTGGCTGCCCGGCCACGCGCAGACGCGGCTTTTGCTCCCGCGGAGCGAACCGCTCAAGGTCGTACGCTGCATTCGTCTGCATGGCGTCCTCTCTCCTTTCTTTTTTGTTTCAAGGCAATACCGTACAATTCTAAGCGTCGAATCGCGCCGGCCGGTTTTTTGGCAGGTCAAACAAAAAGCACAGCGAATACTTTGTGCATTCGCGAGCATTTTTGTGACGGCTGCCGGAAAAACCGCAAGCGAGGCGGCGCTTAAGGCTTCAGCCGTGAATTGTGCGGCGTTGCCTCAAATATGCAATGCGGCCCCGGCCGCGTTACAGCTTTTCCAGTATGCGCAGCTTTGCGCTGCGCGCACGGCGGTTTTCCGCCTGTTCCCCGGCGG
>ERZ791810.2023-NODE-2023-length-11728-cov-22.067078_pt1 | contig 11728 bp, 8 predicted proteins | sample MGYA00510304_ERZ791810 | MGnify/ENA primary metagenome ERZ791810 (study PRJEB30046, sample SAMN00791967) | human gut metagenome | study: EMG produced TPA metagenomics assembly of the A metagenome-wide association study of gut microbiota in type 2... | reverse complement strand
CCCTGCCCTGTCTCGCCGGGTGTGAGCTGGTGGTGAGCATCCTGCTCTTCACCCGGGTGCAAAACACCGGCTCCCATCAGTTCCTGCTCTTCCTGCCGGGATACTTCATCCTCTTTCTGCTGGGCGCCGCCGCGCTGGCCGAGGGCATCACGCGCCGCCGGAACCTCAAGCTGGGCTGCTGGGCCTTCGTGCTGGTGCTGTCCATGTCGGTGCGGTGTTCGCCGCTGACCACGCTGGCCATGCCGGGTTTCGTCATTGAGCATTTCCCGATCCAGCTCCCGGCCACCCAGTATTTCATCTCGCTGGACAAGCTCATCTACGATAGAAAGGACATCGGCCAGATCCGGACCATCGCCGACTGGATAGACTCCCACTGCGCCGAGGGCGAAGTGAGCTACATGATCCCCCACGATATGCTCTACAACCCCGACCACTTCAAGAACTGCCGCCTGCCGGACGCCCCCATCAACGACAAGCTGGCCTTCGGCTTCTCGGTCCCCGGCACCCACAACTTCCCCATGCAGTTCTTTGAGGCCAAATACGTTATCACCTGCGAACCCTTCCCCCAGACTTACGTCGGCAGCGGCGAGATGTCCATCAAGCTGAACGACCAGTTCCTCGCCGTAAAAGACCAGTATTTCGCCTTTGAGCAGAGTTTCGATATGGGCAACGGCACCACCTTTACCATCTGGAAACGCACCGCCGCCCCCACCCGGGAGGAAGTGGAGTATTATCTGAGCGCTTTCGCTGAGGAAGACGCCCAGTACCCTGAAATGTTCTCTCAGGTGGCCGAAGCCTGGCTCACCGCCCACGGGCTGTGAGCTTGCCCTTTCTGCTGAAAACGTGTATAATTCGATTTGTTGCTATAAAACCCGCAGCGCCGCCCGCCGGCCTGCTTACGTCATAAGGAGTACGCCACTATGGATAAGAAGAACACGCCTGAAGTGAAGCTGGGCCAGTACAAGGGCCTGGCTGTCACCCGTCACGTCCGCCCTGTCACCGACAAGACTGTGGACATCGAGCTTGTCCACCAGACCCGGATGCACGCGGTCTACCACCCCACCACCGAACCTGCCAAGCGCGGCTTCCGCGCCCTGCTGGACTTTGCCGGCTACATGGACGGCAAGGAGATCCCCGACAGCCGGATGGAGAAGGTCATGGTCGTGCTGGGCGACGGCAAGCTGATGCCCGCCGCCGAGCAGGCCATCTACGGCCACCGTGCCGGCGAGGTGTTCCGCTTCGACTTTACTTACCCGCAGGACTTCCGCCTGCCGGAGCTGTCCGGCAAGACCGCACAGTTCGAGATCGAGCTCCGCTCTCTGGCCGAGAAAGTCACGCCCGCACCGGATGAGGCTTTCGCCAAGAGTCTGGGCTTCGACTCCCTCGATGCGCTGAAGGCTGACCTTCGCGCTAAAAAGCAAAAGATCCACGAGGAAGGGGCTGACCGCGCCGCCGGCAAGCAGCTGCTGGACATGGCCGGTGCCAACATGACCGTAGACCTGCCCGCCGAAATTCTCGACCGCACCGCCCAGAACGAAATGAAGCTGCTGAAAGAACGCCTCTCCCGCAGCGGCATCACCCTCGAGCAGCACTGCAAGAACAGCCGCACCACTCCGGAAGCCCTCGAGAAGGACTACCGCGCACAGGCCGAGAGCCGCATCCGCTTCGTGCTGGCAGCCCGTGCCATCGCCGAGGCGGAGAACATCGTCGTCCACCCCGAGGAAGTCAACGCCGAGTACCGCCGCCTGTCCCAGCTGCAGGACACCCCCGAGGCTGAGATCCGGAAAGCCCTGCCCGAGGATACCATCGCCGCCGCGCTGGCCGCAAAGAAGGTGCAGCGCTTCCTGCTGGACAACGCACAGGTCACTACCGTGACCGATGCCCCCGAAAAGGAGTGATACCGCTATGGGTCTGTTTACCCGTTATGCAATGGACGCCCTGATGAAGACCTCCCACCCCGAGGTCATCCGCCGTCAGTGCTGGAATCTCCACCCCCACCGCACCCCCTGCACGGCCTGCAAGGACATCTGCCCCTACGGCGATGCCATCTTCACCCGCCCCAACCTCGTTAAAGACTGGGACCCCTGCACCGACTGCGGCCTCTGCGTGTCCGCCTGCCGCTCGGGCTGCATCGTCCCTTCGCCGGAGCAGGTACAGCGGGACACCTCGCTGGCTGATACCGACAACGACACCCTCTGGCTGGGCTGCGAGAAGAGCACCCGTAAGAACACCGCCGTCCGCGCCTGCGTGGCCTCCTTCTCGTGGGAAACGCTGGCCTATCTGGCTCTGAACAAGAAGCTGGTCCTTGACCTGACCCCCTGCGGTGAGTGCGAGAACGACGTCTGCGCCGCCCAGCTCCGCAAAGAGCTGACCCGTCTGGTGGAGTTCCTCGGCCCCCAGCTCTTCGAGAGCCGGGTCACGCTGGCCTATGCGCAGGACGAAGCGCCCTACCATGTGCAGGAGCTGAGCCGCCGGGAGATGTTCTCCCACATGACCGAGGGCTCCCGCGCCGGCACCAAGAAGCTGCTGCAGATGCTGCCCGGCCTGCGCAGCGAGGAGGACAGCGCCGCCGACTTCCGCCTCATGCTCCACCAGCGGACAAAGCAGCTCAAGGCTGCTTCCGAGACGCCGCTGCGCTACGGCTGGTATCTGCCGAACTTCACCCAGAAGTGCTTCGGCTGCGGCAAGTGCGAAAAAGCCTGCCGCTCCGGCGCACTCAAATTGGAAGACCTGCCCGACGGCCAGACCCGCGTGGTCGTCACGCCCTGGAAGTGCAGCGAGTGCGGCGTCTGCGTCGCGGCCTGCTCCAACAGCGGCATCGACGGCATGAAGCTCCGCCAGCTCACCACCCTCGGCCCGGTGAGCGTCTACAAATGCAGCAAGACCCTCTGCGCCGACTGCGGCAAGCCCATCGCGCCGAACAGCTCCGAGGGCATCTGCTCGGTCTGCCGCATCAAGCGCCGCACCAAGCAGCGTCAGGAGGAGGCCGCAGCCCGCGCCAAGGAGCGGATCGCCGAGCGCGAGGCCCGCAAGGCAGCGGAAGAGGCCGCAAAGGCCGCTGCCGCAGAGCTGGCCGCTGAAAATGCCGCAAATGCTTCCGGTGCCGCCGCAGCCGAAACGGCAGCGGCTCCCGTCACTGCCGCACCTGCCGCCGCAGCGGCAACAGCTGTTTCTGTTGCAGAAACAGCATCTGCACCCAAAAAGGATTGACGCGGCCGCAAATCAATGCTATACTCAGTCATGACCACACTGTTTGGTGGCCAGGACTGTTACAAAGGAGTAACGGAGGGATTTCCGTTGCTCTTTTTTCATAAAAAACGGTCCATTTGTCCGTTGCCGGGAAACAGCGGACACCGCACAACGCGATGCTGTCCTTTGTACAGCAAAAACAAGAAAAGAGGGAATTTATGATGAACACTTCCATCTCCCGCCGTCAGTTCCTGAAGGCCAGCGGCCTGGCAGCCGCCGGTGCCTGCGCAGCCGGCCTGCTGACTGGCTGCGGCGGCTCTTCCTCCGGCAGCGCTTCCGGCGCAGCCTCTTCCGGTTCCGGCTCCAGCTACACCATCCTGTACGACAGCCAGCCCGCTACCCTGAACTACCTGACCACCGGCACTGACCTTGAGATGGTCGTGGGCGCAAACTGCGTGGATACGCTGGTCGAGTACGACAACAAGGGCGTCATGCGCGAAGGCCTGGCCACCAGCTGGGACTGGGATGTTGACACCCTGACCTGGACGTTCCATCTGCGTGAGGAGAACTGGGTGGACTGCAACGGCGAGGTCGTGGCCCCCGTCACCGCACAGGACTTCGTGGACGCTCTGAAGTACGTCCTGACCCCGGACTACGCCGCCTCCAATGTGGGCCTCGTCACCGCTTACATCGCAGGCGCTGACGACTACTACAACTACCACCTCTATCTGAACAACGCCAACACCGGCGTCGTGGACGATGATGGCACCACCTACACCGTGGACGGCAGCGGCGTCGTCACCGTGACTGCCCCCGACTCTGACCCCGCCACCTACGCACCGGTGGACTTCGACGCCGTGGGTGTCACCGCTGTGGATGACCACACCCTGACCTACACCCTGACCTACGACTTCCCGGGCTTCCTGAGCCTGCTGTGCTATCTGCCCTACGAGCCCGCTTACGGCCCGCTGCTGGAAGAGACCGGCGACCAGTTCGCTACCAGCGCAGAGACCACTTACAGCTGCGGTGCCTTCTATCTGGCCGCCTACGAGTCTCTGGAGACCTGGGTCATGAAGCAGAACCCCGAGAACTACGACGCTGACAACGTCTTCATCGACACCATCAGCCGCATCTACAACGCCGAGGCCAGCGTCAACGGCCCCGAAATGATCAAGCGCGGCGAGATCGACGAGGCCACCATCGGCTCCGACATCCTCGACAGCTGGCTGTCCGACGACACCACCAAGGACATGGTGTCCATGGACCGTCCCAACACCAACTACACCTACTTCTATATGTTCAACTTCATGCCCTTCTCCCACGAGTTCTCCAACTGGAGCGTGGAGGGCATGGACGCTGAGTATGAGCCGGAGAACTGGGCCAAGGCCATCAACAACACCAACTTCCGCAAGTCCTTCCTCTACGGCATCAACAACTCTGTCACGCTGGCCGTCAAGGCACCCGAGGGCTACGACAACTACAAGCTGAACACCATCACGCCCCCCAGCTTCTGTGCCAACGCCGACGGCGTGGACTACCTCAAGTGCGGCGACCTGGCCAACATCACCGAGTTCTTCGACGAGGCGAAGGCCAAGGAGTACCGCGACGCTGCCATCCCGGAGCTGACCGCTGCTGGCGTGACCTTCCCCATCAAGGTGCAGATGCCCTACAATCCCTCTTCCACCGACTGGGACAAGCAGTGCCAGGTGTTCAAGCAGCAGCTCGAGGGTGTGCTGAACGACGGTTTCGATTTCATCGACATCATCATCACTGCCGGCCCCTCCGACAGCTTCCTGTCCAGCGTCCGCCGCAACGGCAAGTTCGCTTTCCTGCAGTGCAACTGGGGCGCTGACTACTCTGACCCCCAGACCGAGACCGACCCCTTCTATCAGGCCGAGGGCGCACGCGGCAGCCGCTACGCCTTCCTGCGCACCGGCGTCGAGGACGGCTTCATCACCGGCGACACCGCGGACGCCGTCATGAACTACATGAAGGCCATCGAAGAGGCTGTCAAGATCACCGACGACATCAACGCCCGCTACGATGCCTTCGCCAACGCCGAGGCCTCCCTCATCAACAATGCCCTCGTCGTCCCCCTGGGCATGAGCATCCCGGCCTACATCGCCACCCGTCTGAACTACTGGGAGGGCCAGTACGCTTCCACCGGCTTCTCCAACAAGCGCCTGAAGGGCATCCACGTCCTCGACCACTACATCTCCATGAGCGAGTACGAGGCCAACCGCGACGCCCGCTAAGACTTTTTGAGTCTGTCCGCTCCAAAGCTCTCCGTTTTCCCACGGGAAAGCGGAGAGCTTTTCGTTTCTGAAGCCTCTTACATGAATTTTTGTAACGAACTTTGCTAAATCACTTTCCAAAAGTGGTTTTTTGTTGTATTCTATTCCTATCCGACATTCATTTTATAAAAGAGAGGGGTGCGCACAGATATGCTCAAATATCTGGCGAAACGCATCGGGCGCTCGATACTGACCCTGTTTATTATCGTCACGCTCGTTTTCTGCCTTTTGCGGCTGATGCCGGTGGAAGGCTATTTTGCTAACTACGAAAAAATGACCGAGGCCCAGATACAGGCTGGCTTACAGTCCATGGGCCTGCTGGACCCGCTGCCGGTGCAGATCGGCCGCTTCTGGGTCAATATGCTCCACGGCGACCTCGGCGTGAGCCACATCTATAAGGTCAACGCCTCCGTCACCGGCATCCTCGCCAAGAAGCTGCCCATCTCCATCCAGATGGGCGTGTACGCCATGCTGCTGAGCCTTGTCATCGGCATCCCGATGGGCCTGTTCATGGGCCGCTTCAAGAGCCGCTGGCCCGATAAGATCGGCACGGCCATCATCGTCCTCATCCAGGCTGTGCCTGCGGCAGTGTATTATCTGTACATCCAGATGTACGGCACCACCGCGCTGAACGTGGGCCTGCTCTTCGACGCCTCCAACTGGAAATACTGGGTGCTGCCCGTCTGCTCCATGAGTCTGGGCAACGTGGCGTTCTACGCCATGTGGCTGCGCCGGTACATGGTGGACGAGAGCAACAAGGACTATGTCCGCCTTGCCCGTGCCAAGGGCGTGAGTGAAAACAACATCGCCCTGCGCCACATCTTCCGCAACGCAATGGTGCCGCTGGTGCAGTATATTCCCTCCGCCTTCCTGAACACTGTGGTCGGCTCCATCTACATCGAGAGCCTCTACAGCATCCCGGGCATGGGCGGCCTGCTGGTCACCTGTGTCCAGCGCCACGACAACACGATGGTGCAGGGCATCGTTCTGCTCTACGCCTGCGTGGGCATCATCGGCCTGATCCTGGGCGACCTGCTCATGGTGCTCATTGACCCCCGCATCAGCTTTGGCAAGAAAGAAGGTGGCCGATAATGCTTTTCCGAATGAAAGATGAAAAAGCACACCAGCTCGAGGCAGAGCTGGATAAGTTACAGGCGGACGGCCCCGCCGCATGGGCAAAGCTGCCCGAAGAAGAGCTGTTCACCCCCGCCGGGTTCAGCGAAGAGCGGGCCGAGGCCACGTCCTACTCCAACTACAGCTACTGGGGCAGCACCTTCCGCGCCTTCTTCAAGAACCGCGTGGCCGTGCTGCTGCTCGTCGCCCTCATCGCCGTGGTGGCCTTTGCATTTTTGCAGCCCTGCCTGCCCGGTCAGGCAGACCCCAACCTCTGCGCCGTGGACCCCGCCACCGGCATCCAGTACCGCAACATCGCCCCCGGTGAAAAGGGCTTCATCTGGGGTTCCAACGCCATCGGCCAGGACCTCTGGGCCCGCATCTGGGCCGGTGCCCGCACCAGCCTGACCATCGCTTTCTTCGTGGCCCTCATCGAGGCCGTGGTGGGCATCACGGTGGGCGTGCTCTGGGGCTATGTCCGTCAGCTGGACTTCTTCTTCACCGAGCTGTACAACATCTGCGACAACGTGCCTTCCACCATCATCCTGATCCTTATTTCCTATGTCGCCAGCCCCAGCGTCCAGACGCTGATCCTGGGCATGTCCATCACGGGCTGGATCGCCATGGCGCGTTTTATCCGCAACCAGATCCTCATCATCCGTGACCGTGACTACAACGTGGCATCCCGCTGCATCGGCACCCCCACCTCCCGCATCGTGGTGCGCAACCTGCTGCCCTACCTCGTGTCGGTCATCATGCTCCGCATGGCCCTGACCATCCCCGCCGCCATCGGCAGCGAGGTCTTCATCACCTACATCGGCCTCGGCCTCTCTGTCGAGGTGCCTTCTCTGGGCAACCTCATCAACGACGGCCGCAAGGTCATGATGCAGGCCGGCCTGCGCTATCAGCTGCTCTACCCCACCATCATCCTCAGCTTCGTCACCATCGCGTTCTACCTCATCGGCAACGCCTTCTCTGACGCAGCCGACCCCAAGAACCATCTGCAGTAAGGAGGAACAGGCATGAAAAAGAATGAACTGATCCTCTCTGTGCGGGATCTCAACATCAAATTCAATCTGCGTGGAAAGATCCTCCATGCTATCCGGGGCATCGACCTCGATGTCTACCACGGCGAAGTCCTCGCCATCGTGGGCGAGTCCGGCTCGGGAAAGAGCGTGTTCACCAAGTCCTTCATGGGCCTGCTGGACTCCAACGGCTCCATCACTTCCGGCACCATCGACTACTTCGGTGCCGACGACCACCAGCCCATCCGCCTCTCCGAGCTGAAAAAGGAGAAGGACTGGCTGAAAGTGCGCGGCCACGAGATCGCCATGATCATGCAGGACCCCATGACCAGCCTGAACCCCCTGAAGACCATCGGCGACCAGATCATGGAGGCCGTGGAGCTCCATCAGGGCCTCAAGGGCGCTGCCGCCAGGGAGAAGACCCTTGAGTACCTGCGGGATGTCGGCATCGCCGACCCGGAAGTGCGCTTCAAGCAGTATCCCCACGAGTTCTCGGGCGGTATGCGCCAGCGCGTCGTCATCGCCATCGCCGTAGCCTGCAACCCGCAGATCCTGATCTGCGACGAGCCCACGACGGCTCTGGACGTGACCATCCAGGCCCAGATCCTCGAGCTGCTGAAGGAGATGCGGGTCAAATATAACCTCACCATCATCCTCATCACCCATGACCTCGGCGTCGTGGCCAACATCGCCGACCGTGTGGCCGTCATGTATGCCGGCGACATCGTGGAGATCGGCACTTCGGATGAGATCTACTACGACCCCCGCCACCCCTACACCTGGGCGCTGCTGTCCAGTATGCCCCAGATGGGCGTGAAGGGCGAAGACCTGTTCAACATCCAGGGTACGCCCCCGAACCTCTTCACGGAAATTCACGGCGACGCTTTCGCGCCCCGCAACCCGCTGGCGCTGAAGATCGACTTCGTCAAGCGTCCCCCTTATTTTGATGTCAGCACCACCCACCGGGCCAAGACCTGGCTTCTTGACCTCCGCGCACCCAAGATAGAACCGCCCGCCGCTGTGCGGATGCTGCAAGAGGAGGGCAAATAACATGGCAGACGAACGCGAAGTTCTGGTCGAGGTAAAAAACCTCGAAGTGACCTACGGCTCCGGCCGCAAGGCTTACAAGGCCGTCAAGAACGCAAACTTCACCATCTATAAGGGCGAGACCTTCGGTCTGGTGGGCGAGTCCGGCTCGGGCAAGACCACCATCGGCCGGGCGATCATGCGCATCCTGCCCACTTCGGGCGGCGAGGTGTTCTATAAGGGCCAGAAGATAAACGGCAAGATCTCCCACGCGCTGGACAAGCAGGTCATCAAGGAAATTCAGATGATATTCCAGGACCCCCAGTCCTCCCTGAACGAGCGCGCCAAGGTGGGCTACATCGTAGGCGAGGGCCTGATGAACGTCCGGCCCGACCTCTCCGCCGCCGAGCGGGACGAAAAAGTCCGTCAGGCGCTGCTGGATGTGGGCCTGCTGCCCGAGTTTGCGTCCCGCTTCCCCCACGAGTTCTCGGGCGGCCAGCGCCAGCGCATCGGCATCGCCCGGGCTCTCATCGTGGAGCCGGAATTCATCATCGCCGACGAGCCCATCTCGGCACTGGATATGTCCATCCGCGCCCAGGTCCTGAACCTTCTGCGCCATATGCAGAAAGAGCGCGGCATCACCTACCTCTTCATCGCCCATGACCTCTCCGTCATGCGCTACATCTCCGACCGCATCGCCGTCATCCACAAGGGCGACATCGTGGAGCTGGCCGACGCCGAAGAGCTGGTGACCCACGCCATCCACCCCTATACCCGCAGCCTGCTGTCGGCCATCCCCATGCCCAGCCCCCGCCGCGAGCGGCAGAAAAAGCTGCTGGTCTATGACCCCTCCATGCACGACTACTCCACGGAGGCTCCCCAGTGGCGGGAGCTTCGGCCCCGTCACTGGGTGCTCTGCAGCGCCTCCGAGGCCGAAGACTGGTGCCGGGAATCGTAAACTTTTTCTTGCGTTTTTCTCATTGTTGCCTCTCTGTTTATTGACTTTTGTTCTCTGCTCTACTACAATAACAGGAGTGGCTTTGTAACAAAACGAAACAAAACATTGGCCCCCGCGCGGGTCTACAAACATAAAGGAATGAGAAATTGATGACGACGCAGAATCCTGTTTACGCATCCCAGGCCAAGCCCTGGCTCAAGTATTACGACCAGAAATTCATCGATCAGACCCTGCCTGCCCTCTCGGCCTTTGAGTATGTCTGCCAGCGGAGCAAGAACCACCTGAACGACACGGCTCTGGAATACTACGGCCGCAAGTTCGCCTACGCCGACCTGATCGTCAACGTAAAAAAGACCGCCGCCGCCCTGCGGGGCGCCGGGGTGAAAAAGGGCGACATCATCACGGTGGTCAGCATCATGACCCCGGAGATCATCGCCCTGTTTTATGCCGCCGACATGATGGGAGCCACCCTGAATCTGGTGGACCCCCGCTACAGCGTCGAGGGCATCCGTGAGTACATTGAGGAGGTGGATTCCCACCTTCTCATCTGCCTGAACGTGGTGTACGAGCGCTGCCGTCAGGCCGCAAAGCGCACCAACGTGGAAAAGGTCATCGTCCTCTCTCCGGCCGACTCTCTGCCCCCGGTGATGGCCGTAGGCTACAAGCTGACCACCCCCGACAAGAACAAATATGCTTCCAACGTCATCCGCTGGAAGCAGTTCATCAAAGGCGGCGAGGGCCAGAGCACCGCTGCGGAGCCCTATGACCCAGACCACGCCTGCGTCGTCGTCCACACCGGCGGCACCACCGGCTCCCCCAAGGGGGTCATGCTGACGGACGACTGCTTCAACGGCATCGCCCTGCAGTTCCAGGCTTACCCCAAGCTGTTCCACCGGGGGCAGAAGCTGATGAACGTGATGCCCCCCTTTATCGCCTACGGCTTTGCCTGCGGCATCCATCTGCCCTTGGTGCTGGGCTTCACGGTCATCATCATCCCCAACCTGGACCCGGCCAAGCTGGGCAGTCTGGTGCTGAAGCACAAGCCCGAGCATATGTTCGGCGTGCCCACCCACTACCAGCAGCTGGCTGCGGACCCCAAGCTGCGGGACAAGGACCTTTCTTTCATCATCAACTACGCCGCCGGCGGCGACTCCCTCTCCCGGGGGGCCGAGCAGACCGTCAACGATTTTCTGGCTGCCCACGGGGCCCGGTACCCCATTGCCAAGGGCTACGGCATGACTGAAGTGTCCTCGGCAGCCACGGTGGCCGCCGGGCTGGACAACAAGCCCGGCAGTGTGGGCATCCCCATGGTGAACACCGTGGTGGCGGCCTTTGAGCCGGGCACCGATCAGGAGCTGCCCATCGGCCAGCGGGGCGAGCTGTGCATCTCCGGCCCCTGCCTGATGAAGGGCTACTACAACAAACCCGAGGAGACCGCCATCCTGCTGCGCCGCCACCCCGACGGCCGGGTGTGGGCCCACACCGGCGACATGGGCTATCTGGACGAGGACGGCTTTGTGTTCCTGGATTCTCGGATCAAGCGAATGATCATCCGCCACGACGGCTTCAAAGTCTTCCCCTCCATGATCGAGAACGTCGTCAGCCGCCACCCCGCTGTACATCAGTGCTCGGTGGTGGGCTGCGCAGACAAAGACCACACCCAGGGCCGTCTGCCCTTCGTCTACATCGTGCTCAAGTCCGACACCACCGCCAAGAAAAAGCAGGTGATCCGGGAGCTGGAGCGGATGTGCGCCGAGGAGCTGCCCGAATACGTCCAGCCCGCGGCCTACAAGTTTATTTCCAGTATGCCCATGACCCCTGTGGGCAAGGTCGATTACCGTCAGCTCGAAGCTGACATCTCCCCCCGCGACTATTGATTTTCATGAAAGGACTCTTCTGCCATGAACAAGCGTTTTGCAAGTCTGGCGGTCTCTGCCCTGCTGCTCGTCTCCCTGCTCAGCGTCCCCGCGCTGGCCGAGGGGACCGAGACCGCTGCGGACGCCGCCGGCGATGATCATGTCATCGTCACCCTGAACCCGGAGGCTGCCCTGCAGCCCGAGACTCCGGCGGAAGCCGCGGCTTCTGCCACCGAGACGGCTCAGGCCGACCCGGTCCCTTCTGCG
>ERZ791810.2010-NODE-2010-length-11840-cov-11.442427_pt1 | contig 11840 bp, 5 predicted proteins | sample MGYA00510304_ERZ791810 | MGnify/ENA primary metagenome ERZ791810 (study PRJEB30046, sample SAMN00791967) | human gut metagenome | study: EMG produced TPA metagenomics assembly of the A metagenome-wide association study of gut microbiota in type 2... | reverse complement strand
CAACTAACTCGCAATGAATTAGTTGCCTTAAATTTTATTATTTTAGGAATATCCCACTGTAGTTTCAGCACCGAGAAACAATAGTTTCAACGACATGGAAACTATGGTTTCTCCAAGAGAAACTAGTGTTCCCTTATCAGGAAAAGCAAATGATCTCCTATTGTCTGACTTTTATCTCCTTAACTCCACTTCAAAGCTAGCACCATCTTTACAACTGAACTGCAAAACTGTTTGCTTCTTATCAGAAGAAATCACCTTGCAAAACGGAGTTTCTTCTACATTCCATTGCCCTTTTATCGTTACAGTCACAGGTATTTCACTACTGGCATTTTCAATCCATGGTCGTGAATAGATACTACGTTCGATGCGTTTCCCATCTTTATCAAACGCTTCATCGCTTGGACCGCGATACAAAGCTAAATCCGGTTGTGCCACCGTCAACTTAATCTTATCAGCAGATCCTTTATGAATCATAACCAGACAGGAAGTATCCACACGTTGTAATAAACCACCCGGCAATGTCGTTTCAGGAGTTTCAAACAACACATAAGAAATGATCTGTTCGGAGACGGACTCCACAATATGTGCATTCCGATCTTGCTGTAATACCTTATAAGTGGGCTTCTTTGCAAATTTCTTCATCAGAGCTTCATTCGTCTGCGGCAGAACAGCGTATTCATAACTTCCGTTTTTCGGTGCCTTTCCATGATCTACAACCAAAGAAACCCAATCACCCTTTGTTTCCTTTCCTGTATTTTGCATTCGCGAGTATTGAGGAAAGTTCTTCTCAAACCGGATGGGAGTTGGAACATAATAACCCGTTCCCAAATGGTCCACCCATACTTTCTTATCTCCTTGATAATTTTTCCAATAATCATGCCCTGCTTTATCAGTAACTGCCAATTGGAAGATAGTCGTTTCTGTCGGGAACTCCGTATTTGTATTTTCAATATCCGAACCAAGACAGACAATCATTCCATCGATGAAATGGTAAGATTTACGTGCCCGATGTGATCCGTTGTACTTATCATGCTCATGTAACTTCATTCCGAAATTACCATTCATCTTCTGTTGAGACAAACCACCGGCAAAAGCCTCGTCGGAGTAAAGCATCTCTTCCATTCCAGAGTAACTATCCACATTGAGCACCTTAGCCTGCAATTGCTCCAATGGCAAATGAATAGATGTCACTCCCGGAATACGGTTCCAGTCAAAACCTTCCTGCTGCCAGCCGCTAGTGGCGGGAGTTACTGTCTGTCCCGGTGCAGCAGTCAATATTTGCAAACTGCCGTGTGCCAGGTAGCGACCGTATAGATTTGCTCCCAGATAATGTTCTGCCGCCCATAGATAACGGGAATGTCCACGTGCCACAGCCGACCAATTGCTACGACGTTGAACAGAGACGCAACCATATCCCATCGCTATATTTCCCTGCGGGTCCGGTTCCAGACGGAAACCTTTCTCTATAAGAAGTTTTGCCACCTTACGTTCTTCAGCATTTGAAACCTTAGGCATATATTCGGGAGAGTCATTTGCAATACTTGGGTCTGAAATCAGACGGAGGTAAGAAGAAACCATTTCACTATCATATTCCTCCTTTCCATCGGGAGAACCAGCTAGAGCCATCATAGCAAAATGCATAGGAACCAGTTTACCTTTTCCATCCGGATGACGACCGGACATGGAAAGAGGGAAGTTCAGCTTATTGCAATAGAAACGCATGGTCAACAGTACATTTTTCACTGTTTCATGAGCTAACTCGGAAACAGCAAATTCCGTCCGGCTGAAAAGATAAATCATATTGGTTGCTCCATCGAGTCCGCCCACAGCATAAGCCGGATAGTTATTTCGATGATGGAAAGCACCTCCGTCTACTTTAAACGAACCGGATAATCCCAATGCAGGACGGCAACCAAAATCAATCCAACGGGAGAAAGACCGGAGATATTGTAGTTTTTCCGGTGTATCTTCCATCATTAAAATGCTGGCAATGCGTCCGGTGGTCTGTGTATTGAAAGAGTCCATATCAATTCCATTGACTTCCGGTTTAGGGTATACTTCGTTAGTAATCGCATACCAGCGTAATGTCCGTTCGGCTTCCTGAAGTTTCCCGGTTTCCCTAAGCACATCTTTCATCAGAAAATATGCCAGGTACAGACCGCGAACACTATAGCCATAATGATGGATGTTTCCCCAACAACTACCATAAGCTACTCCCTGATCGGTTATATGATCGTACATTGCTAAGAACTTCTTCTTCATTTCTTCCCGAATCACCGGATTTGCCGCATTATTATATGCAACGGCAATTCTTTTCATCAGGTCGAAATAAGCACGCATTTCCACTCCCATTTTAGTCAGCATATCTTTATCCCAGTTTGGTATGATCCGTTCATAAGCTTCTGAAGCACGTACCATGTAAATAGGTACTCCCGATACTTGGCCGTTCTTGTAAGTTATCTGATAGAAATCATATTTCTTGCGGATGGTTTCTACTTCTTTATCAGTCGTTTTTCCTTTCGTGTAGATCATATCACGAAAACGCTTTTCCAACAGTTGCATTTCTGCTCTTTGCTTATCGTCTACAGGAGTCAATTCAATATCCGGTTTCAAAAGCGAGTGTTGATAGACAACCAGCCAATGGTTGGTGGTCCCGGCATTGACAAAAGGAACTTGCAGATCGGCCGTCTGTTGACGTGCATCAACTTTAGTAGCCGTAATCAAATGATCGATGAAAAGGCTTCCTTTTGAATTTGGAGCAATAATCCGGAGTTCATTCATGCCTTCTTCCGGTGTGCCTTGCATATCACGTTCATAGCAAACCCATGCGGCACGCCAACCACTGAAATTAATACCAAAAGGGAAAGATGTGCATCGTTTGCCGTCTTTCAGAAACTGAAACTCAATGGTCGCATCTTGGGGAACTTCATTATAAACCCACACAATAAAAGCCGAAAGATATAAATCCTTGCCGGTCGGATCTTTCTTCTCAAACTTCAGGTCTTTCTTGAGTTCCAATATACCACCCGGTTCAAATGTCCATTCCAACGAATGTTTTCCATCTTTATAATGCAGATCAGATACCGACAGGCGGGAATGGGTAGCGGTGATACAATCCGGTATTTGCGGTTCTTCAAAAGAAAACATCCGTTCATCTGTTACAACTTGTGCATGAAGGAATGCTGAACACAAAAGAGAAAACAGAGTTGTCACTCCAAATTTAGTAAAAGGTTGTTTCATCATGGAAATATAGTCTTATTAGGTTTTCAGTATATAAGTCAAAGTATAGTCGCTTTAAAATCTGTAAAGAGTACGTGATTCTGCAAAAGACGTAAACCGAAGTATCCGTCACCTTCACTACCCGCAAGGGTATAGCGGAACAACTCTTCATCATTCACAGAATAAGTTGTGATTCCCTTTTCCACTCGAATCCGAATCTCATACCATTGATTGGGGACGAGTAAATGAGAGGCATCGGTATATTCTTTCAATAAAGGTTTCACCTTGTCATCTGCCACTCCATAATATTCTCCTTTGTATCGACGGAAACGGGTCGTTGAGTTATCATTTCCTCCGTATCCAACGTAGAAAAGGTTTAATGTGTTATAGTTTTTAAAGATGCCGTCACGCCACTGACTACGGGCAAAAAGATCATCAGGGTATTTAGGATCATTGGCAGCCCAGAAGCAGTTCAGATCACTCAAGCGGTCATACTTTCCACCTTGCATCACCATACAAATACGATAACTTATTTCATAATCGCCCGTCAATCGTTGCCGATACCACATAGTCAGTCCGTCCGGAACTATCAATTCTAATGTATCTGCACTTTCTATTATTTGCAAAGCATGGGATGCATCTTCTATTTTCCATTGCTGCACAAAAGAAGCTTTGTGCTGTGCCAAAAGCACCACACTATTTAAGAGAAAAAAAGTAATCAAACTGTAGCCTATAAAAAATCGCTTCGTCATTACGGTATTAGTTTAAAGATTATTCTTCCGAATACAAAGAAACCCCTCTTTTCGAAAAAAGAGGGGTTCAAATTGTACAAAATAACTCAAATAACGTATTGACTGATAATTTGCATTACCAATATCTTATAGTTTTTTCATCAACAAAGTTCTCATACCATTTCTGGTTTGAAACACCCTTACTATCTACCCATTTAGTAAAATCAGGATATGCTTCTCTAAATGGTACACGTTCATAAGCATGACGTGTGCCAACCGGAAGTTTAACTCCCCAAGTGGAACCTTTGGTATTTGAATAATAAACATTTGCATCCAGTGTAGTGTCACCCGCAACCAATGCTTCATATTCTGCTTTGTAAGCAGAAGTCGGTGCATAACCCCTCATGTGTATTTCTTTACCACCGTTCACCTTAATAAAGAAATTCTGTCTATTAGTATCTAAAATCAACTCTCTAAATGCTGCAAGCTGAGCATCTCTTTCGGCTCCAGTTAATCCTTCTTTACCAATCAGTCTAACTTCAGCACGCAACATAGGTAGTCCTTCTCTTACTTTTCCTTGTGTTACCTGAAACATATCCTGATTATTATCCATCAAAGAAGTTAAACCATCCAGTGTAATAACAGTTCCTTCCGCTTGTGCTTTATCCACTGTCAATATTGCGAAACGCGGTTCTTTGCGAGTATCATTACTCCAATTCCAATTTTTATTTTCAACTTTCACTATATTTTTTGTAGAAAGTTCCTCTTTAGCTAAGTCTGTCATTGTTCCCTGACCACCTTTTAGTACAAGGCTTGCAGTAATCCGATCAACATACTCGCTTTTCAAACCATCCAGTACAACACCTAACACAGTCGGGTATATACCACCTACAGCACGAACATCCAAAGTCAACAACAATTCTTCTTTACCTCCTACAGTCTCCATCATCTGTTGACTATGACATTCAGTCACCTTCAAGTCATACTCGAATACAACATCGTTGAAATCTTCATCATACCATGAATCCAGTTGAATAGGCCAACCATCTTCGAACATCACCACACCTGTGTTATGATAGAAAAGATAGCCTTGGTCCGTTTCATTTGTCGGCTGCACTGCATCTTCAGGAAGCGCAAGAGTTACCGATGCCAGACGGTTTGTTTCAAAATTGAAACCAGTACTCTGATCTACACCACGACTAACAGGAGACAAAGCAAATTCTTTTGTAGCTTCTGTTCCCGAAACTGTATTGTATTTCATATACACTTTCTCGCAAGCAGCAGGAACATTCAACGTAAGAGTACGGGAATCTTTCACTAATACATCTCCCACAAGCAGACTCGCTTCAGAACCACTTTTATCGGAATATACATTCACAAGTGCAGAAGCATTTACCGGGTCAACAGTTCCCGAACCATCCTTACCTTTTTCCAACTCATTATCAGAGCAGGAAGTAGTAACCAACATTGTCCCCATAAGGACATACATCAAACTTTTAATTTTCATCTTAATTTAATTTTTAAATTTATTGTTTGTTTTTGTTTCGCATGAGAACCTGGCTTATCACACTTATTTTCAGGCTCCATTTGTTAACTTATCAAAAATATATTTAACTCCTAATAGCTTTTTGCTTGCCTTTATTTGTAATTTCAATCCTTTCCATCGAGAATAATCACAAGAGCTAAAATAGGGCTCAAAAGGCCTGTTCATGAACACTGGATAATATATACAAGTTATTTCGTATATTTGCATTAGACAGAACATTCAATACAACAAATATAGAGCTTTTATTCCGAATATACAAGTTCTATATATAAATATATCAAGGGAAATGGATCAAGTACTGTATGGTATAGATTACATAGAATATTATTTCTATTGGATATATTACAAGTTTATTGGCTATCCTTTAATCATAAGAATATGCTCAATTGCTGTAATGTTTTGTATTATTGCGTACTTATTTCTCCTATTCCATATTATATATGGTATATTTAAAAGGCGAAAAGAGAAGCGGAAATACAATAAAGCATTTGATAAGTATTATGAAGAAATGAAATCTATCTCACTAGATTCCAACACATTGAGTGAAGAAGAGATAGCTGACAGATTAGAATATGATACGAAAAAGCGCCCGAAACCTAACGAGTTACGCATTATCACTCAACTATTAACAGAAATCAAGAGTGTGCATGAAGATGAGATCAATGAACTAAACTATCAAACGATTCAAACCGTATTCCAAATCACACGTTTCCTTGAACGCGAACTTCAATTCGGTTCCAAAAGATCAAAGATACAAGCTCTGAAACTTATTCAGTCCATCAATGGCTATGCCTCTGAAGCGGTATTGGTCCGTTTCCTCTATCATCGTGAACTAGAACTAAGAAACTCGGCACGCTATACTTATATGTGGTTAAGCCAGGGTGACCCGTTCCGCTTCTTCGACGAAGACATCGGCATGAAGTTAAGGCAATGGGACATGATGGAGTTACACGCTATCTTGGAGCACCGTAAGAAAGTGGGATATAACACACCCACCTTTATTAAATGGGTGAATACTTCAGCTGAAGAAAACGTTAAGATATTCTTTATCAACGAAATCCGGCTATATAATGAAACCGAAAGTGCCCCAATTCTCGCGAAGCAACTCAATGCCCGTTCTGTGGAAATACGAGGTGAAGCGATCAAGACTTTAGGTAAACTAAAATACAAAGAGGTTGAACCTAAGCTGATTGAAATGTATAATGTACAACCGGAAGAAGTCAAACGACAAATCATTTCGGCTATTGCGGATCTAAAGACCGATAAGGCTTTAGGATTTCTTTACAATGCTTATGATGAAGCAGATAACTGGGGAACCAAGAGAGTCATACTCAAAGCCCTCTATGAGTATAGTGCAATGGGAAGGAAAACATTCGATCAATTGGAAAGAAAAGCAGATTCCCACACAGCTATATTGTTTGCCCACACCAAGCATCCGTTAATCAACCAGTTAAACTAGAGAACATGAGAGATATAATATTTACATTCTTCAATTATTTCGTATTCTTTTATACGAGCATGCTGGCGATATTCTTCGTCACATTCGCCTTCCTCTCTTTCATTTCTCTAAAACGGAGAAAGGATTACTATGTGGAAAGCTATATGCGGAAAACAATCAAGGAATCCCCCTATACACCGGGCATTTCGGTAATTGCTCCTGCCTTCAATGAAGAAAAGACAATCATTGATAATGTGAACTCCATGCTTGCATTGGAATATCCGCTTTTCGAGGTGGTTATTGTAAATGATGGAAGTACGGACAGTACATTGGAAAAGATGACCGAATATTATGAACTGGTAGAAGTGCCCTATGCTTATATCGAGCGAATCAAAACCAGACCGTTCCGAAGACTCCTCAAATCCTCCAACCCGAAATACAGCCGACTCATCGTTGTAGACAAAGAAAATGGAGGAACCAAAGCGGATGCATCCAATGCGGGTATCAACGTTGCTTCTCATCCTTATTTTATCTGCACGGATGTGGATTGCATTTTGGAAAAGTATGCTCTTTATCGTTGTATCTCGCCCATTATATCTTCAGAAAAACAAGTAATTGCAGTCAGCGGAACGATGTTGATGGCTAACGGATGCGTCGTGAAAGACGGACAAATCATAGACGTTAGAACTCCCCGTACACCGATTCCACTTTTCCAGAATCTGGAATATATGCGCTCTTATCTGATTGGTAAGATGGGATGGTCCGCTATCAATGGTATGCCGAATGTTTCCGGTGGATTCGGTCTTTTCGATCGTTCGGTAGCGATTGCAGCCGGAGGATACGATGCTCCCTCTTTTGCCGAAGACATGGACCTCATTACCCGCATGGTAGGATATATGTGCGACTTCTCCCGTCCTTATAAGATCGTACAGATTCCTGATACTTGTTGTTGGACGGAAGGACCTCCCAACCTGGCAATGCTTTACCGTCAACGTACCCGTTGGGCACGGGGATTGTTCCAGACACTTAATATCCATCGTAAGATGATTTTCAAAAAGACGTATAAACAGATGGGACTGTTAACTCTGCCTTATATGTTCGTTTTTGAGTTTCTAGCGCCGATCATCGAGCTCGTCGGTTTGATAGTATTTATCTATCTGGCCTTTACAGGAGCAGTCAACTGGAACACGGCATGGATGATTTACCTGACGATCTATACGTTCTGCCAGTTCCTTTCCATCGTTGTTATTACCTACGACTACTATGTCGGGATGCTATATAAAAGAGGATATGAATACCTGTGGATTATCATTGCATCCATATTAGAGCCTATCTTCTATCATCCCATCATCACTTTCTGTTCATTGAGAGGATACCTCAGTTATCTGACCAATAGAGACTTCAAGTGGAAAAACATGGAACGTAAGGGATTCAAGCAGAAAGAAGAAAGTGCAGACGGTACTGATATAACGGCAATGAAGCCCGAACCTGCTACGATTTAAACAAGAAAGAAAGATTAAAGACAAGATAGAATGAACAGAGAATTTCTCCATAAGATCACCATATTAGGTTGTCTGTTTTTACTGATAACCTCTTCCTCCGGGACCGACAACGGATTCCAGACACCGGAGCAATATGCCCAGATTGTACAGGAGCATTTTGCGAACGAGGAATGGGAAGCAGGGAAAGAGCTGTTGGAGGAGGGCCTTCAGAAATACCCGAATGTTTCTGACCTTGAATGGCTCATGGGCAAATACTGGTTTCACGAAAAGAATTATGACCAGTCGCGTTATCATCTTGTTAAAGCAATAGACGACAATTATAACAACGTCAATGCCAAACACCTGCTGGTAGACGTGGAAGATATCACCGAAAATTACTCCAGTGCTATTTGTTACGTTAATGAGTTGCTGGAAGTGAATCCGTATTGGAGAGGTTTATGGCGAAGAAAGATTGAACTGTACCGCAAGCAGAACAACGATGTGGAAGCAGATCGTCTGTTGAAACGAATCAATCAGATTTACCCGAACGATACCATTCTAAGGAAGGATTATATCTACAGCATGGAGGTAGGCTACCAGCAAATGAAAAAAGGCGGTAACCGAAAAGAGGCTATCGAAAAGCTGACGGAGCTCATCAAAGTATCTCCTCAAAACGAAGAATATTATCTGGACATCATTAACCTGCATTTACAGGAAGGAAACCGGGAAGCTGCTCTAGGCTGGTCATCCAACGGTTTGGCTGCCATACCGGGAAGCGGTGCGCTTATCGTCAAAAGGGCGAGTATCCTTAGTGAATTGGCACGTTATCCGGAAGCTCTGGTGTTTATACGCGAGCAAATGCGAAGAAACAACAGTCCTGCCATACGGCGTATGTACAACGACTTATTGATGGAAGCTGCCCGAGCAGAGAAGCAGCGGGATCCTTATGTATTATATGGCATGGCCTACGAAGGAGGTAATAAGAACAAGGAAGCATTAGACTACCTGCTGAACACTTCCGTCACCCGGGGATATACCGATGACGCACTCTTCTATATCAGAGAAGCTAAAAAACAATATGGCAACAATGATAAAGGAATTCTTTATAAAGAATATATGCTTTATCGCCAGATGAATGAGGATGATCTTGCCTATTCAACGCTGAAAAAGATGTATGAGATGTATCCTGATGATTATGATATTACGCTTGCCATGAGCGCACAACACATGAAGAAAGCTGAAAAACTGATGGAACTTGGTCTGTACGCAGAAGCATTGCCGCACGTATTGTTCGTTTCTCAAAAACATGTAGACGACAATGAAGTGAACGGTGCCGCATGGGAAAAAGCCTTGAGTTGCTATATCAATATGAAACGTTACAATGAAGCACTTGCAACATTGGACACCATCACTCTTCACTTCCCTGATTACGAAAACGGCACGTTGAAAAGGGCATTTATTCTCGATAAAATGGATAAAACCGAAGAGGCTTTGCAACTGTATCTATCTGTCATCGAGCAGAGTGATGAGGATATGCGCATTTTCTATGTTATCGGATACGAGGAACTAGCAGTGCCGTACATCAAGAAATGTATGGAAGCCGGAGCTACGAAGAAAGCATACGAGGAATCTGTTAAGCTAATTAGCCTGAATCCATCGAGCGATCTCGGATTACGGTATGCCATCAATTCGTCCGGTTTACTCGGAAAATACGATGAATTCGAGAAATATACAGCACAAGGAATCAATTATTATCCTGAAGAACCATTCTATCAGGCTAAAAGAGCTACCGTGCTTGAACGTGACAAGAGATACGAAGCTTCTTTGGAATTCCTGAAGCCGATACTCAACAAATACCCGAGCAACAAAGAGATTATAGGCGCATTCTCACAGAGCAGTGAATACCGTGCCCTGCAACTGACAAAGGCGAAAGAACCGGAAAAGGCTCTCGCTGTTCTTGATACAGCTTTGCTTTACGACAGTCAGAACAAATCATTGAAGTACACCAAGGGAGTGGTATATGAAGCCAACCGTCAAGCGGATTCAGCCTATTATTACCAAAAGTACTACGAGCCATCCATCATGGAATATCGCTCTTTCCAACGACACTTATCGGGCCTTAGAAGCATGATGCTCAAGAATGAGATTGCTTTGACCTACCTCCGTGCACGCTACGGAGAAGAAGATATCATTACCTCTGTTGCAACAGCCGAATATACCCGAAAAGGCCAGAAGAACAGCTACACAGGACGCCTCAACTATGCAGGGCGAAGTGGCTCGGCAAGCGACAGCATGGAGGCTGAAGAACAGACACCAGGAGGGGTTGGCATTCAGGTACAAGGTGAGTGGACGCATCACTTCTCACCGAAGTGGAGCCTCACGGCCAATGCAGCCTTTGCGACCAAATACTTCCCGGACATAACGGCTGATGTCGCTTTACGGCATTATCTCAAGAATGATTGGGAAATAGGCGCACATGTGGGTTATAGACGGGTAGCCGCCTACACAAAGCGTTATGAATGGAACGATGAATTCTTTGCAGGCGGCACCGGAGACAATGGCTATCTGTTTACGGGTTGGAATGAGTCAAAGACTAACCTACTCACTGTAGGCGGAGAATTAGCCAAGACCATTGAAGTGGTTCGTCTCAACACGAAGATCGATATGCACTTCTTCAACTCTAACTTCTATTACAATGCGCAGATTGGCGCCAAATACTTCCCGGCGAGCGATACAAAGACAAATATCAACGCCATAGCAAGCATCGGATCGGCACCGGAAACGGCCGTACTGGACTATGCGCTGCCCGGCTCTTTCTCTCACACCAATACCATGGTGGGATTGGGAGGTCAGTATATGGTCAGTCCCAACATTACCATAGGCTTGATGGGCACTTGGAACACCTATTATAACCAAACCAATACGGTGCGAGGGATAAGTCCGTCCAACCAGATAGAATCCATATCGACACGCTATAAAAACTTATATAACATCTATGCACAAGTTTATATTTCATTCTGATACGCTTGGCCCTGTATTGGCAGGAATGATATGTATTTGCTGCCTTTTATCCGGCTGCCGTATGCAGGCACGCACGGAGATGTTCCCATCTAAAGAAGGGTATCTCGTCACCATTGGTGAGGATCCGACCGACAGAGACACCCGGTGGGCGAAATACCTGTACGAGCATCTCAAGAAGCGTGCAAACGACGATGAAATAGTAGCTTTTGGCGTTTCCGAAATGGACATGTGGCGCATCATCATACAGATAGACCCAACATTGCAGAGAGGATTCAAAGTAGCCTGCAAAGGTTCGGATATCAGACTGACCGCAAGTGACGACAAACAAATGTTATGGCTGCAATACCAGCTGATAAAGAAGATCAGCAAAGAAGACCCGCGCATAGACGGTTCGGATCTTCCTC
>ERZ791810.2007-NODE-2007-length-11846-cov-4.518531_pt1 | contig 11846 bp, 19 predicted proteins | sample MGYA00510304_ERZ791810 | MGnify/ENA primary metagenome ERZ791810 (study PRJEB30046, sample SAMN00791967) | human gut metagenome | study: EMG produced TPA metagenomics assembly of the A metagenome-wide association study of gut microbiota in type 2... | reverse complement strand
AACGACAACATAGCGAGAGCGTGCCGACGATATTATTTGTTATATCTGTGCAATTAACACAACATATAATTAGTTTCGCAATTATCTGAGTACATTAAAAAAAGGAGGTTTTTATTATGAGTTTTGTTGTAGATGAAAAAATATTTGAGGGAAAAGTTGAGCTTCCTTCAAAAGCTTTTACGCATGGTGCAAAATTTCATTCAGATGATGTTTTTGCAACAGCATTTCTTGAAATGATAAAACCTGATATTGAGGTGATAAGGGGATTTGAAGTTCCGAAAGACTTTGACGGTATCATATATGATATTGGCAGAGGCAAATTTGATCATCACCAGAAAGATAAGGAGTACAGAGAAAACGGCTGTCCGTATGCGGCTTTCGGTCTTTTGTGGAGAGAGTTCGGAGCGGCGTGTGTCGGCGAAGAAGAAGCGGCAAGGTTTGATGAAAAATTTATACAGCCACTTGATGAGTCTGACAATACGGGATGTGACAATGATATAGCAAAGATAATAGGTGAGTTTAATCCGGGATGGGATACTGAGCAGGATTATGACGGCTGCTTTAAAAAAGCCGTAGAATTTGCAAAAGTGATACTTGTAAATCATTTTAATGCGGTCGCAGGAATATTGAGGGCAACCGAACTTGTAAAGGCTGACATGGAAAAATGTGATGGCGAGGTACTCGTGTTATCTAAATTTGCTCCGTGGAAAAATGCAGTTATTGACAGCGGATATAAATATGTTGTCTATCCGTCAAACAGAGGTGGTTACAGTGTGCAGGGAGTTCCGTTAAGTGCGGATGACAATACGCTTGTATGTGATTTTCCTGAGGAATGGTGCGGAAAGGACGCAGATGAATTAAGGCAGATAAGTGGTATAAAAACGCTTAGATTTTGTCATCCGAATGGTTTTTTGGCGGCAGCAGATACACTTGAGGATGCGGTTAAAGCGGCAAGACTTTCACTTGAAATTTCATACGGTGGTATAAATATGCTTACGCAGGGATAAAATTGGGAGGTTAGATTAAAAATTTTAAAGCAGTGTGTGCATACATTATTTTTATGGAAATGAATAGATAAGTTTCACATTATAGTTATTTGATTAAAAAATGTCGGAAATTTTTGGTTTCCGACATTTTTTGAGTAATCCGTCACGCTTTATTTTTCAGATTCATTTATTGCCTTAATTGTCTGCTGTATATCTTCATATTTTAATTCATCAGGTGTAAATGAAAGTGTTGAGTGAATAGGGACACCGCCAAAACCGCATTTAAGGTCTTTTAATTCTTCTTCTAATGTCTTTTCAGAGTCCTCTTTATGCCGTGCTTTTACACATTTCATAAGCATATCGTCAAGAGGAGCTTTGTTTTTGGCAAATCGTTCTACATCCTCGCAGGTTGCAGCCTTGTTTACGACAAACGGAATTGTTACTGTAGATAAGACAGATACTTTCTTTGCTTCTTTTATATCTCTTGATGATGCTCCGATAAGTATCTTATAATCACCTGACGGTGCATACCAGTCGTGTATTGTTTCATTATAATATGCCCATGCTCTGAATCCGAGAGTGAATGTGACCGTTTTTGTCTCGCCGGGAGCAAGTTTTACTTTGGCAAAATTCCTTAATTCTTTAACAGGTCTGTTATCTTCATCTATATGATTTTCAATGTAAAGCTGCACGATTTCGGCACCCTCGACTTCGCCGATGTTCGTTATATCAACGCTGACTGTTACATTATCGTTATCTTTAAATGAAAAATTATTTTCTGATGCACTCTTACCGTTTATTTTCATATTATCATATCTGAATTTAGTATAGCTTAATCCGTAGCCAAATGGAAAAAGTATATCCATTTTCTTCTTATCATAATATCTGTAACCGATAAAAATTCCTTCGTTGTAATTTACCTTATCTCTGTTGCCCGGGAAGTTTAAGTATGCAGGTGTGTCCTCAATACGGAGAGGGAAAGACTCTGCAAGTTTTCCGGATGGATTGGCAACTCCGAACAAAAGATTGACGGCTGCTGCTCCTGAGGCTTCTCCGGCGAGATACATTTCAAGAACGGCATTTACTTTGTCAAGCCACGGCATAGTAATGGAAGAACCATTGTGCAGCACAACAACAACATTTTTCTGTACCTTGCATATTTCCTCTATAAGCTCGTTCTGGCATTTAGGCATATCAATATGTTTTCTGTCAAAGCCTTCATTTTCAAATGCGTCCGGAAGTCCGGCAAAAATCACGGCAATATCCGCATTTTTTGCAGCATTAACCGCCTCGTTTAAAAGTGTCTCGTCAGTAATGTCATTATCGGTATTATAACCTTTAGCATATGTAACATCAGCAAACTGTTTTGCCGAATTTAATGCACTGTCTATTTTATGGCAGTTTATGTGGCTTGAACCGCCACCCTGAATACGGGGCTTGTCAGCAAATTCGCCGATAAATGCAATCTTCTGGTTTTTGCTGAGTGGGAGTGCACCGTTATTTTTTAAAAGAACGGCACAGTTTTCAGCAGTTTCCTTTGCAATCGCATGATGCCATTCCATATCGTATTTAAAACCGGAATGTTTATCCTTTGAGATAAGTGACTTATCAACAAGTGTGAGTATTCGCCTGACGGCAGTATCTAAAGTTTCCATATCAAGCGAGCCATTATTTACGGCTTTCACGATAAGTTTATCTGTTTCACCGTGGCTTGACGGCATTTCAAGGTCTAGTCCTGCCTTAAGAGCCTTTACTCTGTCATTCATTGCACCCCAGTCAGTCATGACAAGCCCCTTAAACCCCCATTTGTCTCTCAATGTATCAGTGAGGAACATTTTATTTTCGCATGAATACTCGCCATTTATCTGATTGTAGCTGCACATTATAGTCCACGGCTGAGCCTGTTTTACGACTTTTTCAAAAGCAGTAAGATAAATCTCGTTGAGCGTACGCTCGTCAATCTCGGCACTTATGCTCATTCTGCGCCATTCCTGATTGTTTGCGGCAAAATGTTTAAGACTTGTACCAATGTCATTTTTCTGCACACCATTTACAAAAGCAGCACCCATCTCGCCGGCAAGATAAGGGTCCTCAGAAAAATATTCAAAATTTCGTCCGCATAAAGGTGAGCGTTTCATATTAATGCCCGGTCCGAGCAAAACAGATATATCTTCACTCTGACACTCTTTACCAAGAGCATTTCCAACATTTTCTATAAGCTCCCTGTCAAAAGAGCAGGCGAGGGCAGAAGCGGTTGGAAAGCAGATGGCTTCAATACTGTCAAGAAGTCCGAAATGTGCAGGACTGTCATCCTCTTTTCTTAGTCCGTGAGGACCATCCGAAACCATAGCCGAAGGAAGGTTGAGTCTGTCAATCCTTTTTGTGTGCCAGGCATCAGCGGCAGAGCAAAGAGAAGCTTTTTCTTCAAGAGTCATCTCTGAAATAAGTTTGTCAATATTGATTTTTTCCATAAAATTAATTCTCCCATCTTCTATAATTCTTTTACAAGTTTTTTTTGCTTTTTGCACATTTACATTGTAATTTACATAGCAATGCCGCAAGCTGTAGTTTTAGTTGTGATTAAAATATCTTTAAAACCACACATCATTTAATAAGAATTTTATCACAATATAATGAGAGGGTCAAAGTAGTAATGTTATAAGTATTCTATTATTTATCGAAATGGTGGTTTGAGGATATATTCTGCTGTGAGTGAGCGTGATTGTTGATATAAAACTGCTCAAATAGATAAATTGTTGATAGAGATTAAAAAATAGGAATAAAAAGCGAAAAATGCTTGACTTATGCACAAGAATATTGTAAAATAGTGAAATGTGGCGTGTGACATGCTGAACCAAAGCCCCGGTAGAGCATCTACGCGCAGTATAATTAATTTATGTAGTAGATAAGATTCTAAGTGAATAAGTTAGGAGGTACTGGGATGAAGAGTTATATGGCTAGCCCATCCACAATTGAAAGAAAATGGTATGTAGTTGATGCTACAGGACATACATTAGGACGTCTTGCAACAGAAGTTGCAAATGTATTAAGAGGTAAAAATAAGCCTACTTATACACCACATATTGATACAGGTGATTATGTTATCGTTATCAACGCTGACAAGATTAAAGTAACTGGTAAGAAACTTGACCAGAAAATTTACTACAATCACTCAGATTATGTTGGTGGAATGAAAGAAACAACACTCAAGGAAATGCTCGCTAAGAAGCCTGAGTATGTTATAGATCATGCAGTAAAAGGTATGCTTCCAAAGGGACCACTTGGTCGTCAGATGTTTACAAAACTTCATGTATATGCCGGTGCAGAGCACGGACATGAGGCTCAGAAGCCGGAAGTATTAGAAATCAAAGAGAGAGCATAATTGAGAGGAGGAAAATACAGTGGCAAACGCAAAATTTTATGGAACAGGTAGAAGAAAAAGCAGTATTGCTAGAGTATATTTAGTACCGGGTACAGGTAAAATCACAATCAACAAAAGAGACATTGATGAGTACTTTGGTCTTGAAACATTAAAGATTATCGTTCGTCAGCCACTCGAGGCTACAAACACAACAGATAAATATGACGCTATCATCACAGTTCGTGGTGGCGGATTTACAGGACAGGCAGGAGCTATCAGACATGGTATCTCAAGAGCTCTCCTTACAGTAGATGGAGATTTCCGTCCTGCACTTAAGAAAGCTGGTTACTTAACTCGTGACCCACGTATGAAAGAGCGTAAGAAATACGGTCTTAAGAAAGCTCGTAGAGCACCACAGTTCTCAAAGAGATAATAAAAAGAGATTTTACAAAATTGCAAAAGTTAAAGAAAAATCCCACAAATGCCTATGTTTGTGGGATTTTTCTTTTGGTATGGCAGAAATATAAAACACTGCAAAAAAGCGTGAAAAAAAGTATATAGGTAACATATAGGTAACGCATAGGTAACACTAAATAAGATTGATGGCATCTAATAATTCTTGTATATCCAAGTGTGTATAAACGCGCTCAGTAAGCGTCTGAGTACCAGAGTGACCAACAATCTTTTTGATAGTTGTCTGATATACTTTGGCAGCAGCCAAAAGACTAATGCAAGTGTGGCGGGTATCATGCGGGCGGTGCTTAATATTTAATTCATGCAACAAAGGTTTCCAATAACTATCATAATAATTTCTGTATTCAAAGTGTGCACCGTCGGGAGTGCTTAAGAGATACTCACAATTACTTTTATTATACCAATACTCAAAAAACTTAAAAGTTTTATCAGCGATAGGAACTGCTCTTATACCAGCCTGAGTTTTTGCATGGCGAATATTAAACCACTTTTCGTCTAAATGCACATCAGACTTTTTTAATTCTAATAATTCAGAAACACGAACACCGGAATATATTAGCATAAGAATAACAGTCATATATTCATTAAAATCTACATTATTCCAAATTTTTTGTATTTCATCATCAGTAAAAGGTGAGCGATCTATCTTATTCGGATTGCCAGCAGCTTTTATATCCACATATTCAACAATGTTTTTATCTTTTGTTATGATTTCGTTAATTACGGCATACTCAAACATTTGTCCCCATAATACTTTTAATTTTCTAAGAGTTGGGGTGTTTTTGCCAGAATTGTCCACTACATTTTGCAGGTGTGACAATTTGATATCTATCATACGCATATTTTCTAATGAGGAACACAATTTATAAGCAGCTTTATAGCCTTTTATATTACTTTCTGAAACTTCCTTATATTTTTTTTCGGACCACCTATTATATACTTCTGCAAAAGTGATTTTGACGGCATTTACATCGTAAGGATTTGCGTTATATTCTGCCAATGCCTGCAATCCGGCTTGGCGGCTTGGGTAATACCCGATAATTATTTTCTTTTGAATTGTTTTACCAGTATCGGGGTTTATTTCCCACCCGTTCGTTTTAGTAACGATCCACGGATTACGGCGGTTACCACTTAATTTCTTTACAGATCCGTAACCGTTTGGCAGACGCATTGCACGCCGTTTTGTTTTTTTATTATCCATAATAACACCAACTTTCTTAAAAAAGAGTATAAAAAATAAGCCTATACAAAAAGTATGGCTCATGATATAATAATAAAGGCTTTTTTTAAATATGAACTACACTTTTTGTAGGTAATATTTGTAACCGCTTCTTGCAGGAAGCGGTTATTTGTATTTTTATTTATTTGCTGTTGGGAGCTGCAAGTATTCCATTAGAGCAGATTCTAACAAACGGGAATAGTTTACTTTCTTTTCTTCTGCCATTCTTTTGAGCCACGCTGGAAGTGTAATGTTTGTTTTTACACGCTCATTGTCACGCTTCATGCGATAGAGGTCAGGGTGAACAGTGACAGGCATCACCAGCATATCCTTTGTTATATCTTTTGAAAGTGATGTGGATGGTTCAGGAATAGCTTCACCATCTCTTTCCATACCGTAAATGTGAAGTTCGGCTGCTTCGGCTGCCATCTGTTCAGCTTCGGCAAGATTATCGGCGAAACTGAAACATCCCGGAAGGTCAGGAAATGAAATACCATAGCATCCATCTTCACCAGGTTCTAATAATGCAAGATAAGTTAAATTTAACATAAGCAATCGCTCCTTTCTTTTGAGTGTAAGGTGGCAAGCATGGGGCTTTATTTAAGCCCCGCCTGTTTAAGTATGCTGTTGAGTGTGCCCGGAGGAATATCCTTGCTCCCATGTATGGGGACTGTGACTTTTCTGGGTTTGGTCGGATGTTTCAACTGAGCGTGTGAGCCATCCTGGTCTACAATATACCAGCCATCTTTTCGTAAAATTTTTAAAATATCTCTTGATGTCATTGCTTACCCTCCTTACAATAATTATTATACGCATAAAATATGCGTATGTCAATAGAAAGATGCATATATTTTATACGCATATATTAAAAGGAGTTTTTAAATTTATACTTTTCACTGCACCTGGCTTAAAAAGAAAAGTAGATGGAAATATAAAAAAAGAGCCTCTACAAAGAGAGGCTCATAAAAATGATTTTTTTATTCGGTCGGCTAGCGACATTGTCTTCTTAAGTGTCCGTATAGGACATTGTTTCCGAAAATCATTTTAGTATATTATATGTAATTTGTCAATAAAAAATACATATAATTTTAATTTTTAGCTTTCTTTGTGTACAGTTCAATTATTTTATTGTCAATCAAATCCATTTCTGAGTCGGATAACTTAATGCCATGCAATGACTCATGTGTGTTTTTGGGATTATATATCCTAATTTTGCTTATAGTAGTAAGCTGTCCAACTAATGCAATACTTCCAGATTTCATATGTTCCAATTCATCTTGTACTTTTTGAAGAGTAATAATGTCTTTTTGCAATATATCTATTTTTTTAAAAAGTTCATTTTGCTTATCAGTAATATGCATAAATTTTTGGTTGACCATCATTTCTGATGAGTTTTCATCTGTATTTTCGATTAAACATTTTATTTCTTGTTTTAAATGAATGGATTGTTTTTTATATGTTGCAATTGTTTTTTCTAAACTTGCAGATTCTGTATTCAATTTTGATGTTAGTTTATCATAAAGCGTTGTTCCAAGGTTAATATCATAGTTTGTTATCTTTGAACTTGCTTTTAATGAAGTTAGAGGAACTACAGTTAGTAAGTCAGAGGAGTTTGCATTTGTATTACTGACTACAACTACATAGTGAAGTCCACCCTCTTCGTGACCTATATTAAAGCCGAGATTTGCTTTTAAAATATCACCACGCTTATATTTCTTTAAGCGATGTGGGTCGAATGATTGTTCTCTTTCAATCATTTTCAGGTAATCAACAAGCCAATAAGAAAGCAGGTTTGCTTTCTTATTAAGTTTTGTATCGTTTGATTTAGAGTATTTACTTAATATAGAATTAAGTTTATGTTTGGCTCTGTTAATATTCTTTGTCAATTCGTTTTTATCCATTTAGTTCTCCTTTTTAAATTTATACTTTTCACTGCACCCGGCTTAAAATAGGAAGGTCGTGAAAAGATGATAAGAAAGTACATATATTACCGAAACACTTACATTTATGCTATTTATTGTATCTGTGCAATATCTCCATTATCAAGATAGATATGAAATTCACCAAGTAATTCTCCGCCGCCTATAGCTTTAGCGTCATGTTCTTCTTTGCTAACATAGCTTGTTGCCAATAAATCAAGGCGGTCTCCTAAGTTGGTTATACAAGCAGTAATATTGTATGTTGTGTTAATGATGTAGTGAACCTCGCCGTCTTTCATGTATCGTTTATAGTAATCGAGTGCGTAATCTTCAATATGCTTTTTGTCCGTTGTCATGCAATACCTAAAATTACCTGTCACATCGTTATTCATCTTTTGAACGCTTAAATCGTCAGGTGCTTTCTTATTACTGATGCCGTACATACCTTTTCTATGCTTTTTAACTTTTTTTACCTTTGGCTTTTTAGTAGCTTTTGGTGCTTTTGTTACAACAGGCTTTTTAGTGGCAGCAGTTTTTTTCTTAGGTGCTTTAGTAGCTGTGGTTTCTTTATTAGAACTTGCATCGGAACTTATAGTAGAACTTGTGTCAGTGTCCTCAGCACAACCTGTAATACTGCCAGCGATACCGAACATTGCTACAGCACCAATAATATAATAGAATTTTTTCTTCATTTTCTTTTTACTCCTTTTAAGGTTATAGTTTTTAAATTTTATAATATTTTTTGCGTCCGCCATACATAAAGGAGGAATCGCATGATAAAGAAATATATTTGTTTTGACAGCCCAAAAGTTTACGCTATATATTACCGGGTAACAAACACAATATATTACAATGTTATGTTTGCTGCTCAAACTAAGTTATACATAATAAGATAACGCAACTGGCGGGCGTTTAACCAACATTGCTATTTTTAGTGTCGATTGGCGGGTATAGTCTTTCTAATTCCTGTGGGTCATCCGGTATAGCGATGTTATTTTCATTAAATGCATTAGAAAAGACATTATAAATCGCCTGTCGTGTATCAGGATTTAATTCCATAAAACCACGAATAATAGAAATTTCGGTTTTATTGAGTTTATTTGCCTGTGCGTACTCATCTAACGAGAAAGTAGCAGGTTCTATAAACATTTCACCGGAACCGTTGCGAAGCCAATCGGGATTTACATTGTATTCATTACATATAAGATTAAGAACACTACCTATTGGCTCATTTCTGCCAGTTTCGTAATTTGCAACGGCATTTCGTGTAATTCCTATCCGTTCGGCAAATTCTTGCTGAGTAAGTCCAAGCGTTTTTCTAAGCTGCTTAATACGCTCATTCATTATGCACACCTCACTTTCTATTTATACCATAACACCCGTAAAATGAAATGTCAATTAAAAAAGTCACAAACTCACAAAATAAGTATTGACAAGTGTCAGCGAGTGTCATATAATAGTCACAAGCTCACAAAAGGTTAAACATTTGAAACCGAGAAAGGAGATGGCAATTATGGCTAAAGATATGGACACGCTTATTAAAACAGAGGACAAGCCGGAAGTAGACAACATAACAAAGCTCATTAAGAAAATGAATGATAGTGAGCTTAATAAAATGTTTATTTTTATGCAGGGTGTTAAGTTTGCAGAAACATTAAATACACAGCCAGTAACTAACAGGTAATAAAAAGAAAGCGAGGTGAGGAAGATGGATAAATATACACAGAAAATAAAAGCTGTAAAGGATTTACAGGAAGAATATGACCGCAGAAGTGAGGTCGAGGAACAGGCATTTGCACTTTTGGCAGAGGGAAAGTTTAAAGAAGCACAGGAGTTACTTGATACTCTTGATGACAAGCAGGCTCTTGGAATGTTAAAAGAGTGTGTTGAAGAATATGGTGAGGAACAGACAAAAAAAGATGTTTATTGTGTGATGCAGCATATAAGAGCGTTTAACTATCAAAGTAGCAAAGGTGAAAAAGCTGATTTTACTTTAGCATGTAGCGTGTGCTTTATGCAGGGAAAATGTGACTTCATGGTATGGTCTGCTTTGGAACGTTTAGAAAAGGTAGATAAACAGTATATAAAATGTGCAATAAAACAGGTAGAGGAGTACAGGAATCAAGATGGTAGAAAAGCCAGCAGAACATTTGTATGCACAAACTGCAAAAAGGTACGGGATGCCAGTTGCAATTTAGATATGCCATGTGCAATCTTGGAAAGAATTGAGACTATTTTATTAAGAAATATGCTTCGTGGAGTAGAAGTCAAAGAAAAAGGGATTCCGAAAAATCCCCAATTTAAATTAAGCCCTATACTTTAATGCTCAATTTCATTAAGAAGTTCGTGGCTTTATAACAAGAGGACATATTTTGTATGGACATTTAGATGAATGTTCACAATCTGTATCCATGAGTTTGTAGCCTGGTGTTAAAGTGCCAGTTTGTGGAACCTGTTCATAAATTGCATCAACAGTTTCAGTTTTGTTTGTTATGGGACATTGTCCGGTAACCTGTTTAATCATATGGTGTTCTCCTTTCTCTAGGTACTTGGCTACGGCAATAGCCTGTATTTAGAGTATAGGAGAATAAAGGGTAAAAGGCAAGAAAGGAGATAGACATGGAGTGTAATAAAAAGGAACTACAGAAAATATCAGGTATTCAGATATATAACGCAATTGCAGGAACAGCGGCATTTATTATATCTATTATTGCTCTGTTAAGGGGGTGAGAAAAATATCTGAAAAAGCACAAATGATTTTTGATCTAGTTTGCTTAGCAATAGTTATGATACCGTCAATTTTTGAAGATAGGTATATACATTCGTTAGAAAAGAAATTGGAAGAAAAAGAGGGTGCAAGGAATGACAAAGTCAGAGATAATAAGGCTCATTTATGACCTTTGTATGTTGAAGCTTCTTATACAGTCGTTTTTCTTGAAAGCAAAGTATATACATTCATTAGAAAAAAGGTTGGAAGAACAATGAATGTATATACCGTTAGTAAATTTACTGAATGTTGCTGATTAAGGTTTCAAGTATTTCTTGAAGTTGGGGTAAATATTCCTTTGCACAGTCAATAATTGTGATAATTGCCGATATTAGTCCAATTGTTTCACATAAATTTAAATTATTTGCTTTGGAATATTGAATACCAGTGGCATCACATAAGTTAAAAATTTTATCTCTGAGTTCATCAGGTATGACGATATTTTGTTTTTGAATTTCATCAACAAGGCGAAGTTTATCAAGCATTAAATCACGATATTTGAAGTTGCTGAGTTCACCATAGGTAAAATTTGATAAATCACCATATGTAAGATGAAAGTTATTATCAGTCATTGAGTTGTCTCCTTTCTAGGTACTCGGCTACTGCAATAGCCTGTACTTAGAGTATAGGGAGGACAGAGGTAAAAGGCAAGAGGGAGGTGATAGTAGAATGGCTAAGGGAATAAGTACGGCGGAAGCAGCGGCAATCATTGGAGCGTCACCGCAGTTCGTAAGGATAGCGATGCAACAAGGGGCATTAAATATTGGATCTTGCGTTAAAATGTCGTCAATATGGACTTACAATATTTCTTCCAAACTATTAGCGGAATATACCGGAAAAGATATAGATAAGGAATTAGAGATAATACGAGGTGAGAAATATGACAGATCAGGAGATTTTAAAAGTCATGTCTGAGACGAAGGAACAGATTGAAGCTGAAAGCTTGAAATCAAAATCTCGTTGTTATGAGGACATAAGAGCAAGTAAAGTCAGAGAAATATGTGTGTTTTATCCGGCTATTGGAACACTTACGGCAGGGAAGTTTAAGGAGCTGTGGGACGCAGCATAAGTCCAGCTAATAAATGTCAATAGTTAGATGTGAAAAAAATTATTTTGTTTT
>ERZ791810.1997-NODE-1997-length-11982-cov-3.245326_pt1 | contig 11982 bp, 9 predicted proteins | sample MGYA00510304_ERZ791810 | MGnify/ENA primary metagenome ERZ791810 (study PRJEB30046, sample SAMN00791967) | human gut metagenome | study: EMG produced TPA metagenomics assembly of the A metagenome-wide association study of gut microbiota in type 2... | reverse complement strand
TATTTTACACCATTTTCTCTCAATAATCAATGTTGGCATAAAATGCGCGCCGCAAACGCCGGAAGGGGCCGCGCCATATCCGGCGCGGCCCCGTGGAAAATATTATAGAATAATGCAGATAAGCCCCGAACAGCCTTCGTTGATAACGCGCTCAATGGTCTCCTGCAGACGTGTGCGCGCTTCGGAGGGCATATGCAGCAGCTTGTTCTGCAGCCCCTCGTTGACAAGCTCATGCAGGCTCTTGCCGAAGATATTGCTCTGCCATATCTTGCCCGGGTCCTCCTCGAAATCAGCAAGCAGGCTCTTGACAAGCTCTTCCGACTGGCGTTCGCTGCCCACGATGGGCGCGACCTCTGTGGATATCTCGGTCCGTATCATATTGATGGACGGCGCGCTGGCCCGCAGGCGTACGCCGTATCGTCCGCCCTGATGGACGATCTCCGGCTCTTCCAGCGTCAGCTCGTCGATGCCCGGCATCACAATGCCATAGCCCGTGGCGTTCACCTCGTCCAGCGCGCTTTTGATCTTTTCGTACTGCGTTTTGATGCGCGCCAGATTGATGATGCACGGCATGAGGCTTGCTTCGTCGCATATCTCAAGCCCCGTTGTCTCTCCCAACACTTTGTAAAAGATATCGTCCTGCAGCTCCAGCGCCATAGTGGCGCAGCCCGTGCCCAGGTCTATGAACTTCATCTTGCTGGTCTTGACATATGGACACTCCACGGTCCGCGGCGAGGATGCGATGTCCTTCATCACGCTGGTGCCCGCCGCAAACTCCTGTACCGCTGTATATACAGCCTCCTGCAGCCAATGTCCGTGATCCAGCATCGTGACCCATTTGGGCATCGAAAACGCGATCTCTTTGAGCGGGAACTCAAACAGCACGTTCTTGAGGATCTCGGTGATGGTCTCCTCCGTCAGCTCCACACAGCTCACGGGCATGACGGTACGGCCGTATTTTTTGCTCAGCTCCTCGGCCAGAGTCATGCTCTCCAGCGACTCCGGCGCGACGCAGTTGAGCAGAATGATAAACGGCTTCTGGATGGCCTCCAGCTCCTGAATGACGCGCTCCTCGGCCTTCTCGTAGCCGCTGCGTGGGATATCGCTGATGGAACCGTCCGTGGTGACGACAAGGCCGATGGTGGAATGCTCACAGATGACCTTTCTCGTGCCGGTTTCCGCCGCTACATCGAAAGGGACCTCTTCGTCGAACCAGGGGCTTTTCACCATGCGGGGCTTTTCATTTTCCTCGTGACCCATGGCGCCGGGCACCATGTAGCCCACGCAGTCGATGAGACGTGTGCGGAAGGAGGCGCCGTCCTCAAGGTCGATGGAGACCGCCTGTTCGGGCACGAATTTCGGCTCGGTCGTCATGATGGTTCGCCCAGCGGCGGATTGCGGCAGTTCGTCGCGCGCCCGCTGGCTGAACGCCTCGCTCTGGATCTCGGGCAGCACCATCAGTTCCATAAAGCGTTTGATGAAAGTGCTTTTGCCCGTGCGCACCGGCCCGACGACGCCGATGTAGATGTCGCCGCCTGTACGAGTGGCGATGTCTGTATAAAGATTGCAATGATCCATCCTGTTTTCTCCCCTCTCCTCAAGTAGCCGACGGTATCAGCAGGCGCTGCGGCGCTTCCAGGATGCCCGAGCCGGTATCGTTCGCGGCCGCAATAGCCTCCGGCGAAGCCGCATACCGCTTTGCGATATCGAACATATCCTCGCCTGCCTGTGCAAAATAGATGCGCAGAGCGATATCCCCGTCGTCCCGCACCAGCGGCGACGTGCACTGCACGTCGGCCAGCACCGTCTGTGTGGAGCGGAAGCTGACGATGCCCCGCACCGTCAAAACAATAGCCGCGCTGGTGTCGTCCCCCACCTTGCGGGCCGAAACGCTGCCCACCGACGGATAGCACTGGGCGATCACGTCCGCCGCAGGCCGCGGATAACGGCGCGGCAGCGTATATTCACACACCTTGTCGTAGCAGTCTATCTCTTCCAGCGCATTGATGCACAGCAGATGCGCCATCACACGGCCGCGCAGCACCGCCTCGCCATCCTGTTCGATGACCTCCATAGGCAGCGGCGTCGCCATCACATCAATGATGCGCGCGTTCTCGTCCGGCAGTTGGCCTGTGGTGACAGCCTCCACCTGCTGGGTAAACACGTCGGCAACCTCCTCCAGCGCCACCTGCTGCTGCGTGAGCACGGTCTCGCTTTCGGTGGAAAACGCGTCGCTTACCGCCATGTATTCCACCGGGCGGTACACCTTGACGTACAGCGCTGCCGTGGCGGAGATGGTGTTCTCACCCTCATCCTCGCCGGAGCCTCCCGTGATGGTGCAGCCTGTGGGCTGCACCACTGCAAAACACTGGCAGTCCTCGGCCGCGCCCTCTACATCCAGTATCTCATTGAAAGGTATCTGCCGCGTGGTGTGTACCAGTGTGTGGCCGGGAGCCGTGCGGTATACCACCTCCGCGCGGATCTCGCCTTTGAGCACCGCCTTTCCGGAAACGAGCTTTACCTCGTTCACTGCGCCGGTGCACTGGGTACTGAGCACCATCTCCGGAGGCGCGTCAAACGCAATGCTTTCCTCAGCCGTGATAAGTTTTTCCTGCGATCCCACCGTCTTGCTGCCCGTGAGCGACGTTGTGCGCTGCTGGATGCCGCCGCCGGCCAGCGCGGTAATGACCTCCCCCTGTGCCTCGGCCACAGCCTCGATGGACAGAGCGAACGCGCCCCGGACGTCCACGCGTCGCTGGTTGACCGCCCGGCAGTTCACATACTCCGTCTCTCCCGAGACAAGCACGGTCGCCGGGCCCCAGCTTCCCGGCTTCACATCCACCTGTTTTGTGAACGGCAGCTTTTGTTCCGCCTGACACAGACTTTCGTCCCCTTCGGACTGGTAATATACCACGCACCGCAAATAACCGTCTACCGTGAGCCTGCCCGCCGTGACCTGCTTTTGCAGCACCACAAGATAAACAAAGCACTTGACGATCTTGAACACCTGCGGCAGGTAGTCCGGGATGAGCATTTCGGTCTCCACCGGGAGTTCCAGTTTTGTATCGCAGATGCTTTCCGCCGCGGTGACGGTATCTTTGTACACCTTTAATTCCATACGGCCTCGTCGCCCCTTTCGCTGTTCTAACTCATCTATATGAAGCGGTGCGGCGATGTATGCGAAAAAAACAAAAACGCCCGGTGCGCGGCACAGCGGAAAGCATGCGCTTTTCCGCGGCCTCCCACCGGGCGTTTTCATCCCGCGCGCCGCCCGTTTTCCGGAGGCGCGCCTGCATGGGTTCAGCTTTTTTTGATCTTGAAGATCGCCCTCAAAATACCGGACAGGCACTTCGGGCTTTTCCATACCACAACTTGCATCTCGGCACCTCGCTTTCCCCCGCATTGGGGCGCGGGTGCGGGCGCACCCGAACTCCCCTGCATTACTATATACAAAACAGGGGAAAAATGTTACCCGCGCGGCGGCTCCTTTCGCGAGAGCACCAGATAGATCATGCCCGCGGAAAACCGGAGCGTTGCCGTTTCGGCGGCGAACTCGTTGCTCACGCCGATGGGGAACGCATGTGTGAGCGTATAATCGTGCAGCGGATATTTCAGCCCCTCCAGCGTAACACCAGGCGCCTGCTCCCCGGCGCTGAAAATGGAGAAATACCACCCCGGCCGCGCCTGGATGCGGTGTGTGCCCGGCAAAAGGGCGGTCACCTCATTGTCCGTATCCGCCAGTGTCGCACACACTCCGTTTTTTGCCAAAAACACCAGCGTTTGCAGGTTGGCCAGCGTATGGTCCAGCCGCGCGCCTCCCAAACCGCCCACGATAACGACATCCGTCGCGCCCAGCTCCAGCGCCTTGCGGGCGGCGTAATAGGTATCGGTATCATCCTTTTCCGCCGGGAGGAACACCGTCTTTGCACCGGCCTCCGGACGCGGCGCACTGTCGTAATCGCCCAACAGAAGATCCGGCTCCACACCAACGCGGCAGGCATTTTCATAGCCCGCGTCGGCGGCAATGACATAGTCTGCGTCCGCCCACCAGCTGTGCAGCTCCGGCGCCGCCGGCAGGCCTGCAAAGATCACACATTTCATGCCTGCTTTCTTCCTTTCCATCTGCGTGCTGCACACAGGAAAGGAGCGGCAGATCACATCTGCCACTCCTTGACTTCTTTCGCCTCGTTGTACAGCGTCACATAGCTTTCATAACGCGTTTTGTCGATCTCTCCCGCTTCCAGCGCCGCGCGCACAGCGCAGCCCTTTTCCACGGTGTGAGAACAGCCTGTGAATTTACATTGGCCGAAGTAGCGCTCCACCTCGGGAAACGCAAACTGCAGGTTTTCTTTCGGAATGTACGCGGCCCGCTCCATCTCCAAGCTGGCAAAGCCCGGTGTGTCGGCCACAAGGCCGCCGCAGCTTTCGTAAAGCACCACCTCACGGGTGGTATGGCGGCCGCGGCCCAGCTTCTGGCTGATTTCTCCTGTTTCCAGCTCGTGCCCGGGCAGCAGGGCGCTGAGCAATGTGGATTTGCCCACCCCGGAGTTGCCGCAGAACACGCTCAGCCTGCCGTCAAGCCGGGCGCGCACCGCGTCCAGCCCCTCGCCTGTCCCGGCGTTCACACACAGCACGGGAATATCCGAATGGGCATAACAGGCAGCCAACGGCTGCGCGTCCTGGAGATCTGTTTTTGTAATGACGAGCACAGGCTGTGCCCCCTTATCCACCGCAATGGCGGACAGCTTGTCGATGACCAGCGTACTGGGCACCGGCTGCACCGTGCTCACCACAATGAAAAACTGATCTACATTTGCCACAGGGGGCCGGACGAACACATTTTTACGCGGCAGGATATCCGCGATGACGGGCGCGCCTCCGTCCGTTTCCAGACGGACGATATCTCCCGCCACCGGCGTGATGCGCTTTTTGCGGAAGATTCCTTTCGGCTTGCATTCCACAAGCGAACCGCCCGTCTTCACATAAAAAACCCCGCCGATGCCCTTTACGATATAGTTGTCAAACATCCGCAGCACCTCGCGCCGTTACGGCAGTGTCCCGTCGGACGGTACCGGCGGCGCCGTTGAGCCGGAAGTCACAGGCGGCTGCTCCGAGCCGGAATGCGGCGGCTCCGTTGAGCTGGATGCCGATGTCTCTGAGCTGGAGGACGGCGGCGTTGAACTGGACGGCGGCGCTTCCGAACCGGATGACGGCGGCGGCGAGCTGGAACTCGACGACTCCTCCGAATCGGATTCCGATTCAGGAGGCGCCGGAGGCGGTGCCACCACGGGCGGCGGACCGGATGAAACGGTGACCGTTACCACCGTACCGCGCATCACCATAGCACCCGCGTTCGGAGATTGAGCGATCACCGTGCCTGCCGGAGACGCATCCTCTACCGTAATGACCCGCATTGCCAGGCCGCGCTGTGTCAGGCGGAGGCTCGCCTGCTGTTCCGACGTAGAACCGATGCAGGCAGGGACAGTAACATAAGACACTTCTGTGCTGTCACGGCGGATATACAGCGTCACCGTGGTGCCTGCCTTGACCACACTGCCCGCGGCAGGGTCTGTGCGCACAACGCAGTCCACCGGAACATCCGTGGTCTCTTCGGGCTTGATGAGCAGCGTCAGGTTCAGCGCACGCAGCTTTTCCCGGGCGGTATCTTTGTTCCAGCCCGCAAGTTCCGGAACGGTCACCATTTCAACGCCCTTGCTCACTTTTGCCACAATGCGGGATCCCTCTTTCACCTGGCGCGGCGCACGGGGATTCTGGTCCACGATCTCCCCCACCGGCGCCTCGTCGTCAAATACTTCTTCTTTTTCCAGTACAAAGCCGCTGTACGCCGCGTCGTCTTTCACGTCTGTCCAGCGCGTACCGATCAGGTTCGGCAGTTCCACATCTTCTTTCACGTCAAACAGACCGTTTTCGGAAGTGCTGAACATCCAGTAGATCGAAACGGCGGAGCATATCACCACCGCCAGTGTCAAGAGCGAAATATAAAACAGTGCGTAATGCCGTCTCTTCTGTTTGCGTGCCTTTTGATGCGGCACAGCTTTCTGCTCGGCGGCCGGCTGCGCATGATATGCGGCCTCCGGTGCGGCGGAAAGCTCCGGAAGCCCTTCCGGCTCGTCCGGCAGCTCCAACTCTCCACCGGCATCTGCGTCCGTCTTTCCGGCGTCCTCCGCATCCTCCGAAGCGACGGGGACCTGTTCCGCCGGCGCGGCATTCTCTTTGCCTTCGGAATCCTCCCCGGCCTGTACGTCCGCTCCCTCTTCAATTTCCGGAGCATTCGGCTTTGCAGGCGCTTCTTCTTTCGTTTGCGGCGCAGCGGCCCCACCAGCGTTATCCTGCGCCGCATCGCCGCTGCTTTCTGTTTCCGAAGCGCCGCTGGACATGCTCAAAGTCTCCCCGGTCAAAGCATTGTTTTCCGGTGCCGGCACCTGTGTGCTTTTCCCTTTTGCAGTTGCTTCCGTGTGCTCCGGTGTCTCGAGGAAGGGCTGCACGCCGTCCGCCTGCTGGATTTCTTCCTGCGGCGTTTTCTTTCTGGAAGCGGCTGCCGACGCCTGTACGTTTCCGTGTTCCGCGTTTTTTGCCGCTTTGCCTTTCTTTTTTGCCTGCCTTCTTGATGCCACTTGTTCTTTTTCCCCCGCTGATCAATCAATTAAACCGGGAGCGCGCGAAACGCGCTCCCGGCGCCTGAATGCAATAACGGCTCAGTCGCCCTCGCCCGACGGCGCGGACTGGGAAGGGTCCGGCGGTGTGGACGAAGGATCGTCCGGCTTTTTATAGTTGCCTCCAAACGTGCCGAAATCCAGGTCTCCGCTGCCGCCCGGAGCAAAATCAACAGCCTGCTCCGCCGTCGTACCGTCCGGCTTCTGCAGCGTGATCGTGCCCGTGCCCGTCGAAGTGACGGACCATTGATAGCTGGACGCCTGGCCCGCCGTGGGTGACCAGGGCTGTGGGTTGCCGCCGTTCAGCAGCAGCGTATAAGTGCCGCCCTCGTTGGTTTCATCCACAGCGATGTGCACATAGATCGTGCGCTCCTGCGCGCCCTTGGACACAACGATCGATACAGGGTCGTTCCATTTGGCGGGCGTGCCGCTGACCGGGTTTTGGGAGATGACGGCTCCCGCCGGTACGGTGTCGCTGTATTCCTCAGAATAACCGCCAAGCACAAGCTTCGCACTCCGGATCAGGTCCTGTGCCTCGCTCAGAGACGCCACACCCACAAGGTTCGGCACCGTAGTGCTCTTGTCCACCTCTTCCTGGCTGATGTAGACCGTGACGCTGCTGTTTTCCGTGTTCGCCTCCACCTGCGTACCGGAGACCGGGTCCGTGCGCAGGACGACGCCGCTCGCCTGCCCCTTGGGGACCGTTTCAGTCTTAAAAGTAGGCATTAGGCCTTTTTCCTTACAGGCGTTCAGCGCTTCGGCGCGGGACATACCGGAAAGGTCCGGCATCGTGACGATCTCCACGCCTCTGCTGATGGTGAGCGTGATCTTCGCGTTTTCCTTCACGCGCTTAGGGTCGGAAGCCGTCTGCGCACGCGGGTACTGGTCGCATACGACACCAGCCGCGTACTCTGTATTATATTCCTCTTCCGTCTGAAAAATGAATTTTGAATCCGGATATTTTTCCTGGATCTCCGCCTGCGTCAGGCCGATGAAGTTGGGCAGGTCCACATCCATACTCTGGCTGAACATACCGTTGCCCTCATATTTAAAGATGAGGAACACCAGGATCGCCGCGCCGATGAGAAACGCCGCCGCCATTCCCGCAAGAATGGGCAGCGCCAGCCGCTTCTTGGTTTTTGTGCCGCCGCGGGCGGCAGGCCGCGCGCCTGTTCGGGGACGCTGCTGGCCTCCAGACTGTTTCGTAGCCGTTTTGTTCACCACTTTGTCGATGTACCGTGTGGGCGCTGTGTCCGTAAGGTACTGGTATTCAAACTTCACACTGGGGTTGCGCTTGAACTCGTCGATGTCCGCCAGCATGGCCTGAGCGGAAGGATAACGTTCCCTCGGTTCCTTGGCCATGGCACGCTCGGTGATGGCCGCCAGCGCCTCGGGCACCGCGGGGTTCAGCTCCCGCAGGGGCGTGGCCGTATCCGCGATCTGTTTAATGGCCACGGACACCGGACTGTCGGATTCAAACGGTAGCTTTCCCGAAAGCATTTCGTACATCATCACGCCCACGGAATAGATGTCCGCCTTTGCGTCGGTGGTATCGCCCTTCGCCTGTTCAGGACTGATGTAATGCACCGAGCCGATGGCCTTATCGGTCATCGTCTGGTTCTCGCTGCGGGAAAAGCGGGCGATGCCGAAGTCCATCACCTTGATGGTGCTGTCCGCCAGCAGCATGATGTTCTGCGGCTTGATGTCCCGGTGTACGATGCCCTTCTCATGGGCGTGCTGCAGCGCCGCCAGAACCTGTGTGATGAAGTGCAGCGTCTCTTTATACGTCAAAGGCTGGGCGCGGTACTCCATATATTCTTTCAGCGTGATGCCGTCGATATACTCCATCACGATAAATTGGAGCTTGTCCGTCACGCTGACATCGTATACCTTTACGATATTGGGATGATCCAGCACCGAAATCGCCTTGGATTCGTTTTTAAACCGCCGCACAAGATCCTCGTTGCCGCGGCATTCCTCCCGCAGGATCTTCACCGCCACAAGGCGGTTTTCCAAAAGGTCGGTGGCTTTGTAGACGTTGGCCATGCCGCCGGAGCCGATCAGCTCCTCCAGTTGGTAACGGCCGTCCAGTTTTTTCCCGATCAAATTATCCATTGTTCTCCTCCACTGCCTCTACTTGCATCAGCAGGACCGTAATGTTGTCAAGGCCGCCGCCCTCCAGCGCCTTCTGCACCAGCGCGTCCGCCGCCTCATAAAAAGGCGTGCGCGCCAGCGTTTCCTCGATCTGCGGCACAGAAACGCAGTTGCTCAGCCCGTCGCTGCACAGCAGCAGGATGTCCCGGGGGCTTACTTCTTTTTCGCCGAAATCCGCCTCCACATCCCGTCCCACGCCCAAAGCGCGGGTGATGAGGTTCTTGCGCGGATGATTCTGAGCTTCCTCCTCCGTCAGCGCGCCCTGCTCCACCATCTCCTGCACCATGGAATGGTCTTTTGTAAGCTGAAGCAGCTTGTTGTTGCGGAACAGATAAATGCGGGAATCGCCCACATGCACATACTGCGCAAGGCCTCCGCGCACCAGCGCGCATACAACAGTGGTGCCCATGCCGCTGAGCGAAGGCGTGCCCCGCGCCTTTTCATAGACGCTGCGGTTGGCCTGCTCCACGGCGCTTTCCAGCAGTGCGCGTCCGGCCTGCGGGGTGTGCGCCTCGTCAATACCCGCCTCGATGGCCTGCTGCAGCGCATCCACCGCCATGGTGCTGGCAAAGCGGCCGCCGCGCGCACCGCCCATACCGTCGCACACGGCACCCCAAACAGCGTCGTCCGGGCGGCGCCCCCCCCGGTAGCTGTCCTGGTTTTCGCTGCGCTGGCTGCCGATATCTGTTTTAGCGACAAGCTTCATGCGGTCGTTCCTCCTTTTGCCTCGCGGCGCAGCTGGCCGCAGGCGGCGCTGATGTCGGTGCCCAGGCGGCGGCGCACGGTGGCGTTGACGCCCAGCTCCGTCAGGAGCGTTTGAAAACGTTTGACGTTGGCGGCATCCGTAGCGGAATACGGCGAGCCGTCCACGGGATTGATGGGAATAAGGTTCACGTGCGCACCCATGCCCTTGATGAGCTGTGCCAGCCTGCGGGCCGTCTGCGGGCTGTCGTTCACGCCGTTCACCATTGAATACTCAAAGCTGACGCGGCGGCCGGTCTCCTGCTGGTAGTCCCGGCAGGCCCGGATGAGCTGTTCCACGGGATACACATCGTTGACCGGCATCATCGAACTGCGCATTTCATCCGTGGGCGCATGCAGCGAGACCGAAAGCGTCAGGCCAAGATGCCGTTCGGCCAGCTTGTAGATCATCGGCACGAGGCCGCAGGTTGAAAGGCTGATGTTGCGCATGCCGATGTTCACGCCATTCGGCGAAGAGATGATGGACAGGAAGTCCATGACATGATCAAAATTATCGAGCGGTTCGCCAATGCCCATGAGCACGATATGGGAAACGCGTTCTCCGGTATCCCGGGCAGCGGCGTATACCTCGTTTGCGATCTCACCCGCCGTGAGGTTGCGCACACGCCCGCCCTGCGTGGAAGCGCAGAAGCGGCAGCCCATGCGGCAGCCCACCTGTGTGGACACGCATACAGTATTGCCATAGGAATAGCGCATCAATACCGTTTCGATGCAATTGCCGTCCGGCAGGCGGAACAGGTATTTCACCGTACCGTCCTTCGATTGCTGGCGGCGCTCAGTCTCCAGCGTCTCGATGAAAAAGCGTTCTTCCAGCGCGGCGAGAAACGCCTTTGGCTGATTCGTCATTGCAGAAAAAGAGCGCGCCTGCTTTTCATGCAGCCATTTGAAAAGCTGTTTTGCGCGAAACGCGGGCTGCCCCATTTCCTTCACCAGTTCCGCAAGCTGCGGCTCGGTATATGAAGAGATTCCTGTCTGGTTCATTTTATCACAATCTTTCCAGAGATGCTATGAAAAAGCCGTCTGTTCCCGTGCGGAACGGGTAAAGTGTAAGAAAATCGTCATCTTTTGTCGTCCCCGGCAAAACACACTCCACACTGCGCGTACGAAACTCCGGATGCTCTTTCAAAAAGGGCCGGACGATACCGGCATTTTCATCCGGATTCAGCGTACAGGTAGAGTAGACGAGCCGCCCGCCCGGCCTCACATAGCGCGCGGCTGTCTCCAGGATCGCCCGCTGCAGCCGTACCAGTCCATCCAGGCCGTCCAGCGTTTTCTGCCGGATATCCGGCTTTTTCGCCAGCACACCAAGGCCGGAGCAGGGTACGTCGCACAGCACTGCGTCCGCGCCCGCAAACGCCTCATTGTAAACGGCGGCATCGTTGTGCAGCACGCGGCCGCAGGCCACGCCCAGCCGTTCCAGCGCGCCGCCGACCAGCGTCAGGCGGTTTTGAGCCGCGTCGCAGGAAACCAGCGTCCCCTTGTTCTCCATGTACTGCGCCAGCGTGGCGCTTTTGCCGCCGGGGGCCGCGCACAGGTCCAGCACGGTATCACCGGGCCTTGGCGACAACGCCGCGCAGGCAAGCTGGGACGCCTCACCCTGCACATGGAACAGGCCTTGCTTGAACAGCTTCAGCGCCGTAACGTCTCCCCTGCATTCCACATACAGGCTGTCCGGGACCGCGCCGCGTCGGGTGGCCATGCCCTGCCGGGCAAATTCCTCCTCCAGCGCCCCGATATCCGTTTGCAGCGTGTTCACGCGCACGCACAGGGGCGGCGGTGTGAAGCTGGCCTTCAAAATATCCTCACACTGGTCCGGGCAGCGCGTCTGCAGCAGCCCGGCGATCTGCGGCGAAACGCTGTACTCCACGCAAAGGCGCTCGGTCTCGTTGGAGTAATGTTCGACGGTGAGGTCGTAAGCGGCGGCGCGGCGCAGCACCGCATTGACAAGCCCCGCAGCGCTGGATTTCCCCATCTGCCGCGTGAGCGTGACGGATTCGCTGATGGCCGCACGCACAGGCACGCTCTTCAGATAACGCGCCTGATACAGCCCGCTGCGCAGAATGGCGCGCACCGCCGCATCCAGCTTTACCAGAGGCTTTTGCAGGAATTTCTGCAGGATATGGTCCAGCGTCACCATACGCTCTACGGTGCCGTAGAACACGGCGCTGAGAAATGCCCGGTCCCGCGCTGTTCCGGTGAAGCCGTCCAGCGCATGGCGCAATACAAGGTTTGCGTAACCGTCCTGTTCCTGTTTTATCAGCGCGGCCACGGCCGCGCGGCGGGGATTCTCCATAGCTGCTCCTTTGATTCCCTGCCGCAGCCTCAAGCGGCACGTGCGCTGCGCGCATGTCTCTTTCTATATACGGCAAAAGCAGGAAATTTATTGCAATTT
>ERZ791810.1991-NODE-1991-length-12029-cov-3.595206_pt1 | contig 12029 bp, 18 predicted proteins | sample MGYA00510304_ERZ791810 | MGnify/ENA primary metagenome ERZ791810 (study PRJEB30046, sample SAMN00791967) | human gut metagenome | study: EMG produced TPA metagenomics assembly of the A metagenome-wide association study of gut microbiota in type 2... | reverse complement strand
AGCTGGAGGGCTACGACCCGGAGTGGAGGGCCAAGGCCCAGCAGATGCAGCAGGAAGCCGACCAGAGGGTGGAGGCCGTCAAGTTTGACTACGCCCTCAAGGCGGCGCTGGCCCAGGCCAAGGCCCGGAGCCCGGAGAAGGTGGCCAAGCTCATCGAGCGGGACGCCATCAAGCTGGTGGACGGCAAGCTGGTGGGCCTGGAGGAGCAGCTGAAGGCCCTGAAGGAGTCCGACGGCTATCTGTTCGAGGGGGACAAGCCCGCCCCGGAGATCGTCAAGCCGGGCAGCCCGGTTTACCGGACGCCGGCGGGGGGTGGAGACCTGGACGCCTTCTATGCCAATAACCCGTTTTACAAGAAAAAGACGTAAAGGAGAATGAAGCATGTCGATCCAGTATAACACGCTCAACGTGGATGAGCGGTATTCCGCCATCCTGGAGCCCAACCTGTACTACAACCCCATCCTGGTGCCCGGCGTGACCTGCACCGACAAGTACGAGACCGGACCCGCTGGTCAGATCTACGTCCACAAGCTGTCCACCAGCGCCGTGGCGGCGGGCACTCCCGGCCGGGACTTCACCGACGAGGTGGCATCCGACACCCTGATCCCCATCCAGCTCAACAACAATTTCCAGAAGTCCAAGAAGATCTACGGCGTCCAGGCCGCAGCGGTGCAGTTTGCGGCCGGCAACGAGTATCTGGCCACCGCCATCCAGGAGTGCCGGGAAGGCTGGATGCAGTGCGGCATCGCCTGCCTGGTCCAGGAGGGCACCGCGGCCACCGCCACGGCGGCCATCACCGAGGACACCGTCAAGTCCGACCTGATCGACACCCGCACCGAGCTGGTGAAGGCCAAGGGCCGGGCCAACGTGGTCATGTGTACCCCGGAGTATTACGGCCTGGTGCTCAAGGCGGCGGGCAAGGACTTTACCCCCAACACCAACGACCGGATCGCCGCCACCGGCAACGTGGGCAACTGGCTGGGCTTCACCTTCGTGGAGGCCAACGGCGCCACCGGCAGCATCAAGTATTACGACCACACCGGCACCCAGAAGACCGTGGACATGAGCAAGGTGCAGTACGTGATGTACTACCATGAAGCCCTGTCCGTGGTCAGCAACTTCGAGGTGACCCGCATCATCGACTCTGAGCGGTTCGCGGGCGCCCTGGCTCAGGTGGAAATGAACACCGGCTACCGCGTGACCAACGCCGTGCTGGCGCGGGTGCGCAAGGTGGCGGGGAGCTAAAGAGGGAGGCGGGCCATGCTGACCGCAGGATATGAGTTTTACAAGAGCACCTATCACGGCGACAGGATCGCCGCGGCGGAGTGGCCCGCCCTCAGCCGGGACGCCGCCGCCTGCCTGGAGGATCTGACCCTGGGCAGGACGGCGGGCGACCTGGCCCCGGAGCTGCTGGAGCGGTGCCGGATGGCCCTGTGCGCCGTGGCGGAGGAGCTGCGCCAGGAGCAGCAGGGCGGAGAGGTGGCCAGCGCCACCAACGACGGTTATTCTGAGACTTATGTTACCAGCGGGCGGAGCCCCGCCGGCCGGCGCCGGGATGCGGCCTGGCTGTGGCTGGGGAACACCGGCCTGATGTATCGGGGGGTGGATGGATGCTGGCCTGTAGCGAAACCCTGACCCTGGTGCGCCACCTCCGGGAGGACGACGGGGACCGCTATGAGTGCGCCGCCATCCGCGGGGGGAGCTGGTACAGAAAGACCTCCATCGCCCTGAACGGGGACGGGGCCAAACCGGTGGGAACCTGCTCGGTGCGCTTCCCGCCGGAGGCCCTGGACGGGGCAGGGCCTAAAATGGGGGACTATCTGGTGCGTGGGGCGTTATCCACCGTCCGGCGGGTTCCGGAGGACTTCGGCGGACTGGATTATATCCGGGTGACCACCGTGTCCGACAACCGGAGGGGACGCCTTCCCCATTGGGGGGTGAGCGGAGCATGAGGCTGGAAGTTGGGCGGGTGGACATCGATCCCGCCAAGATCATGAAGAAGCGCGGCATGGGGAGCAGCCGGGACGCCCAGCGGTTTCTGGCCGCCACAGTGCAGCGGTTCTGCGACCCCTATGTGCCCATGGCCCAGGGGACGCTCAAAAACACCAGCCAGGTGCTTTCCGACGGCTCCGGCGTCCTCTACCCACAGCCCTATGCCCACTATCAGTATGAGGGCAAGGTGATGGGGCCAAACGTCCCCCTGACGGAAGGGGGGCAGGTGGTGGGGTTCTTTTCTCCCAGGGCGCCCAAGCACTACACCGGCGGAGCCCTGCAATACCACGGGGCCCCCACCCGGGGTCCCTACTGGGACAAGCGCATGATGGCGGACCGGCGGACCGATGTGGTGGATGCCTTCGCCGGGTATGTGGGAGGTGAGCGGGAATGACCATCATTGAGAGCGTGCGGGCGTGGCTGCGTACCTACCCACCCCTGGCAGAGGGGCGCCTGGGGGTGGACTACCTGCCCGAGGAGGCGCGGACTTACTCGGTGGACAGCGTGCCCGCCGAGGAGACCGTCAAGCGGTATCTAGACGGCTCGGCACAGAAGCGTTTCCTGTTTGTCCTAGCCTCCCGGGAGTTCCAGGGAGACGACATCCAGGGGAACACAGAGAATCTGGCCTTTTACGAGGCATTTTCCAGGTGGGTGGAGGCGCAGAACCGCCGCCCCAAGCACCTGCCCGAGTTGGATAACGGCCGGATAGCCCAAAGGGTGGTAGTGACCACCTCTGGTTATCCCTTCCTGGTGGACGACCACGGGACGGCCCGGTATCAGATCCAGATGCGGCTCGACTATTTTGAGAAGGGAGCGACACAAGCATGAAGGTTTCGGAACTCATGGCTGGCTATACGCCCTCGGCGGAGTTTGCGGGCTTTGCAACGAATGACGACTGGGTTCTTGCCGTTGGCATCAACCTGGAGGAAGGCAACGACGAGGACGACTATACCGTGGTTCAGATGGGTATTGCCGGCCTTGACCCTCAGATGAACCCGGTGACCCAGGACAAGCAGTACATCCGCACCGGCCTGTCCACCTCCAAGACCGGCACCCAGCGCACCTTTGCCATCACGGGCGACCGCTATATTGGCGACGCATTCCAGGATTACTGTTTCGGCCTGGACATCGCCCACGGCGTGGGCCAGTCTGTGGTGGTGCCCTACGTGTATTTCTCCATCCTCACCGGAAAGGGGGAGAAGGGGCAGGTCTCCATCATCGTCAATTCTGACGGCGGCGGAAACGCCGGGGAGAACTCGGCCATTTCCATCGACCTGCGCAGTGTGGGCACCAAGCCAACCGCCTACACCTATACGGCCGGGGCATAAGGAGGGAAATGTATGAGCTATAAAGTCAACATCCTGGGGAAAACCTACGACCTTCCGCCCCGCACGCTGGCCGTGGACGACCAGATCGCTGGCCTGGTGGAGACCGACCGGGCCTATCAGGCGGGTGAGCTGACCCGGCGGGAGGCGGTGGAGCAGCTCCACACCTTTGTGCTGGGCCTGGCACCTGGCAGTCTGCCCCCGGTGGAGGAGGTAGACACCAACGAGCTGATGCGTGCCTGCATGGACATCGTCAACGCCTACGATGCCCCGGCCAGGAAGGCCCGGGCGGAGGCAAAGCTGGCAGAAACCAGGGATCTGCTGAATAAGCCTGAGATCCAGAAGCTGCTCAAGCTGGCGGAGCTGAGGAAGAAATGAGCCTCTACCGGGAGCCGCCGGAGACAATCACGGTGGAGGGTATCAAGTATGCGGTGGACACCGACTTCCGGATGTGGATCAGTTTCCAGAGCATTATGACCAGCCGGGCGGGAGACGAGGAAAAGGCCGCACAGGTCTATGCGCTGATGGAGCGCCTGGGCCTGCCGGCCTCCGAGGCTGCATTGGAGGCCATGGTGGATTTTTTTGAGGGTGCATCCGCTGATCGAGCTGGGGCTGGGGAGAGCAGAACTCCGGCCTTCGACTTCGAGCGGGACAGCGCCTATATCTATTCCGCGTTTCTGGCCGCTTATGAGATAGACCTGACCACAGCCCAGCTGCACTGGTGGAAGTTCAAGGCGCTGTTTCAGGCACTGCCGGACGACTGTGAGATCTGCAAAATCATGCGTTACCGCACGGTGGATCTCAAGGACGTGCCGAAAAGCCAGAAGCAGTTTTACCGCCAGATGAAGGCCCGGTACGCGCTGCCCGGCATTGCGGGGCCGGCACACCGCACCGATGAGGATATGCGCGGCTATGTACAGCGGCGTTTTGAGGATGCCAGAAAACGCCAAGCGATTGGGAATTTGCCATGAAAAAGAAGGTAAAGTGTCCACACTGCGGCTATGAGATGCCCCTGCTCTATGACGAGACGGCTGAGAGCCGGGGGATTTACGCCAAGTGTAAGGGGCGGAACTGCGGGAAAGAGTTCGAGATTGTGATCCGGGAGGGCCAGGAACAAAAGGAAGCCAAGTAGTGCCACAGTGCCGATGGTTTCCACCGAAGGGGTGGGACGATTGGCACGGGAAGATGGCTCCGTACTCATTAAAGTCAAAAGCGACGACAGCGAATTTAAGAGCGGGCTTTCCAAGCTGGGCAGTGTTGCAAAGACCGGACTGAAGGCCGGAGTGGCGGCCATTTCCGGCATTGCCACGGCTGCCGCCGGTGCGGTGACCGGCCTGTTGGCCATTGAACAGGCCACCGAGGAATACCGTGTGGCCATGGGAAAGCTGAACACGGCCTTCCAGGCGGCCAACATGAGCCAGGAGGCCGCAAAGCAGTCCTATACCGAGTTCTATAAAATCCTGGGGGAGACGGACACCGCCACAGAGGCGTCCCAGCTGCTGGCAAAGCTGGCAGACAGCGAGGAGGACATCGCTAACTGGACGGAAATCGCCGCAGGCGTGTACGGCACCTTTGGCGATTCGCTCCCCATTGAGGGACTGATTGAGGCCGCCAACGAGACGGTCAAAGTGGGGACGGTAACCGGCGTGCTGGCCGATGCCCTTAACTGGGCGGGCATCTCTGAGGACGAGTTCAACGAAAAGCTGGCCGCCTGCTCCTCCGAGAGCGAACGGAACCAGCTTCTCATGGACACCCTGTCCCGTACCTACCAGGGGGCGGCGGACGCCTTCTACCAGAACAACGAGGCGCTGATACAGGCCAGGGAGAACCAGGCCCTCATGGATGAAACCCTGGCCAAGCTGGGGGAAACCGTCTCCGCAGTCAAGAACCAGATTCTTGCTGACTTCCTCCCAGCGATCTCTGATATTGTCACGGCATTTTCCGACATGGTCAACGGGGTGGAAGGGGCAGACACAGCCCTGGCCGCCGCTGTAGAGAACATGGTCAACGCCGCGGTGGAGAAGCTGCCGGAGTTCCTGAACTTCGGGCTGGAGATCATCAAGGCCGTGGTATCGGGTATCGTTGACAACCTGCCTACCCTCCTGGAGGGGGCAGTGCAGATCCTGGCGGAGCTGGGGGCGGCCATCATTGAGCTGCTGCCCACGCTGGGAGAGGCCGCGACAAGCATCTTGGAGTACCTGGCGGATGCCCTGAACAACGACCTTCCGGTGTTCCTGGAGAACCTGCCCAACTTGGTACAGGGTGTGTTGGACAGCATTACCGCCAATCTTCCAGCAGTACTGGAGAAGGGCGTGGAAATTCTGAGCAGCCTGATCCAGGGCATCATCGGTGCGATCCCTGACCTGATCGCCGCGCTTCCGGACATCATCGTCTCAATTACGGAGTTCATCGCGGAGAATCTGCCGGCCATTCTGGAGGCCGGCGTGCAGATCATCGGGGCCATTGTGGAGGGCCTATTCTACGCGATCCCTGAGCTGATCGCCGCTCTTCCGGAAATTGGAACAGCCATTGTAGAGGGACTTTGGAACCTGATTGACGTGGCTGTAGAGATCGGAAAAGCTCTGGTGGAGGGGATTGCCGAGGGCATTACCGGGGCGGCTGGTTGGCTCATGGAGCAGATAGGAGACTTCATCGACTGGGTGATCGACGGCATCAAAGGCTTTTTTGGGATTGGCTCCGGAGGAGGGGGCTCCGGAGGGGGCGGCTCTTCTGGAGGCTCCAGCCGGGCAGCACCGGCCCGGGCGGCGGCCATGCCGGCCCAAGCGTTCACGGACGGCCCAGCCGGAGGAGCGCCCGCGCCTGTGGAGGCGGACGCCGGCGGGAGCCTGAGCGCCAGGAGCCTGACGGCCGGGCGGAGCCGGGTGCTTCAGGCCATGCAGACATCCATGCCCGCCATGGAGCAGAGGGTGGCCGCCGCCACAGCGGCCATGACGCCCGCCTCGGCTTATGCAGATCCCTTCGCTGCCCACCGGGCGGCCTCGCAGACAGGCCAGGCGGGGCAGGGACAGAGCGCCGCCCCCCAGCGCGTCCAGCTCGACATCGAATTTAAGCCCAGGGAGGCCGCACGTTTCCTCAAGCCCCACATTGATGAGGAGACGGACCGAAAGGGCGAATCACTGGCCAGAGGAGGGTAAGCGGATGGACAGCATTTTTACCATAGACGGCGTGGGCTACCCCGGCGTAGGGGTGGAGAGCCTGACCCGCTCCGCCCTCATCAAGGACGGGCAGAACGCCGGGGAGCTCATGAGCGGAGAATACGAGCGGGATCTGGTAGGCACCTATTACCACTACACGCTGGTGCTCTCCGGCATGGAGCCCGGATCCACGGATTACGACGCCATGTATGAGGTGTTGACCGCTCCGGTGAACAGCCACCAGGTGGTCATGCCATACGGACAGGGCACGCTCTCTTTCCAGGCGTACATCCAGAACGCGGGGGACGCCTTGATCGCCATGACAGATACAGAGAACTGGTGGGGGAATCTGACGATTCAATTCATGGCCAAGAGGCCCCAGCGCATCCCGGATTGAGGTGAAAGTATGCGGAACCGGATAACCTACGCGGGCAAAGAGTTCAGCGACGACCTGGACGCGGCCTACCGCATCACCACCGGGGACTGCCTGCTGGAGACCTCGCCCCTGTCGGATTCCCTGGCGGCCAACACCCTGGAGTTTGAGGTGGACAGCGCGGACACCGGCCTGGTGCGGTATGTGCGCAACGACAAGCTGGTCTATGAGCACAGGGGCAGGCGGATGGGTACCTTCTACGTCCAGTCCGTAGCCCGGGTGGGGCGGCAGTCCTACCAGTTTTCCGCCGTCTCCGCCGTGGGCCTGCTCATGGGCAAGACCCACTACGGCGGTCTCTACACCGGCCAGACGGCGGAGGAGGTGATCCTGGACATCGTGGCGGGCACCGGCGTCACCGTGGAGATCAAGAGCATCTTCCGGGAATACCAGCTCTACGGCTGGCTGCCCATCGCCACGGCCCGGGACAACCTGGCACAGGTGCTCTTTGCCATCGGCGCCTGCCTGCGCACCCTGACCAACGGGGTGCTGCGGGTTACCTCCCTGTACGGCGGGGGGAGCTGGGCCCGGGGGGCGGAGGGCTGTTATACCGGCGGCTCCGTGGACTACGGGACGCCGGTGGCCCGGGGGATCGTAACAGAGCACCGCTGGGAGGCGGGCACGGAGGCCAAGGAGCTGTTTAACGGCGCGGCCAACCAGGGGGACATCATCCGGTTTGACGAGCCGGTACACGGCATCACGGCCAGCGGCTTCCAAATTCTCGAATCCAACTGCAACTATGCCAAGGTGTCCGCCGGCACCGGAACCCTCACGGGCACCCCCTACCTGCACCACATGCGGGACATCACCCGGCAGGTGGCCGAGGCGGGCGACGACGTGACCGTCAAGGAGGCTTATCTGGTGTCCCTGGTCAACTCCGTGGGCGTGGCGGAACGGCTGGCGGAGTTCTACGCCCACCGGGAGACCATCACCCAGGATGCGGTATGGGATGGGGAGCAGCCGGGGGATGTGGTGCGCACCGCCCACCCCTACGGCGGCACGGCTGAGGTGTTCCTAGCCTCGGCTGATCTGGCCATGAGCGGCATCCTGCGGGCCTCTGAGGAGGGGGTGGTGGGTTACCGGCCGCCCACCCCGGAGAGCCAGACCTACTATGATTACTCCGAGGTACTCACCGGCAGCGGGGAGTGGACGGTACCGGAGGGCGTCGACAACGTCACGGCGGTGCTGATCAGCCCGGGTACGGGCGGACGGGGTGGAAGCCCAGGCACGAGTGATGGACGGTATGGATCTGGCTCCTATGCCGGAGGGATTGACGGCTCCACCACCATCTACTACCTGGGCGGCGGCATTGCCGGCGAAGGCGGGGAGCCGGGTACGCCAGGCAGCCCGGGGAAGGTGTTCCAGACAACCATGGATGTGATGCCGGGCCAGAAAATTGCCTATAGCTGCCCGACGGGCGGCGCGGGCGGCGCGGCCAACACCAACGGCGCGGCGGGTCAGCCGACCACATTCGGCGCCTTGAGCTCCGATGCCGGGGCAGTATTGGAGAGCGGCTATACAGATCCAATCACCAAAACCGTTTATGCTCAACCGGGCCAGGCCGGCGTCAAGGGCGGCCGGGGGACCGGCGCGGATGGAACTGGCCGGGACTGGAAGCTGGTACAGGGCGAAAATGTCGTATACAACGGCGTCACCTATCGTCCGGGCTCTACCGGCAAAAGCAATGCAGGCAACTGCTCGGGCGGTTATGGCGGCGGTCCGGCGGCCGGCGCCAACGGTGGGAACGGAAAGGACGCGCCGACGGCAACCTCCAGGCGTGCCCAGGTTGGTGACGGTGGCAATGGAGCCACACCTGTAACCCCACCGCAAAACCCACAACTAGGCGGCGGTGGTCACGCCGGACACGGTGGTGGCGGTGCTGGTGGACAGGGTAACGGGGCTAACGCTGCGGCAAACTATCTGGTGCGTGGCTATCCAGGCTCCGCCGGCGCCGGGGGGCGCGGCGGCCAGGGTGGGAATGGTTGCATCCTGCTTTACTACCGCAAGCCCCAGGCCATCCAGTCCGGTCGCTTCCGGGGCAAAAACGGGCAGATTTTCTTTGCCAAGGGCCGCAAGGCCCTGGCGGTGTGAGGTGAGCACATGATCACGGTAACTTTGACGGCGGCGGGGTGGACGGGCGACGCTGCCCCCTATATCCAGACCGCCCAGGCGGCGGGGGTGGCCGCCGGCGCGGAGCTGGTGCTGCACCCAAACAAGGCGGCCACAGCGGAGCAGCGGGAGGCGGCCCGGGCGGCCCTGCTGGCCCTCACCGGCAGCGGGGACGGCTCCGTCACCGTCGTGGCGGACGGCACCAAGCCTTCCATTGACCTGCCCGTCTCGGTGGAGGTGCTGCTGGACGGGCGGGTGGCCGCCCTGGAGAACGCCCTTCAGGGGGATGGTTCCTATATCAGCAAGTACAGCGGCGAGGAGATTGACCAGCTGCTGGACACCATAGCGGCACAGTGAGGGAGGTGAGGCCGCGTGACCATCAACGGAAACGACATCCGCATGATCCGGGGGGACACGGAGCAGCTGGTGGTGACCTGCCAGCTCTCCGACGGTACGGAGCGGCCCTTCGAGGAGGGGGATACGCTCACCCTCACCGTGGCCTGGCCCCTGGGGGAGACCGTGCTGCAAAAGACGGTGACCTCCTTCGCGGAGGGGGCGGCGGAGATCCTGATCGCCCACGCGGACACCAACGAGCTGATCTCGTCAGAATACGTCTATGATGTGCAGCTCACCGCCAGGGACGGGACGGTGTCCACCATCATCCCGCCCGCCCGTTTTGTGCTGGAGGGGGATGTGACCCGTGACTGAGCTACAGGGCAGCATGAGGGCCAACGGGGCCCTGACGGGCCGCCTGGGCGGCTCCGCCGGCGGAGCCGTCCCCTACAAGATCGGGGACGGCCTCAAGGTGGTGGAGGGCACGCTGATGGTGGACACCGCCAATGTCGTGGAGGAGGACAACACCCGCCCCGTGACCTCGGCGGCGGTACATGTACAGATTGGCAATATCGAGGCCCTTCTGGCCGCGCTATGAAAGGGGTAAGCGTCAATGAGTATCCAGACCGAAATTACCAGACTGCAGGGGCTGCGCAACTCCCTGCGGGCCGCGCTGGTGGCCCTGGGCCTGGCCCAGTCCTCTGCCGACCTGGAGGACTGCGTCACCGCCGTGGAGGGGGTCAAAAATAACGGGGCGGTATCCGGGACCATCTCCAACGTGGCCACGCCCTACAAGATCCCCGCCGGCTACCACAACGGCCAGGGCACGGTAGACATCGACCCAGCCGAGAAGGCCAAACTGGTGGAAGAAAACATTAGGATCGGAGTCACCCTCATGGGCGTGCCGGGCGGCTACGGCGGCGAAGCGGCCAAGCTCCAGGCCAAGACCGTGACCCCCACCAAGAGCCAGCAGAACGTCACGCCCGACGAGGGGTATGACGCCCTGTCCCAGGTCACCGTGGAGGCCATCCCGGCGGAGTACGCCGAGGTCTCCGGCGTCACGGCGACGGCCGGGGACGTACTGGCCAACAAGATCTTTGTGGGACCAGACGGAACGGAGACCGCGGGTACCATGGCCAACAACGGGGCGGTGCAGGCCACCATCGACGGCCTGACGGTCACCGAGTACACCGTCCCCGCCGGCTACCACAGCGGCGCGGGAAAGGTGACCCTGACCAGCGACATCGAGGAGGCCCTGGCGGCCATTTGAGGGGGGAGAGCAGGCCATGAGCATCCAAAGCGAAATTACCAGGATCACCGCCCAGCGGGACGCCATGGCCGCCGTCCTGGAGACCGCGCCGCCCACGCCTGCCGCCCTGTCCCGATGCGGGGAGGTGCTGGAGACCCTGCGGCAGGCCCTAGCGGCCAACCTGGTGACCATGGGGGTGGAGGCCGCCGCCACCGAGTCCCTGGAGGTGCTGGTGCCCAAGGTGCTCCGCATCCCCCAGGGGGACACCTCGGCGGAGGTGTTTGTGGCCTCTGCCCTTCCGGCCTTTGATGTGGCATACGGCTTTTTCGCGGGCGGTGAGGTGGCCAGCTTCGACGGGATGTGTACCATCTCAGCCATCTGCAAAGCCACGGCCCTGCGCCTGACCATCACCGGCGTGGGGGCGACGACCCTAACCCTCACAGGCACCGGATGGACGGTGGAGACGGCGGCGGGAGAGGAGCCGGAAGCGGACACGCTGACAGCCACCTACGCCCCGGCGGGCGGCGTGTTCCGGTTTGACGGCCAGGCCGCTCTGGACGGTGTGGAGATTGCGGGCGACGGGGAGACGGCCGTGATCGCCACCATCCAGGTATCCGCCGTGGGCTCGAGCGGGGCGGTGCTCCAGGCAACCGGGGCCACAGAGCTGCGATTCCAGTACAAGGCTACATGGAGCACCATCGAGGCGGGGAGTCCAACCTGGGGGGACTTGGATGGCAAGACGTGGGATCAGTTGGAGAAGATCAGCAAGCCGGGCGCGGGGTGATACTATGGCAACGCTGTCAGAACTCTCGGGGGCCTATATGGACGCGGCGGTGCGTCTGCGGGCGGCCCTGGACGAGGTGCGCGCCGCCATGGAGAACCAGGGTGCGGACCGGAGGGCGCTGGAACAGCGGGCCCGCCTGCTGGAGGGGATGCTCCGGGAGATGCGGGAGCTGCGCCGGCTCACCGAGGGGTATTACACCCGGCCCAGGGACGGGACCTATACCGCCGCGTTCTGGTATGCGCCCCGGCGGGACAGCTTGGAGTGAGGGCGCGGCGGGGGCAAGCCCCCGCCCTACATGGGAGTGCCCTACGTCCAGCGGGGGAAGAAGGGGGTGACGGCATGTCGGAGGCCCGGGAGGTGCGGGCCAGGGCCAGAGAACTGCGGGAGCGGCGGGGGGAGCTGGAAAGCCGCCTGGCCGCCGGAGAGGGGGACGGCCGGGCCCTGAGGCTGGAGCTGGCCCGGCTGAAGGAGGAGCTGGCGGACTGCGCCCACCGGCTGAAGGAGCTGGAGCCCGGCCACCGGGTGCGCCGCTCCACCACCTGGGCGGGGGTGGACGGCTGGAGGTGGGACCGGCTCCAATACCAGACCTGGGCGGAACTGGAGAGCATGGAGGAGCCGGTCTGGACTACATGGAGTCGGATGAAAGACTGGA
>ERZ791810.1983-NODE-1983-length-12059-cov-2.776491_pt1 | contig 12059 bp, 8 predicted proteins | sample MGYA00510304_ERZ791810 | MGnify/ENA primary metagenome ERZ791810 (study PRJEB30046, sample SAMN00791967) | human gut metagenome | study: EMG produced TPA metagenomics assembly of the A metagenome-wide association study of gut microbiota in type 2... | reverse complement strand
CGTCTCCGACAGAAAAAATATATTTTTTATCTTTCATGGCAATTACATTCTTGGCATGCCATATGCGGTCTTTTTTCTTATCAAAAATCTTGATATCATAAGTTCCAAGATCTAACCCATATACATTCCTGGCCATAAATACACTCCATCCCCTTATCTATTTGCAGATTCTTGAGAAAAGAATCCTTTCTCCCTTAAACTGAAATAACAATTATCTCCAATAATGATGTGATCGAGAAGTTCTATACCGATCAAAGCCCCTGCTTCACGGATGCGCCGGGTTGTCAGAAGATCTTCTTTGCTTGGTGTCGGATCTCCACTCGGATGATTATGCAAAAGAATAATGGATACGGCATTCTTCTGCAAAGCTTCCACAAACAGTTCTCGTGGAGAAACAAGTGTGGAATTTATGGTTCCTGTTGAAACGTCCATCTCACTGATCAGCCTGGATCTGGTATTCAGAAGCAAAAGCTTCATTACTTCCCGTTTCTTATGCCGAAGATCTTCCATATAATAACGTGCAATACTGTCCGGAGAGGAAAAATCCAATCCCAGTGAGGCTTCTGCTTTCGCCATACGTCTTGCAAGTTCTGCCAGACAAAGAATCTGGATGGATTTTACCTTTCCGATTCCTTTGATCTTCAGCAGTTGTTCCATAGACCACTGTGGGATGCTGAGAAGTCCTTCAGAGCCAAATGGTGGATGCAGAATCTTCTGGGCAAGCCGAAGCGAATTCTCCCCTTTCGTTCCGGTACGAAGTAAAACAGCTAAAAGTTCTACATCTGTCAGATGTTCTGCACCGTACTGCTCACATTTTTCATAAGGACGGTCTTCAAGATACATCATTTTGATTGTTTCTGTATTTCTATTTTCCATGTGAATCATATCACTGCGATGACATAATACAACGATTCATTTTAGCACAGTTTCAAAAAAGTGTATAGAGAAGATACCAAAAAACCACAAATTTCATAAATGATTAAGATTTATATTTTTGAATGATTGCCTCGGCGACCTTCATTCCGTCCATCGCTGCGGAAGTGATTCCACCGGCATATCCGGCCCCTTCACCACATGGATAGATCCAGTCACAGGAAGCACAGACAAAGTTCTCATCCCTTTCAATTCTTACAGGGGAAGAAGTTCGGCTCTCTACACCGGATAATAATGCATCATTATCTGCAAAACCATGAATCTTATGATCCATTGCTGTGATTCCATCCTCAAGCGACTGTGCGATTTCTTCCGGGAAGATACCGCGTACATCCCCAAAGACAGAAGCCCCTTTCATGCAAGAATGAATCTTACCATAAGAAGTTGTGATCTGATCTTCTTTAAAGTCGCCAAAACGTTGGACAGGAACTTTTCCCTGTCCTGCCTGATAAGCTTTTTCTTCTAAGCTGCGCTGGAAAGAAATTCCGGCAAGCGGATGGTCAGAACCGAAGTCATCCGGAGTAACTGTGACAATCACAGCACTGTTTGCATTTTCTCCGGCACGGTCATGATAGCTCATTCCATTGACTGCAAGACGATGCTCTTCAGAAGAAGCATTTACAACATATCCGCCCGGGCACATACAGAAAGTATAGACTCCTCTTCCATTGTCCAAGTTCTCGGTCAGTTTATATGCTGCTGCCGGAAGATCATTTCCCCGATCTCTTCCATATTGAGAATGATCGATCAATGTTTGTGGGTGTTCGATACGGACTCCGACGGCAAATGATTTTGCGCGCATCGGAATCTGATGCTTATAAAGCATCTCAAATGTATCACGGGCGCTGTGACCGATCGCAAAAACGGCTGCTCCGGCAGATAGTTCTTCTGCGGAATTCTCTGAGAGGTGAACAAGTTTCAGTGTTTTTGATGTCAGATCAACATCTGTGACCTGTGTATGAAAACAGAATTCACCGCCAAGCGAAATGATCTCCTGACGCATCTGGCTCACAACATCAATCAGGACATCTGTACCGATATGTGGCTTATTTGCATATAAAATATCTTCGTCCGCTCCGAATTTTACGAAAGTCTCAAGAACGAAACGGTTACGTCCTGTCTTATCTTTTACAAGTGTATTTAACTTTCCATCTGAAAATGTACCAGCGCCGCCTTCACCGAACTGGACATTGGAAGAAGGGTCAAGCACACCGGTCTCCCAGAAACGATCCACATCCTTCTTACGTTCTTCTACACAGGCACCACGTTCAAGAACCAAAGGACGGTATCCTTCCAGTGCGAGCAGATAAGCGCAGAATAGTCCGGCAGGACCGCTGCCGATGACAACCGGACGGGCATTCAGAGTCTCTGTTCCGTGAGATGGAATCTGGTAATGCTTCTCTTCTACTTTCTGGATGTTTCCTTTACAATGCTTTAAAACAGCATTCTCATTGGAAACAGTGACATCAACCGTATACACATAGAACAACTCCGGTTTTCTGCGTGCGTCTAATTACTGACGGTGAATCCGATAAGTAAAAGAGTCCCCTTTCTTTAGATGAAGTGTCTTTTGTATCTTCTTTTCAAGAGCTTCTTCCGTGTGTGGAATCTGCAGTTTCAGCTGATTAATTCGTATCATTTATCTATCCTTTCTTTCAGGAAATCTAATATTAAAATATATCATCCGGATATTGGTTACAAGTTAGCAGCAGGCAATTATGCAGATGCGGCAGACTGTCCGGCAACATAACCGCTTGCCCACGCCCAGGTGAGATTATACCCACCGCAGATTGCATCTACATCGACCAGTTCTCCGACAAAATAAAGCCCGGGAACAAGTCTGGATTCCATTGTTTCTGGATTAATCTGTGTCGTATCAACGCCGCCACAGCAGATCTGTGCCTGTTCATAAGAATTTGTCTTAATTATAGGTGATTTGAATTCCTTGATCATCCATGCCAGCCTCTGAATATCTGCATCTGTGAAGTCGCCGCATAGCTTCTCTTTCTTGATCTTGGTAAATTTCAGCCATACAGCGGCCAGTTTTTCATGAAACAGGCCAGTAAAGAACTGTTCTGCTGTTTTTTCCGGCTGGCGGTTGGCACGTTCTTTCAGAAGAATTTTTACTTTATCAACCGAATATTCCGGAAGAAAATCCAGCATGGCAACAACTTCCTTCTGCTCATATAATGCTTTCGATGCATAACGGCTGATCTGGAATACCGGAATTCCTGAGATTCCATAGGCAGTCAATTGAAGTTCACCGGTATCAGTAGCAGTTAATTCACCGTCAACAAACAACGAAACTTTTCCCTGTGCACGCACCCCGGCAATTGCACGGAAATGCTTTCCGGTACAATGTAAAGCACAAAGAGCTGGGAGTACAGGAATTATCTGATGTCCAAGCTGTCTGGCTAAAGTGTATCCGGAACCGTCAGAACCGGTAGAAGGTGCGGCTTTTGATCCATTGCAGAGAATCACTTGATCTACGGTCAATGAACCCTGTGAGGTCTGTAGGAAAAATCGCTCTTTTGTTTTCTGTATTCCGGTGCAGGAAGTCTCTGTACGCACATCAATTCCAAGACGGTAAACTTCTTGTTCTAAAACATCACGGATGGCACTTGCCTGATCGGAGAATGGATACAGATATCCATTTCTGTCTTTTGGATATATTCCAAGTTCTCGGAAAAAAGCAATGACTTTTTCTGCCGGAAACTGATCCAGTACCTGCGTGATAAAGTCAGGCTGCTCCGAACGATAACAGGAAGCGTCCTGGTAAGTGTTTGTATAATTACACCGGCCATTTCCTGTCACTAATATTTTCTTTCCCAATCTATCATTTTGCTCCAGAAGGAGAACTTTCGCTCCTTTTCTGGCAGCGAAAATGGCGGCCATCATTCCTGATGCACCGCCACCTATAATTGCAATTGTGTTCATTAAAATTCATATCCTCTTACTTTCTTAGCAGATTACATCTGTCTGAATTTTAACATAACAATTGATTCAACTCAACTGAATTTTCGATAGAATTCTCTCGAAAAATTGTTTTACAGAAGTTCTCTCGCACGCTCGATAGAAAGAACACCTGCATCAATAACGCTCTGCAGTGATTTGAGAATACCAAGCTTTGCGTGATACCATGTAAGTCCACCCTGGAAATAAACAGCATACGGTGGTTTTACCGGTCCATCAGCACTCAGTTCAATCGAGGAACCCTGAACGAAAGCACCAGCTGCCATGATCACATCACTGTCATATCCCGGCATTGCCCATGGTTCCGGGCTTACATAACTGTCTACCGGAGCAGCTGCCTGAATTCCTTTACAGAATGCAATAACACCTTCTGCAGATCCAAGTGTAACCGCCTGGATGATATCATGACGGGATTCAGAACCGCTCGGAATTACCGGATATCCTAAAGCTTCATAGATATTTGCTGCAAAAGTAGCACCCTTTAAAGCACCGCATACAACAGTTGGTGCAAGGAAGAATCCCTGATAGAAGGATTGTGTAATACCAAGTGTAGCACCGACTTCTTTCCCGAGTCCCGGAGAAGTCAGACGGTAAGCGCAGTTTTCAATCAGATCAGCTCTTCCGGCAACATATCCGCCGATCGGGGCAAGTCCGCCGCCCGGGTTCTTGATCAGAGAACCGACGATCATATCTGCGCCGACATCACTTGGCTCAATACGCTCAACGAATTCTCCGTAACAGTTATCTACCATGCAGATGACATCCGGGCGACGCTCTTTGATAAATGCGATCAGTTCGCCGATTTTTTCTACAGAGTAGCTTGGGCGTGTCTGGTATCCTTTGGAACGCTGGATCGTTGCCAGTTTGATTGTTTTATCTTCCAGAGCTTTTTCAATCGCAGGATAATCAAAATATCCATCTTCCAGAAGTTCTACCTGTTTATAGGAGATTCCATATTCTGCAAGAGAGCCGTTAGATGGACGGATTCCGATTACTTCTTCAAGTGTATCATATGGTTTTCCAACCGGAGATAATAAAGTGTCTCCAGGACGAAGATTCGCTGCAAGCGCAAGTGCAAGCGCATGTGTTCCGCAAGTGATCTGCGGACGTACGAGTGCAGCTTCTGTATGGAAAACAGAGGCATAGACATCCTCTAAAGTATCTCTTCCCTGATCATTGTATCCATATCCGCTTACATAGTTAAAGCATCCTTCACTTACGCGGTTTTCCTGCATGGCATGAATTACTTTTAACTGATTGTATTCAGCGTTTCTGTCAAATTCCTCAAATCGCTCTTTTAGTTTCTCTTCTGTCTTCTGTCCGAACGCCCAGACTTCTTTGCTGATTCCTAGCTGTTCATAAATTGTTTCTGTAGTTGGTGTATTCATTTTTCTTCTTCTTTCTTTTTAAGTTTTTTATTGTTGATTTACATGGCAAAGCTGCATTTTATCTAAATGCAGCCTGATGTCCTAATGAATGATTTCTTTTTCCTTTAAAACAGTGAGCATCTGTTGGATTAGTTGTTCATCTCCTCTTCCAATCTCACTTTTATCAAGCCAGATGACATCTCGTTCTCTTCTAAACCAGGTCAACTGCCGCTTGGCAAAATGTCTTGTGTCTCTCTTAATAATGCGTACAGCTTCTTCCAGAGGATACTCTCCTTCAAAATAGCCAAACAGTTCTTTGTATCCAAGTCCCTGCATCGCAACACTTTCTCTTTTAAGTCCGCGCAATCTTAATGCATTGACTTCGTCAAGAAGTCCTCCCTCCATCATCAGATCAACACGTTGATCAATTCGGTCATAGAGAATCTTACGATCATCTGTCAGCACGAAATATGCAGAGCTATAAGCGGATTCTTTCTCACGTTCCGCCTCATTGTGCTCGGAAATCTTCTGTCCGGTCTGCTGATAATATTCCAGTGCACGAATCACACGTTTTACATTATGAAAATGAATCTGTTCCGCAGATTCCGGGTCTACTTTTTCAAGCATTTCATGAAGATATTCTGCACCCTGAGTTTTGGCAAGTGCTTCTAATTCTTCCCGATAAGCAGTATCGGCATTATTTTCTGTGAAATCAATGTCGTAAAGTAATGCCTGAATATAGAATCCTGTTCCGCCGACAACGATCGGAATATGTCCCCGCTGATAAATTCCTTCCATTGCTTCTTTTGCCATCTGCTGAAAGAGAACAACGTTAAAATCCTCAGACGGATCAAGAACATCTACCAGATGATGCGGTACACCGTCCATCTCTTCCGAGCGAATCTTAGCAGAGCCGATATCCATCTCCTTGTAGACCTGCATAGAATCAGCAGAAATGATCTCTCCGTCGATCGCTTTGGCAAGTCCGATGGAGGCAGCAGTCTTCCCAACAGCTGTCGGTCCGGTCAGAATGACCAGTGGGCGTTTATTTGTCTGTTCCATCTTGTGTTTCCTCGATTCCAGTTATACAATTCGTTTAAATTTCTTTTCCAGATCACGCTTTGTCATGGCGATAATCGTCGGTCGCCCATGTGGACAGTGATATGGATTGTCCAGTGTCAAAAGCTCACCGATCAGTTTATCTACTTCTTGTGCAGACAGGCGGTTATTCCCCTTTACAGCAGCCTTACAGGACAAGGATGCAACCTTTTCATCGATCAGCTCCGGTGTCATAGAAGTAGAAAGACCTTCTGTCAGATCATCGATCATTTCCATCAGTAACTCTTTCTTGGCAATGCTGAATAGATTGTCAGGTACAGCTCGGACGGCATATTCTTCCCCACCAAATGGCTCAATCTCAAACCCAATGCGTGAAAAGCGGTCCATATTTTCATTCAGAAGCTGTGCTTCCTGCATGGATAAGCTTAAAATGATCGGAGGACTTAAGTACTGAGAAGTAAATTCTCTGCTTTTCATTTCACGCAAAGTACGCTCATACAAGACGCGTTCATGAGCCGCATGCTGATCAATGATGTAGAGATTATCTTTAAATTCTACGAGCCAGTAGGTGTCAAAGACCTGGCCGATCAATTTATATTCTGCACGGATATCTCTTTTTAAGAAATTTTCTTCAAAGAGATCCATCTGCGTAGCGTTTTCTGGTTCTGATTTTGCGTCGGTTATTTCACAATCAGATACTGCATCGGTGTTGGTGGTGGCAGTTTGCATTTCAACAGCTGGTTTGGATTTTTGAACTGCTGCCGCAGTTTCCGGTGCAACTGTCTTATCTGCTGCTTCAACGGCGTATTTGACATGTTCAGCAATTTTGTCTTTCTGTTCATCTGCACGGAAAATCTCTTTCCGGTCTGCAACTTCAGCGGAAGAAGAACGATTATGGTAAGAAAGTACGCGCTCCTTCATCTTACGGATAAAATAATCCTCATCTTGAACATCATCCTTAACCGTTTCCTTGGATTCTTTGATCAATTCCGCAGCTGTTACTTTTTCATTCTCCTTACGCGGACGAAGAAGAAACGGACTGCCGGTATCCTCTTTATCTTTGGTCGAAGCGGATGTGAATGTCTTTTTCACTCGCTCCGGTCTTTCGGCTTGTCTCTCCGGTTGCTCTACCGGATCAGGAACCTCTGCTTTCTGTATCAGTTCCGGTTCCAGCAAAGTCCTGTGTACGGCTTCAAAGACGGTATTATAAACCTCCTGCTGCCGTGAGAAGCGAAGCTCCATCTTTGTCGGATGCACATTGATATCTACATTTTCTCCACTCAGATGAAAATGTAGAACTGCAAATGGAAACTTGTGCTGCATCACAAAATCACGATAAGCGTCTTCCACGGATTTGGAGATCATTGCACTTTTGACATAGCGACCGTTTACGAAGAAATTTTCAAAGTTACGATTTCCTCGTGTGATGATCGGTTTGCCGAGAAAACCTGTGATATGGATTCCGTTTTTCTCATAATCGATCTCAATCAGGTTAGCCGCTACGTCACGGCCATAGACATTGTAGATCACATCTTTCAGTTTTCCATTTCCGGAAGTACGCAGTTTTTCCTGTCCGTTATTCAAAAACTGAAAAGCAACTTCCGGATGAGACAGGGCAAGATGCATCAAGAGATCCTGCACATGTCCGGCCTCTGTCATAGGTGTTTTCAAAAATTTTCTTCTCGCAGGAACATTGTAAAATAACTGATGAACGAGGAAGGTTGTTCCGTTCGGCGCACCGGTATCTTCCAAGGATACTTCTTTTCCACCTTCAATGACATAACGGGTACCAAACTCTGCATCAGCAGTCTTTGTGATCAGTTCCGTCCGAGTGACAGCTGCAATACTTGAAAGCGCCTCTCCACGGAATCCCAAAGATGCAATATGAGACAGGTCTTCCACTGTCTCAATCTTGCTTGTAGAATGCCGCAAAAATGCACGCTGTACTTCATCCTGCGGTATGCCACAGCCGTTATCTGTAATACGGATGAAGGAAATGCCGCCGTCTTTGATCTCTATTTTGACGGAAGTTGCTCCTGCGTCGATCGCATTTTCAACAAGCTCTTTTACAATTGACGCTGGACGCTCGATCACTTCACCTGCGGCAATCTTGTCAATTGTGATCTGGTCTAATACATGAATGTGTGGCATATTTCCTCCTTTCCATTTACCAACGGTTCTTCAGCTTGTTCTGTAACCGGTAGATGGTATTTAAAGCATCGATCGGTGTCAGATTTCCGACATCAATATTTTTCAATTCGTCAAGTACATCATCATCTTTTACAGTGTCAAACAGAGACATCTGAGCCATATCGACTTCGTCATATTTCTTTGTCTTACTCTTTTTCTTTGCAGTATGCTCTTTGGCGGCAATCTCACTGACACGGTTTGTGATATCCTCATCGCTGAGTTCTTCTACGATTTCCTTCGCACGAGAAATGACAAGATCCGGTACTCCGGCAAGCTTTGCAACCTGGATACCATAACTCTTGTCAGCCCCGCCTTTTACGATCTTTCGTAAGAATACGATGTCGTCACCCTTTTCTTTTACAGCAATACAATAGTTGTTGACATTATCAATCTTTCCTTCAAGTTCTGTCAGTTCATGATAATGTGTGGCAAATAAAGTCTTTGCTCCCAAAAGTTTGCTGTCGCTGATGTACTCTACGACAGCCCATGCAATTGACAGCCCGTCAAATGTACTTGTCCCGCGTCCGATCTCATCAAGAATGAGAAGACTTTTTGAGGTTGCATTTCTTAAAATATTGGCAACTTCGGTCATCTCAACCATGAATGTACTCTGTCCGGAAGCAAGGTCATCGGATGCTCCGACTCTGGTGAAAATACGGTCGGAAAGACAGATGTTCGCGCTCTCTGCCGGGACAAACGATCCGATCTGAGCCATCAGTGCGATCAATGCAGTCTGACGCATGTAGGTTGATTTACCTGCCATGTTCGGACCTGTGATGATTGAAATTCTATGTTTCTTATCATCCAGATAAGTATCATTGGCAATAAACATATCATTTGGAATCATTCGTTCAACGACCGGGTGACGGCCTTCTTTAATATCAAGGATTCCTTTTTCATTAATTTTCGGACGGACATAGTTGTTGCGCTCTGCAACAAGTGCAAGAGAACTGAACGCATCCAGTGCGGCAACTGCTTTGGCAGTTTGCTGGATTCGCTCCACCTGTCCGGCAATCGTTTCACGGACTTCGCTGTAAAGTTCATATTCCAGTGCATACAGCTTATCTTCTGCGCCAAGGATCATATCCTCAAGCTCTTTAAGCTCCGGTGTGATATAACGTTCAGCATTCGCAAGTGTCTGTTTTCTTGTATAATAATCCGGTACAAGATCTTTATAAGAATTTGTCACTTCCAGATAATAACCAAATACTTTGTTATATTTTATTTTTAGATTTTTAATACCTGTTTTTTCTCGCTCATCATTCTCAAGTTTTGCAAGCCAGTCTTTTCCGTCTGATTTCGCACGACGAAGCTTATCCACTTCTTCGTTATAACCGTCACGGATAATATTTCCTTCTTTCATGGCAAGCGGCGGATCCTCACGAATGGCTTTTGTGACAAGATCGCAGAGATCTTCTAATGCATCGAGATCTTCATAGATTTCTTTCAAAAGTGGTGCCTGCAGATCCTGTAAAATATAGCGGATTGGTGGCAGCATCTCAAGAGAACCTTTGAATGCGGTCAGATCTCGAGGATTCGCAGAGCCATAAGTGATCTTTGTGATCAGACGCTCCAGATCGTAGACAGGAGATAAATATTCTCTGATCTCTTCACGGGCAATGGCCTGATTTTTCAGTTCTTCCACTGCATCCAGTCTGCGGTTGATCTCGGATTTATCGATCAAAGGCTGTTCTACATTTTTGCGAAGCGTACGTGCGCCCATTGCAGTACGTGTTTTGTCAAGAACCCAGAGAAGGGAACCACGCTTCTGCTTTTCACGTAAAGTTTCGCACAGCTCCAGATTTCGACGTGTAGAACTGTCAATCAGCATATATTTTCCTGTGATATATGGTGTAATATGTGTCAGGTTGGAAAGCGAATTCTTCTGTGTCTCAAATAAATAGATCAGAAGTGCTCCGGCACTGATGATTCCACAGTCATAATCAGCAAGTCCAAGCCCTGCAAAATTCTTTACTTTGAAATGCTCAAGCAGCTTATCTTTGCAGACTGCATCATCAAAATACCAGGAATCCAGAGAATAAATCGTGATCCCAAGCTTATCTCTCATCGCATCCAGATCCATACCACTCATATAGAACGCTTCGTTACAGATGATCTCAGACGGACTGAATTTATAAATTTCATCCATCAGACGACTGCTGTCCGGAAGTTCTGTGACAAAATAATCTCCGGTAGAAATATCTGCGATCGCAACGCCGTAGCGGTCTGCAATATAGACGATACACATGATGTAATTATTCTTTGTCTCATCTAATGCCTGTGTATCCAGATTCGTTCCGGGTGTAACAATTCTTACAACCTCACGCTTTACAATCCCCTTTGCAGTCTTTGGGTCTTCTACCTGTTCACAGATTGCGACTTTGTATCCCTTCGCAACAAGACGGTTCAAGTATCCCTCCACGGCATGGTATGGGATTCCGCACATCGGGGCACGTTCATCCAGACCACAGCTTTTCCCGGTCAGTGTGATCTCAAGCTCTCGAGATGCGGTCAAGGCATCGTCAAAGAACATTTCGTAGAAATCGCCGAGGCGGTAGAATAAGATACAATCCCTGTACTGTTCTTTCGTCTCGCAATAAATTTTCATCATGGGCGTTAGTCTCTCGACATCTATGTTTTCCATTGATTTCTCCTTAGTTTTCAAGGGTTTTTCAAAAACTCATTTTATATTTACACGGTTTTCTTTATAATGTGCATGGTAAATAATATTATGATCAACTCATTGTTCTATGTTAAGAGTATTAATATACACAAAATTTCAATATTTATTTAATACATTAGCATAGTTAAATTTAAGAGTTTTAAACATTACGGTTTGCTTTCCTTAATAGCTATGTAATTTTCCACTTTTACATTTGTTATAATGCAAAAATTATATAATAAATTAGAATGCAAGTTCGCAAATCATTCTAACAAATTTTAACATGAATTTCAAGCATATCATCTTTCGTATTTGTAGTGCTCATTTGGCATTCTACATTTTGTTAAAGTCCTTTTTGAAACAGCTGCTCTAAGACTAGCAGAAACAACCAATTGGGGCTGACAGAAAAAGCCAATAACTGCCCAATAGAAATAACTAGTGGCTTCAGGAGGACATCTTTCTGTTCCGATTGAGCTAAGGAACTTTACTAGATATAATTATATGAATGGTTATTTCTGATTAGTTTGAATTGGCTGTTTCTGTCGGATTCTAAGTGGTTAATTCTTCGGGGATCTAATGATTTTAAACTATTCGTTTTTTGTCTTTATTATATAAATTTATAAATATACATTTATTAAAAATGAATAATTATTAATTGGGAAAAAGGTGCTTTTACACGCTTTTTACACGAAGGACGGTGCTTCCAAATCAAATATTTCCTGCTCTCAGCGTGTTTCGAGTTCAAAACAATTTTTTTGGAATGTTTGTTATTGGTTTGTTTTTATGGTGTTATTTTTTTGCAAATTTATGACAGTTTATTTGTCATTCTCTTTGCTGAATAAATTAATATTCATATAATCTGTATATTTATTATA
>ERZ791810.1976-NODE-1976-length-12116-cov-54.917669_pt1 | contig 12116 bp, 12 predicted proteins | sample MGYA00510304_ERZ791810 | MGnify/ENA primary metagenome ERZ791810 (study PRJEB30046, sample SAMN00791967) | human gut metagenome | study: EMG produced TPA metagenomics assembly of the A metagenome-wide association study of gut microbiota in type 2... | reverse complement strand
GCATAAAGGGAAATTAACAAATGTTAATCCCCCAAGAATTACAACTGAGCCACGAAAAGGTCACTGACAGACAAAAAATAGTGCCTTATTCGTACCCCCGACAAAATTCTTTAAAAAGGGGTACGATTTGTCGGAAAATGGCGAAATGTTGTCGAGATTTGGCGACCCTGCATTTATCTCATTATGAGTTAATAAAAGTAGTTTTGTAACTTAAAAAATGAGGTATGAAATCAACATTCCGAGTATTGTTCTTCCTGAAACGGGACAAGGTGAAAAAGAACGGTAATATGCCAATCATGGCACGTATTACCATTGACGGGAAATTAGCCCAATTCAACACTAAACTTGAAGTCAATCCTAAAAACTGGTCTGCCAAAACCGGAAAGGTAAATGGCAGAGGAGCGGAATTTACCCGCATGAATGAAATGCTGGATAGCATCAAGGCTACCTTGCACAGACACTATCAGACCATTTTAGAACGGGACAGCTATGTAACCGCAGAGAAAGTACGCAACGTGTTCTTAGGTAAAGAGGAAAAAGCAAAAACTCTCTTACAGGTATTTTCCCAGCACAATGAACAATATGCGCTGAAAGTAGGGAAAACAGCCACGCAAAAGACATATACCCGTTATGAACTTACCAAAAATCGCCTTGCCGAATATATCCACGATAAATATAATGTGGAGGATATTACCTTTCGGGAAATAAATGTTGTGTTTATCGAGGGCTTCTACCTATTTATCCGGGAGAATTACCCGTGTACCCATAATACAGCCATGAAGTTTATACAGCGGTTCAGGACTGTTGTTCTGTTTGCCCACAACTTGGGACTAATTACTTTTAATCCTTTCGGGGCATATAAGCTGAAATTTGAATATGTGGAAAGGGATTTTCTTGAACAGGCAGAATTAGACCGGATATATCAAAAGACATTCGCCAGCAAACGACTGGAGCAAGTTCGTGATATATTTATTTTCAGTTGCTACACTGGACTATCTTATGTTGATGTCTGCGAACTAACCCCTGAAAATATAAGATTGTCCTTTGACGGTAATTTGTGGATAATCAAGAAAAGACATAAGACAAGCATCACATCCAATATTCGATTACTGGATATACCCAAATCCATTTTACAGAAATATGACGGGAAACTGCCCAATGGTAAACTGTTGCCAGTTATCAGTAATCAGAAGATGAATGATTACTTGAAAGAGATTGCAACTGTTTGTGGGATAAATAAGAAAATCACGTTCCATGTAGCACGCCACAGCTTTGCGACCCTTAGTATAAGTTATGGCGTACCTATTGAAAGCGTATCTAAAATGTTGGGACACACCAACATAAGAACTACCCAAATCTACGCAAAAATCATAGATACTAAACTTAGCGAGGATATGGACATTTTAGCTAACAAGCTAAATAACAGAAAAATATCAGTCATATAAATACTAACTTAAAAAAATAAGATTATGGACTTGCAGATTATCCAAAACAAGATTTTTGAAGTCAGAGGTTACCGGGTGATGCTTGACTTGCATTTGGCAGAACTCTATCAAGTGGAAACACGAGCTTTGAAACAAGCGGTCAAACGTAACATAGACCGCTTCCCCAGTGATTTCATGTTTGAGTTGAGCAAAGACGAGTGGTTAGGACTTATCACAAATTGTGATAAGTTCCCTGACAATATCCGCCACACGCCCACCCCGCCTATGGCTTTCACCGAACAGGGGGTAGCCATGCTTTCTTCGGTTCTCCGTTCCAAAGTAGCCATAGAGGTGAACATTTCAATCATGCGGGCTTTTGTCCTCATGCGCCAAATGGTAATCGGCTACGAGGAACTATTAAAGCGAATCGAGGAACTGGAGGTAAGCACCGATGCGCAGTTCAATGAACTGTACCAAGCCCTTACCCAGCTTTTAAGCCAGTCGAAGCAGCAGAAAGAACGCCGTCCGGTAGGTTTCGTTACCTATGAGCGTTCAGGTAACAAATAGGTAACGATTCCGGTAACGAAATCCCACCAAATAAGCTATATTCCAATAAAGTATATTTTTTCACCTTGCGGGCAGTCCACCGACTACCCGCATTTTTTATATCCTTTTCCAACTGGCACATTTCCCGAAACGCCAACCGTGCGTGGCATGGCTGACTGTATTTCGTGAAAAGAGCCGTTGGAAACCCGCACAAGCGTACCGCAAGGTAAACTTGCCATATCCTTGCCTTTCCCGCCCGTATGGAGTGTTCCCTAAAAGATGAAAGAGAACAGGCACTTTTCTCCTGTTTCCCTATCTGTAAATCTTCCTCTTACGCAGTCCCCCAGCCGGGACAGCCGTTTTAATCATTTCAATAGGCAAAGGTAGTTACGTGTTCTTCACGATTTTGCAAGGTCGAGCCGTTCCGGTTTGGCGAAAAAATCTTCCCTGCCTTGCGAGGTATTTTTTGCCCAAAACCCTGCAAACTCTAAACACTACCCTTTTAAGCCTATGTGAAACGAAAACGACCGACCCGACCGGAAGACGCATAAAAAAAAAGTCGGATTTACAGGAAACAGGAAAAAAGTTCAGTGAAACTTCAACTCCCTCACCTCTCAAATCCGCATAAAATCAAAAACTTAAAAATTATAAGAACATGGAAGCAAAGGTATTATCAGAAGCAAAAGTTTATGTAGGCACTTACGGCAAGTATAACAACGGTTCATTGTTCGGCGCATGGCTCGACCTTTCGGACTATTCGGACAAGGAAGAATTTTACGAAGCCTGCCGGGAACTTCACAAGGACGAGGAAGATGCGGAATATATGTTTCAGGACTGGGAGAACGTGCCGGAGGGCTTAATCGGCGAAAGCTGGATTTCTGAAAATTTCTTTTCCCTGCGTGATGCGGTGGAGGATTTGAGCGACACCGAGCAGGAAGCCTTTTTCGTGTGGTGCAACTACAAAAGCCGTGATTTGAGCGAAGAAGATGCGGACGATTTGATAAAAGCCTTTCAAGACGAGTATATAGGACAATATGACGATGAAGAAACCTTTGCCACGCAAATAGTCGCCGAGTGCTACGAACTGCCCGACTTCGCCGAAACATACTTTGATTACCAAAGGTTTGCCTGTGACTTGTTTATGTTCGATTACTGGTTCGATGACGGTTTTGTGTTCCGGGCGGCATAACTGAATACCAATTCGGGCGGGGTTCAAAGCCCTGCCCGCTACAACCAAGCGATGAAACGGAAAAGCATCTATAAAATCATCCTGCGGGCATTGTTGTTCTGCCTTGCGTGGCGGTTCATCAGCATAGCAGGAGCAAGCATGGCAATAACGGTATATATCGTATTCCGTGCCGTTTGTTTCCTGCTTCGGGTTTGTCTGTCAGCCTTTTATACGTTGGTCGTGGCTATGCTTTTTCTGTTGCTGCTTTCCTTACTGGCTATATAATACGATTGAAATATAATAACTTAAAAACAGAATATCATGCAATCACTTAACGAAAACGGGGTGAGCATCACCCGCACACCGGGAGAGGAAAAATTTGTCAAATGCCGTTTGAGCGCATTTAAAAGACAAACATTTTATCAATACGACTACCGCCACACGGACGGCGAACTATTCAGCACGGTAGCCAAAACGCTGGATGAGTGCCGCCGTAGGCGTGACGAGTGGATAGCGAAAAAAGAATGGAGTAATAAATAAGTAAAATTTAGGGATATGAAAACGACAGAAGTAAACAAGGAGCTTATCGGCAAGCGTTGCGAGTGTATTTTTACGGGCTTAATGGTAACGGGCGTTATCGAGGACATCCAAGATGACCAGCATTCCACAGCGGTCAAAGTCCGTTTCGACCACCCGCACCAATGGGGCGATGATTTGTATAATGATGTGTGGGCGTGGGGGCGCAAAATTGACGAGTTCGGCACGTTGCACCATTTGCACCTGCTGGAGGACAAACCGGACTTTCAGATAATGACGGTAGTTTTCGGCGAGCCAATCAGCCAAATAGACCGCAGTGTTTTTGAAGAGGTTGCAACGTGGGGTGTCTGTTCCCTGCAAGGCTGGGTAAACAGCTACGAAAGTGTCCGGTTTGTAGCCATAAACGACCATACGGCAATCATTACGGGCGAATACAACATGGAGCAGGTAAAGGTGTGGTTAGAGAAATACACGTCCATAAAAAGCCTTAAAACCAGTTGATAGAGAACGGCGGCTGCTTGCCGCCGCTACTTTCTTTCGTGAGTACTGGAAAATATGGTAACGAAAAAACTGTTACTCTTTGAGCCAATTACTTATTTTATATTGTACTTTTAACATAAGACTATCCCTAAATCCTTTTATATTAAACCCCGTAGCAATATTGAATACTGTAATAATCCCTATTCCAATCCAAATAATTACTTTCAAAGTTTTACCAAGTTTGAAAGTGTCAGGGAAGAGGTTTATAAATAATGCAACAGCAAAAATGAATGTAAGTAAGAAAAAGGTACAACGCCCTATAATTAATGAAATTCGAGCAGCCTTTTGGTTAATATTATTTTCAAGCTTTGCATATTCTTCCGTCTTATTATCTAAAGCCTGTTTTGTTTTATCATGATTACTTCGTTCTTCTTCCAATTTCTCCATTTCTTTCCCTTTAATAGACTTTATTATAGTATCAAGGATTTCATCAATAGACTCGCCATTAAAAGCTTCTGGATCTCCCATTGTGGTTGTTTCAAGTAAATTTAGAGAAACACGATGAGTTCTTAATAAAAAATATTCATCTTGATTTATGTGTTTTTCGGCTTTCAATTTATCAATCTCAGTAACATATGCCTTGATTAAAGCATCACTTGGCTGCACAAACGAATAACAATCAGCAATAAATTTTTTCTCATTTAGATTCTCAACTTTCTGAGGTGATTGCAACCAAATAATTGTACCAATGAAAACATCGGTCAAACAAGTGGGGATTGTAAAATGTTGCCCATTTTCTTTTGTTTCAAAAACTCTACTTGCAAATGCTAATGCTGTATTAGATGTAATAAAAATATCCTTACACTCTTTTAACGTTCTCGGCTTATGACCTTTTCTAAATCTGTATATACCTGAAAGTACACTTACATCCCGGTCTATTGTTGAATGTTTTGAATAATCAAGATAATAGTCATTTGTTATATTTTTGTAGGTATTGATAATGGTTTGTTTTAAGCCGGCTTCATCTATCTGATATTCTCTGTTATCATTATGGTTTGGAACAGTGGTGGAATTAATGTCGTAACGTTCTAAAGTTGTGTCTAATCGCAGAATTTGTGCTTCAACATCACTGGCGGTAATGCCATTTTTATGGCAATATCTAAGAACTTTAGACGCTTTATCAATATCATAGCTTCCCTTATCAAGCCATATACGACAATCTTCAAGGATGCTATTTACCTCTATTCTCGTAGTATCTAAAATAAATAAGTTTGCATTTTCCTCTCGTAATGTATTCAATAGTTCAACAAATGCTTTTTGTTTAAAATCACCGTTATAACCAATAAGAGATAATATCAAAGGAGTGTCAATATATATATTTAAATTACGAAATTTCCCTATAAATGAATTTGTTTCTGAATATAGAATTGCACCTGCAAGGGCATGTCCAATAGAAACATCTAAGAGAAATCTAAATAAAACTGGGTCAGATTCATGAATACTGATGGTAAACGCACTTATTAAATATTTTAATTTTTTTGTAGATTTAATAGATGGTAGAATTGACTTTTCTTTTGTTGCAAATAAAATATCTAAGTCATATTGTTTTAGAAATGCAAGTAATGCATCTTCGACTTCACATTCAGATGGGGATATGTTATATTTATCTTGTGCGAATGAAAGTATGCTATCAACTAATTTTCTAATTTTTCGTTCAATATTAGTACTTTCTATCGAATTATCATACGTTGCTATCTTTTCAGCATTAATATAAAATTTACCGTTATTTCGTAGAAACAATTTTCTTTTTACGGCACGATTAAATATAGTAATCATGGGATTAGTTGGTATATCTAATCCATATTTAGTCTTAAAGTCAAGTCTGAATGTGTCTAAATTAATTTCATTATATTTTTTTTCAATACATAGACAGCCTAACATAGGAATGAAGTTATCAATGTAATCTGTTTTTTCCCGTTCCCAGTGTGACTTAATTATTGCTAAACTAACGATTGTTCTATTCATTCTTTGTATTATAAGTAATGTTTAAACACTTATTTTTGCAAAGTTAATCACAAAAACACACCCAGCAATAAAACACTGGGTGTTTATTAACATACTAATTCCAAAAGATTTATTTTTCCTCGCTATTGTCATTATTGAACGAGAACGAAAGCTGCTGCACCTGCCCGAAGCTGTCGATGATATAAATGTCTATCGTCTGCTGGTCTGTCGATGCCGAAGTATAGTAGAGCCGGAACGTTTCTTTCTCCAGCGGGTAAAGGTCATTGGGCAGAAACACCGTGCCGTTATCCATTTCCAGCTTCCCTTTGCCGTCCGGCTGGAAATACCGTATCTGATAGGTAGTAGGCTGGTAATAGCCACCACGCACCAGTTGGCAGCGTATTTCGGCGGTTTCCCCGACTTTCAGCCTTTTGGGTACTGGCAGCGTTTCGATGCTGAACGGGTACGCCTGCTGAATATCCAAGTTGTCATTACAGGCGGTGACAAGCACGAGGGCGGCCACGATGTAGCAGCCCATGATGATTTTATACATTACATTCTTCATATACATTATTATATAGCAGTCAGTTGATAATGAATTTCAGCCCCAAAGATACCTGCGTGTGGAACTTGCCTATGTCTGAGCCGAACAATGCCCGTTCCCTTGCGTTCAGTAGCAGAGCCACCCGGTCGGTCAGGTAGGCTTCCAGTTCCAGCGTGAGCGCACCGCCGTAAATGAAACAGTCCTTATCCAGCAGCGTAGAGCCGTCCGGCAAGAGCTTTTCGCTTCGGTTGCTTGTTTCATACCCGGCGAGTGCCGACAGTCCCAGCGAGAGGAAGAAGATCTTGCGCCTGTCCGAAAGGAATTTCAGGTAATAGCCGCCCTCTGCGGTGAACTGTTCGACTGGTATTCTCATATCCTTGTAGTCATACTTCTTGTGCAGGTATTCCCCGCCAATCACCCAGCGGTTGGCGTTCTTGGTGTAAACGCTGTACGCCGCCCCGATATGGTAGGCAAAATCCGTATTGGCGTTCCAATGTACCCCGTCTGCCATGCCCGCCGTGACCTGCAAGCCTTTCATGCCCGGCAGGTATCTTTGTGCGTGTGCCTGAAACGAGGTCAGGCACAGCGCAAAGAGCATCATTATAAAGATGTGTTTCTTCATTCCCTACTTGATTTTGAGTTCGTTAATCACTTCTGCGTTCACGATGTCGGTGTTCTCCACCCGGATAACCTGATGCCGCCCGCCGTTCTTTTCGTAAAGTTCCACGACCAGCAGCTTATCGTCAGGAATGGTGAACTTCGGCAGGGCGTACACCGTGCGCACGGTCGTTTTTCCGGCAATCTCTATCACCTCGTTGTAGCTGCGTACCGCATCCAGCACCGTTTCCTGAATAGCCGTGCGCTTGGGTACTTTCTTATCGACTATCTTAAACTTGATGAAGTCGGTATCGAAAGGCACGTTGGAACTGTTCTTTGTCTGCGTGTGTACATAGAGCATCCCGTTATAGGTGTAAATCCCCTTGATTAAGAACTGTATGCCGAAACGCTTGCTACCCAAGTGGCGCACTTTCCGGTCGTTGTTCTTGTAAATGCTCTGCATTATCAGCTTCACTAATAGCGGGCTTTCATTACCTAATTCCCGGAAATAGATGTTCATGCGGGTATGTGAGAAGTCGGACGTATCTTCATTCTCCAAGAAGTCTTTCATTTCGATGTTGAGCATTTCCGGTTCACGGGCGTACTTGGCGTTGAACGAAAAGAAACTGCCGTCCTCGCAAATGACGGAGAAGTTCGTTTCGCCCGGAAAGCCCTCTGTCGTGGCTTTCACCCGGATAACATTCTCCGCACCGTCCGCCTTGCCCGCTATGATGTTGTTGCTTCCCAAATCGACATAGCGGACGGCGGCGGGGAAGATGATGTGTACCGTCTTGGCAAAGGTCACTTCCACGCCGTAGGGCGTAACCATTTGGCGGTACGGGAGTTTCCGGGTAATCCCCCGGTACAAGTCGTTGCCAGCCGCATACTTCACGGTGTCAGCGGTTTGTGCGTTTGCCGCACACACGCCCAGCAAGAGGGCGAACATTACAAAAATCTGTTTCATCGTTAATTGAAATTTTAGTGGTTGATAAAATGGTTATTGTTGTTTAGCGTAAAGCATCACCTTGTACCCGGCTTTCAGCTTTACTTTTACTGTCCTGAACTTTTTCGCAAGATAACCGGACGTTCCTTGCAGCAAGCCCCTTGTCACGTCCATAGCCACCTGCTGCCCGGCACTTTGGGCAAAGGAAATACTTGTACCCAGCCCGCTGCCGATATTCGCCATAGCCTCGTTGAACGCTTCCTGCTCCATTGAGGACGGGACGGAAAGCCCCTTTTGCCCGTCCGTGTCGAACACGGCGAGTTCCACCGGGATGATGTTGCCAGCGTACTCAATCGAGGACACCAGTATGTCGAGCCGTTCGCCCTGCACCTTTGCCGTCCCCGCCACAAGGGTATTCTTCGGCACGACTATGTTTCCCGCCTGCATGGGTTCGAGCAGCCGTAGTTTCACCGCCTGCCCGTCCGTCAGGGTTTGGTCTTGGTGTATGCAGGCGGCTATCGTGTTCCTGCCCATAGCGTAGCCCGTGCCTACCGCCGTGTTGAAGCCGTAGTTTCGTGGCTGGCTGTAAGCCCGGATGAAGTCGGCATCGCTCATGGGCTGCTGCAATCCCGATACGGTCGTTTCCCGGATAGCCTGCACCGCCACCGCATCCGGCTTGCGGTCAATGCCGCCCGTTACCGAGACTTGTGCGACTTGTCCCTGCCCGCCGTTCATGTACTTTGCCGCCAGCTCGTAGGACTTTTCCAAGAGTGCCATTTGGTCGTCAGCCGTAGGCGTGGCGTTCTGCTGTTGCAGTCTGTCGGTCAGTTCCGCCACCTGCCGCTTCAAGTCCTCTTTTTCCTCGTCCACAGGGGGCGTTTCGTAGAACGTGCTTAACTGGCGGTTGATGTCCCGGTAAGCGTATGCCGAAGAAGCACCGCCGCCCCTTTGTGGCTGCGCATCTTCTTCCGGCATCAGGTCGATTTCCGCTTGCGGTTCTTCCGTTTCATCGTCCCCCGTGAAACCGAAGTCCTGCAAGGATTGTATCTTGTCCTGCTGTTTGCGGCTTATCATCGCCTGCTCGTAAGCCTTTTGCTTGTCGGCTATAATCCCGTCCTCTGCGGGCAGGGGTATGTCGGCGTTGAAGCCGCCCACGCTCTCTACATTCACGTCCTCTTTTCCGGAGGGGGCGAATATCAGGTACATGCACCCGGCAAAGGCAAGGAACATCAGCGGGAAGACTATCATTTTCCTGCGTTGCTGTACCTGTTGGGGTGTCAGTTCCCGTTTGGGCTTCTTTTCAGGCTTCCCGTCCGTCTGCGGTACGGTCGTGCCGTTCTCATTCTTCTGTACTTCCATATTCCGGTCTGTTTAAAGGGTTGATACTGTTGATTGTGTCATTGCCTTGCAATGGCAGTTGTTTGATATGTTCTATTTGCAGCCGCCTGCCGTCCCGTTTCCCGATATTGTAGATTGATGAAACGGTGATGTAGATAGACAAGCCGCCGAAAAAGAAGAACATCACGAGGATAACCGCCAGCCTTTTGCCCGGCGTAATCCGTCCGCACATCCGGCGCAGGCGGTCGTCCGCCCAGTCCTGTACCTTTTCGATGTAATTTCGTTTTCTCTCCATAAGGCTATCTCTTGACGGTTTGCAAATCCTTGTTCTCGGTAATGGTGAACGCTTCGATGATGAAGCCGTGCGGGTTGTTGTCGCTCCGTGTGGCGTTGAGCAACCGGCACGAGGTCACAAGGCTGCGCACCGTCAGGCTGCTTTCCCGGACAATCAACTGGCGGGCATACGTGTTCACCTTGTAGGGGTACTGGTCGAAGTCGCACTTTACGCTGTCAATCTCCACCGTCTGCGTGACGTTTCCGGAAATCACCCGGTTGTAGTAACCCTTTTCCGCCAAGTCCTTGTAATAGTTGAAAGCGGTCTTGTCGGCGAGGAACAGCGAGCGTTTGATGTTGCTTTCGATAGCCCCCTTGTCGGGTGATAAGGTGAAAAACAGTTCGTGGAAACGCCGCACGTGCGATTTGGCTTCCACGGGTCTGTTCTGTGCCATGTCCTGCGAGAGTGCCAGCATCAGGCTTTTGCCGTTATCGAGGACGTATATCTTCTGCCGCTGCTTTTCGGCGAAGCTGTACGAGTTCCACACGGCAAAGCCCGTCACCAGTGCGCACAGGCAGATGAATACCAGCGCAAAGAGCCGGATTTGCCGGAAACTCGTTTCGATGTTCGTTAATGATTTAAATTCCATTTTCTTGTATGTTCTAATAATGTTTCTAAAATCTTTCTATTGCAGCCCCTTTGTCAAGGCAGCTACCAAGAGGTTGTCAAAGTAGCTACCAAGTGACGGTCAAGGTAGCTACCGAGTGGAAACCGTCTTATTTGAGTAGTTTCCCGGTTACTTTCCCGCTTGCCGCACCGACCGCAGCCCCGGCGATTGACCCAGCCCGTGCCACGTTGCGGTTATAGGCGGACGTGCCGCCAGCCGAGACAATCCAGCTTGCCACCGTAGGAATGGTGAAGTAGCCCACGATACCGATTATCATAAAGATTACATACACGGTGCTGCTCCCGTCAGGAATGAAATTCGGGTCTGAAAGTTCCTGAATGTCCTTTTGGAGCATCAGCGTTTGTATGCGTGCCAGCACGCTGCTGAACAGGTCGGACACGGGCAACCACAGGTAAATGGAGATATAGCGTGAAATCCACTGGGTCAGCGTGCTTTGGAAACCGTCATAGACGGAAATCGCAAACGCCAGCGGACCCAGTATCGAAAGCACAATCAGGAAGAACGTGCGCAGCGTGTCTATAATCAGCCCCGCCGCCTGAAAGAGCATTTCCAACAGTTCCCTGAACCAGTCCCGGACGGACTTCTTGATATTGTACGCCGCCCTGTCCATGTACATACCCGTCATAGTCACCATGTCGGAGGGCGACCAGCCCAGTTCTTCCAGTTGTCGGTCAAATTCCTCGTCCGATGCGAGGTAAGCCGTTTCGGGGCTTCGCATCAGGGCTTCATATTCCAGTCGGTCTTTTTGCGCCCGGTACTCGTTCATGTCGAAAGTCTGCGTTTCCATAAGCTGGTTGCACCCTTTCACCACTGGCGACAGTACCGTGTTGATAGTCCCTAATACGAACGTGGGAAAGAACATGATGCACAGCCCCAGCGCAAAGGGGCGCAGGAGCGGGTACACGTCTATGGGTTCGGCACGTGCGAGCGACTGCCACACTTTGGCGGCTACATAGAACAGCGCACCCAGCCCGGCTATCCCTTTCGCTACCCCCGTCATGTTGCTGCACAAGGGCATCATTTCATCGTAAAGCACCCGCAACACTTGGTGCAGGTTGTCAAAATCCACTGCTGCTAATAACATAGGCATACCGATTTATATGTTACCAGTAGCGTTCATCCGCCGAGCCGTAGAGAGCCAGCACCCGGTCGGTGTCGTTCTTCTTCTTTGCCCGCAGGTAGGACACGGATATGTTCTTGCGGGTGTAGTAGTTCACGAGGTTGCGGTAATTCAATAGGCTTCGGTAGGCATTATCAATAATAGCCAGCCGTTCGGCATCCGTCAGCGACATCCCCGTGATATTCACTACATTTTTCAAGTCCTGCAACACGTCCGAGCTTTCCGACATCAGTTTGGCATAGCCGAACGAGATTGCGGATAGTTCGTCAGGCGTGAAATTCGGGTCTGCCAGCATACTTTGGAAGTTGCGCACGTAGATTTCGGAGATTTCCGCCACCAGTTCAATGGACTTCTTCACCTTGACACCGCCCTTGACCACGTCATGCACCGCTTTGAGCGGTAGGCTAAGCATCCAACGCCCTGCCGTATTACTACGGTGGGTTTTCGGAAGCT
>ERZ791810.1958-NODE-1958-length-12194-cov-3.442541_pt1 | contig 12194 bp, 21 predicted proteins | sample MGYA00510304_ERZ791810 | MGnify/ENA primary metagenome ERZ791810 (study PRJEB30046, sample SAMN00791967) | human gut metagenome | study: EMG produced TPA metagenomics assembly of the A metagenome-wide association study of gut microbiota in type 2... | reverse complement strand
CGCGTGTTGTGGTTCTCCGCCTTGGGCAGCAGAAACGGGCATTCATCTGGATGCCAGCGTTCTCAAAATTCAATGCAATTCAGATATTGCAAAGTCTCGATGAACCAACTTGAAGCATGTCCGGGCCTTTGCGGGCCGCGCCGTCCCCAGCATGAAAATGCGGAAAGGGGAGCCGTCCTCCGGGCGGTGAAGATCAAAATAAAAAGGACATCCTGACGGATGTCCTTTTCTGGTGGAGACGACAGAACTCGAATCTGTGACCCCTTGCGTGTGAAGCATGAAATGAAAAAACCAGGTTATCCATTGATACTCAAGACTTTTTTGTGTTGGGGGACTTCGTTTTGCCCCGAAATTTGCCCCGAAAAGGCGTTTTCCACAGCACTGATCAGTTCGTCCGGGGAGTTGCCGACCACATGACTGTAGATACCAAGCGTCATTTTTATATCACTGTGGCCGGCCAGGTACTGGATCTTCTTGATGTCCATCCCGGATTGGCAGAGGCGGGTGATATAGGTATGGCGCAACAGGTGAGGGGTGACCTCAAAATCAAGGGTTCGCTGGAGCTGGGGCCCGCGCCGTTTACCCTTGGCCTCGGAGCCGGAAGAGTCAGGGGGCGGGGCGGCCTCTACATGGCGCCGCTTGATGATTGCCATGAGATTGCGCACGGTCTGAAGGCTGGCATTGGTGCCGTCCTTGGCAGGCACGACAAAAACACTGGAGCTTTTGGACTTGGCCGAGCGCAGGGCATCCGCCAGCTTGCCGGGCAGGGGTATGGTTCGGTGTGCTGCCTTTGTTTTGAGCGGGGAGGGGAAGATCCCACGACCGCCCTCAAAGCGCACCGCATTGTTCACAGTGAGGTGAGGTGTGGCGGCATTGAGATCCACATCACTCCAGCGCAGGCCGCAGATTTCTTCCCGGCGCAGTCCGGTGTAGAGGCCAAGAAGCACAAACAGGTATGCCCGTGTCCCATCCGTGGCAGCTTCCAGGGCGGCGCACTGTTCGGGAGTAAGCGGGATCTTCTCCTCGGTGGGAGTGCCGCCAGCCTGTAACTTTGCGCTGGGTGAGCGAAAAATCAGGCCGTTTTCCACAGCGCAGTCGAAGCCCATATTCATGACGCCCAGCACCTTGACCTGGAGGGAATGGGACTTCCCGGCCAGGGCCGCCATGACACGCTGGCAGTCCTCCGGCTTGACGGCCTTTAGCTTATATCCCCCGATGATGGGGCAGATGTGATTGTTGATGGCGTTCACATAGTCGCGCCGCCGGGCATAGGACAGGCCGTCCTTTCGGTTTGCATACCATTGCGCCAGGAGCTGGGCCACGGTGGTTTTGTCGTCCAGGATAACGCCCATGCGCTGGGCGGTTTCCAGCTCGTAGAGCTTGGCCCGCAGCTCCTCCTTGCTTTTAGCCCTTACGTCCTTATAGGTGCCGTTCTGGAGCTTGACCCGCTTCCGGTAGTACCCGGTTTTTTCGTCGAAATAAAATTCCGGACGCCTTGCCATGCTTGCAACCCTCCTAAAAGTATGATATTCTAGGAGGGTGAAGGGCCAGCCTAAACCTTTCACCTTCCTATGTGGCCGCCTCGGTGTTCCAGCACCGGGGCGGCTCTTTTTATGATTTCATGAGAACCTCATAGAGATCAGTAAAGAAGATATCCTTCAAGAGAGATGAATCACGCCTGCCAGTAATTCCCGCAATCCTGGCAAACGCACATGCTTTTATGTGTGCTGACGGTCTTGTACCGCTTCGGCCGGAACAGCTTGACAATGAGGGCGGGGAGAGTGAAGAACAGCCATTTGATGGGAAGCCACCACCAGCCGATAAACAGCCACCAAAGAATGCTGTGGTGCTTGGTGACCAGCTTGGTTTCCGAGACCATTTGCACGTTGACATTATTGCCGCCGCATTTCGGACAAGTCATAAAATTGTCTCCTCTCTATGATACACCGAAGGACATAGTATACTACCTCCCGGGCCGTCCAATAATCCGGGCTTTTTGCGCCGGGGCCTCAAAATCTGCATCGTCACCAAAACGAGCGGGCCCTGTTTGGGGGGAATGTCACTTGATAGAATAGAACGTATGTTCTATAATATCCGATACAAGGAATTGCGCGGGGTCAGGGGAAGGGGACGGTTACATGAAGCCGAAGCTGGAACGGGCGCACGACCAAGAAAAGGGGAAACCGGCGGATGCCGGTGAGGCACTCAAAAGAAAAAGGGAGGCCATTGATAGACTGCTGGACATGGCAGACGAGCGAAAATTAAATGATATATACAACTTCATCCTGCACATCCTGTAACCCTTGAGGGGGCTGGCCTTACTGGCCGGCCTCCTCTTTTTTCATTTCATCCACCAGCTTCAGGGCCATCTTTTCCAGCAGGCGCCACTCCTCGGTGTCCAGGCGGGCCAGGACAGAGACCAGCCGGGCACGGAAGTCGGGGGCTTCGTTTTTAAGCAGGTCGCCCATGAACGCCGTCAGCTCGTCGTTGCGGCTCTGCTGACGGAACATTTCCCCTTCCCCATAGCGCAGCCAATCCTCGCTGACATTGAACTCTTTGCAAATTAGGGCAATAACTTGGTTGGATGGGGCGCGGCGGCCGGTTTCATACCCGGTTACGGTATTTTGAACAGAACCAATTCTATTGGCAAATTCCTGCTGCGTGAGGCCCAGGGCCTTGCGCAGTTCTTTAATGCGTTCACCCATGGTGTCACCTTCTTTCTGCTGAAACTGTAGCACAAAAAAATCGCGCTGTCAATAAAAAAGTGCTTGACAACAACCGCAACGCGATGTAATATAATCGCGTAGGCAATAAAATGAGACTGCCAGAGAAAGGGGTGAGTCTATGAGCACCGAAGACAAGGTAATCGCCAAGACGCTGGCCGAGGCGATCAGTGCCCTGCCGGATGGAAAGCGGGAGTATCTGATCGGTTACGCGGAAGGCGTAGCGGCCATGGCGGAGGCTGCCAAGGAGCGCACCAACGGAGAAAACGAGCCCCGCCAGTAAGGGCGGGGATAACAGAACCGCCGGGCCTGCCCGGCGCATAAAAAGGAGGTTATTGTATGAGCCAAGAATCACTGCTCACCGCTCAGGATGTGGCCGCACGATTGGGCGTGTGCCTGAATACGGTGTACCGGCTGGCATCCAAAGGGGACGGCCTGCGGGCCTACAAGGTGGGCCGGTGTATCCGCTTCAAGGCGGAGGATGTGGACGCTTACCTGGAGGCCCAGGCGGTCAAGCCGCCGGAGCCGGTGCCAGGCATGGCGATAGGCCGTTTCCGGTATAAGCCGGGAATGAAGGTGGTGAGCCTATAAAATTTCCCTTTACCCGGAGAAAAGTATCGTATGCCGCCCCTGGGCCGGCGGGGATCAGGCGGAGCCCCGTCCGGGGCCAGGGCGCCGCGCCTCTCTCGGCGTCACCGCGACCCGCCGGGCCAGGAGCGGCATACACAGGAAAGGAGCACGTCATGGTGCAATATCGGCTGACAGCCAGCAAGATCAAGTTGTACGCCCTGGCGAAGCGGGATTTTCCGAGCATCGAGCCCATGCGCCGGACGGAGTTCATCCGCTACCCGGGCGGGAAGAGCTACGGCCTTCGATTTTGGGTCAGGGCATGTGCATGCCGGTTGTATCTGGCACCCTGCTGCGGCCGGGTATCGCTGGCCTATGAGCGGAGCGACCTGGACGAGCCGGGGGACGGCGCAGCCCGCTGGGAGAGCCGCACCCTGAGCCTGGACGAGCTGAAGGAGTTCGGCCTGCTGGAGGAGATCCCCGGCGGGCCCACCACATAGGAAGGAGGACAACTATGTACATCTATCAAGGGAAGCGCATCACCCGGGAGGAGAAGCGGCGTCAGCAGCGCCTCCGGGCAAATCTGATCGGCCTGACCCTGATTGCCGCCCTGGTGGCGGCGGGGCTGATCCTGGGCCTGACGGCGGGGGTGGCCCTATGAGCGAGCCAGTGCTGTATCTGTTTGAGGTGTCCCACCCCGATTTTCCCACTGTGATCGTGCCCAGCATCGGGCCGGACAGCGCCACCGTGGAGGCGGCCCGCCGCTGGGGCGTGGCCGACGAGTGGGGGCATATTGCGGGCTATTGTACCGTCCGCCGGGGCGGGAAGGCCGCCCGGCCCCGGTGTTCCAGGTGCGGGAAGGAGTTTGGGAAGCCGGGCCAGACGGCGGGCAAGTGCCCGGACTGCCTCCGGGCGGACGAGATCCACCGCCGGCAGATGGCGGCACTGCCCAAGGCTGACCGCCGGGCCGGTATGCGGAGGTAGGGCTGTGATTGTATCAAGATCAGACCCCTACGGCCTGCGGGGCATGGTGCGGCCGGGCCGGGCGGGGGAGCCGGACGGGTCCCGTGCCCGGGCGCTCCGGGACAAGCCGGAGAACGTGCGCCGTTGCCAGACCTGCACGGTGCCGGCGGAATTGTGTTACGGCCTTTGCCGGAGCGACGCCGACCAGGAGCGGGCCCGGCAGGGGCGCCGCCCCGCCCCCCAGCGGGGGTATACCCGCATCGACGAGCGGGAGGCGGCCCGCCTGGCGGCGGAGGGCCTGAGCTACAAGGCCATCGCCGCCCGCCTGGGCGTCAGCAAGCGCACCGTGACCCGGGCGATGAAAAAATACAGAGAGGAGGGTGGACGTGTACCGGGATCAGGCAATCAAAAAGATTGAGCAGGGGATCAAGGAGTGTGGGACGGACAGGCGTGTCCGCATCATGGCCGGACCGGTGGCGGAGGCCATCAAGGACTTCTGCCGCCAGAGTGACGAGTTCGCCCAGGCGGTTGTCCAGGGCGGAGATTTCCCCGCCTGCATGTCGACCGTGGCAAAGGGGGCAGGAGACGCCCTGTCTGACCTGGAGGCATACCGCCGGGCGGTGTCCTTTTACTTCCCGGGCGCCGTGGTGGACATGCACCTGTCCATCCGCATGAGCGAGTATGAGCCGTCGGCAGAGGCCGCGGGTACGGAGCAGGCCGGGGAGCCGACGGGCATCCTGCTCTCCCTGACGGATTTTTTGTAGGGTGAGAGCATGAAAGACATAAGAAAGCAGGCCGCCGCGCTGATGGCGGCGGCGCCGCCCCTGCGGGAGAGTGAGCTGGAAGCAATCAACGGCATCTATCCCGCCTATCTGTTCCGGGTGAGAAGGACGCGGGAGGTGTGGGCCACCTGCTGCGGGCACCACGAGGTGCTGCCAGAGAACGCGCCGCCAGAGGCCCGGGCCGTCCTGGAGGCGCCCCACCACCCGGAGCCGAAACCATATGACGGATATTGCTGCCACATGGGGGCCATGAGCGCGCCGGTGCCGAAGAACAGGCCGGAGCTGGTCAAATGCCCGTGGTGCGGGCACCTGGCCAAGGTCAAGGAGCTGGGCCGCACGGGGAAGCGGGACAACCTGACCGCCTGGCGGCGGGTGGTGGTGCTCCGACAGTGGCGGGGGGCCCTGTGGGCCGCCGCCTATTTTACCAAGAGATCCTACCAGGAGGATCTGACGGCGGGGCCGGAATGGGAGCTTCACCGGATCTATCGGTTCAGACCGGGGGAGGCTGTGGACGCCGGCGGGCGGTATCTACCGTGGGTTCACACCCTGAAGGGGCCGCCGGACAAGCTGCCCTTCCCCATCGGGGAGCCCTTCCACTGGAACAGCGAGGAGGGCATGAGCTACACGGTGATCGGCATGGAGGAGCTGGACAGGGGTGCCTTCCGCTATTGCCAGACCGGAACCTACCTGGACGGCGGGGCGGTGCCGGCGACGGACGAGCTGATCCGCTTCCTGACCCTGTGCACCATATGGCCCAGGCAGGTGGAGATGCTGGTCAAGCTGGGGCTGAGACGGGCCGTGGAGGATCTGATCCGCCGGAAGAAATGGAACCGGGCGGCCTTTGACTGGCGGGAGCAAGACCCCCGCCGGGCTTTCGGCCTCGACCGGGGGGAGCTGCGGACATGGCTGGAGGAGTCCAAGGATCTGGACGACTTGGTCTCTTATAAGCGGTTCCGTAAGGATGGGGTAAAGGTGTCCTTTGCGGAGCTGGCCAAGCTGCGGGAGGCGGCGGGGGCCGGCATGCACCGCATGGTGCCGAAGATGCGCCGCTATCAGGTCACGCCCGCGAAGCTGGCCGCCTATATCCAGCGGGAGAGCGGGCGGCCGGGGCAGAAGCGCCTCGGGCTGCACACCCTGTATACCGAGTGGGCGGACTACATCGAGGACGCGGAGCTGCTGGGCTATGACCTGACAAACCAGGTCTATCTCCTGCCCAAGGAACTGCACCGGAAGCACACGGGAGCCATGGAGCCAGCCGCCCGCATCCGGGCCGCCAGGGCCAAGAAGGGCCAGGAGGCGAAAGAGCGGGCGCGGCAGAAGCAGCTCACCGCCCGGTATTGCTACAGCACAGACCGCTGGCTGATCCGTGCCCCGGTGGGCGTCAACGAGATCGCCGCCGAGGGAAAGGCCCTCAAACACTGCGTGGGGGGCTATGCGGACCGGCACCTGTCCGGCAGCACCACCATCCTGTTCCTGCGCGACCGGAGGAGGCCCGGAAAGCCCCTGGTGACCATCGAGATGCGCGGGAACGACATCGCACAGATCCACGGATACCGGAATGACCTGTATGCAAAGGCAGATCCCAGGGAGGAATATGCCGAGATCCTGGAGCCGTGGCTGGCCTGGCTGGCCGCCGGAAGCCGGCGGGATAAGATGGGCCGGCCCATCCAGCCCAAGAAGAAAAAGAAGGAGGGTACCGCCGCATGAGCGAACTGAGCACCACGAACACCCAGCCGGCGCGGACAGTGGAGACCGTCACGCTGGAGATCCAGACCCTGCAGCGCCAGGCCCAGCAGCTGCTCCTTGGCTATGCCATCGAGATCGGCCGCCGGCTGGTGGAGGTGAAGGCCATGCTGCCCCATGGGCAGTGGGGGACCTACATCAAGGAGCAGGTGGGCTATTCCCAGTCCACCGCCAACAATCTGATGCGCATTTTCGAGGAGTACGGGGCGGCCCAGCAGTCCATATTTGGGCCGGAGGCAAATTCCCAAGCGATTGGGAATTTGAGCTATACCAAGGCTTTGCGGCTCCTGGCCCTGCCCGCCGACGAGCGGGAGGCATTTGTGGAGGAGCACCACGTGGAGGACATGAGCACCCGGGAGCTGGAGGCCGCCATCAAGGAGCGGGACGACGCCCTCCGCCGGGCCGAGGAGGACAGGGCCGAGCGGGAGGCCGCCCAGCAGGCCCGGGAGAAGATCGCCCAGGACATGGCCCTGGCCAACGAGCGGGTGGCCCAGCTCTCCCGGGAGCTGGAAGAACTGCGCAGCCGTCCGGTGGAGGTGGCCGTGCAGCACGCCGAGGAGGAGGAGCTGGAGCAGGCCCGCCGGGAGGCGGCGGCGGATGCCAGCGCCCGGGTGGAGGCCCTGGAGAAGGAGCTGGCGGCGGCCCGGAAGCAGCAGACCGACCTGCTGAATCAGCACCAGGAGATGGACCAGAAGCTGAAGGAGGCCCGCCAGGAGCGGAAGGACGCCGTGGAGGCGCAGAAGGCCGCCCGGGAGGAGCTGAAACAGGCCCGGGAGGCGCTGGAGCGGGCGAAGAAGGAGCTGCGGGCCGCCGGGAATAAGGAGGTCACCCAGTTCGGGGTGTACTTCGAGGCGTGTCAGGAGGACTTTTCCCGCATGATGGGCATCCTTCACAAGCTGAAGGCCGGAGGGGACGCCGAAGGCCGGGCCAAGCTGACCGCCGCCGGCGGCGCCCTGCTGGAGGCCATGGCCAAGCAGCTGGCCCCATTCCGGGAGGAGGGGGCGGCATGTTGATCGAAGCCCCCTGCCGCCTGGGGGAGAAGTTCGAGCACCACCGGAGCTACAGCAACCCAAAAGAGCAGTATCTGGTAGGGATTGACCTGTTTGTGTGGCACTGCAATATCGACGGCGTGACACTGATGGGGAGCCCACACAAAAAGGGGCGGGTGGATTTTTTTGAACGGAAAGACATGGATGTATTACCGATTTCCTTCGAGGTGCCGGATCGGCTGGTGGAAGGAGACTGCCGGCCGGAGGAGCTGGGCATGGAACCGGGAAAGAAGTGGAAACTGCGCGGAATCCGGCTGTGCGGGGAAAGCGGGTGGGCGTTCAGCCTGTCTGATATGAGCCGAGAGTCCCGCCTGGTCAGGACGGATGTGCTGGACAAGCTCTTTTCCCCGGTTCTGCCGGCGGTGCAGGTGAACCTGGTGGATTTTCTGTAGGGGTGAAGAAATGAAGATCATCATCAAAAGCGTAGAAAGCGGCTGGGACACCGAGCGGGTGGTGGAGCTGCCGGAGGACGAGGGACTGGTGAAGGCCATTCTGCGCGCCGTAAAGCGCCGCACTCAGCCGGAAGTACCGGCCCAGTCGCCGGTGTCGCCGCCTGAGCTGCCCAAGGCAGCAGACGGACCGGATCAGGGGGCAGGGTACAAGGGCTTCCTGCTGTTGGAGTGCCCGGGGTGCGGGGCGGTGTCAGCCACCAACGCCAGGCAACCAATCACGGAGTTTGCGTGCAGAAGGTGCGGACAGACCACCAACCTGGGGAACCTGGCGGTGCTGGAGATGGCTTGTCCCAGCTGTGGAAAGACCTGGGGCTACCGGACCAACATCGAGGAGCCGGAGATCGTCCACGCCTGCATTGCCTGCGGCGGGGAAATGACCAGCCGGTGGGATAAGGACAAGCATCGGTATGTGCCGGTGGAGCCCAGCACATGAGCGGATGGACAAGCCTGCTCACCGCCGGGGATCTGGAGGAGCTGCGGGAAGCTCTGCGCCGGGGGCGGACCACATCCCTGGAGCGGGAGGCGCCGGCCATCCGGCTGCGGGTACGGGTGAGCACCCAGCGGGCGGGGCCTGTGTGGGCGGTGCCCATGCTGGTTCGACTGGAGCGATGGGGGCCGGGTACATACAGCACCCAGCTTTTTGGAAGTGTGGAGGCGATGATGGATGGACATTGACCCCAGGCGCCTGGGGCTCGGCGCACAGATACAGATTGCCATCGCCCTGGCGGGGAGGATCGCAGAGAGGAGGAACGACCATGGCAGACGTGGAGCTGATTGCCCTGACCATCGAAGCACGGCGGCGGGGCGTGTCTTACGGCCAGCTGGTGGCCAGGACGACCGAGGAGGAGCGCCGGAAGATCGTGGACGAGTACCGGCGTGGCCCTCGAAGAAAGGAAAATAAAGGAAAATAAACGAGGGCGGGCCGACGGTGCCCGCCCTTTGCGGCATGGCCTTGTGCGCCGCATCCGGCCTCCGGGGGCGGCGCAGAGGGCCATACAGTACCCATTTCTATATATAAGGATCGCGCGCGCGTGATCCTTTGCGGGGCCCTTGGACGGCTAACGTTACGACCATCCTGTGGGGGGAGAGGAAAGTGAAGCAGCTTATGCGGTACAAAATCACATCAGGCCGGGTGGTGGAGAAGCGGGACGTACTCATGGACTGCTCCCGGACGCGCAGGCCCAGGGGCGGGCGAAAAGGAAAATCGACCATCAAGCAGGTGGAACGGAACGAGCGGGAAACCGTGCTGGAGCTGGCCAGGTTCATCAACTGCAATCACCGGGGCGGGGATCTGTTCGTGACGCTCAAATACTCCGATGGCCGTCTCCCCGCCAGCCGGGAGGAGGCCCGCCGGATTGTGGGGAACTATATCCGCCGGCTGGCACGGGCCTACCGGAAGGCCACGGGGAAAAAATTGATCTGGGCCCTGGTAACGGCCGACCGGAGTTCCAAGACGGGAGAGCCGGTGCGCCTGCACCACCACCTGGTGCTCAACGCCATGCCCTGGGAGCTGCTGGCCGCAAACTGGCCCGCCGACGAATTTTCATGCCGGCACTTGGATGATACCGGGGACTACACCGCCGTAGCCCGCTACATGGTCAAGAACGCCGGCTATGGCCGGGGGGAACAGTGCTGGACCTCCGCCCGGGGGCCGGAGGTGAAGCGGCCCGTGTACTCCACCCCGGAGCCGGTGAAGAAGGCGGGGGCGGTGCGGGTACCCAAGGAGGCCAACATCGTCGAGCGGGAGGTGCATGAGAGCACGGAACGGGGCTTCTCGGCGGCCTACATACGGTATATTCTGCCCAAGCCCAGGACGGAGGAGCCGGGGGCCGGGCGCAAGGCGTGGGAGGTGCGGCGCGATGAATGAAGTTTTTGCGTTTCGGCTGCGGAAGCTGCGGGAGCGGCGCCGGGTGAGCCGGAGAACCCTGGCGGAACTGTGCGGCGTCAGCAAGAGCGCCATGGCCCGCTATGAGCGGGGGGAGCGGGAGCCCAGCACCAAGCTGGTGTGTGAGCTGGCGGACTACTTCGGCGTGTCGGCAGACTACCTGCTGGGCCGGACAGAAAATTTTTAGGCTGTCCCCGATCGGGGACACCTTGCGCACGGGGCATGGTAGCATGAAGCTGTGAGAGCAGAACCTGACGACCAGGAGGGACGGAGGCCCATGGAATTGGATACCGGCCGGCGGATACGGATGCACAACAGTGACTGTCTGGTGGGAATGTCCCGGATTGAGACGGGCACCGTGGATCTGGTGCTGTGCGACCTGCCCTATGGGACAACAGAATGCCCGTGGGACCGGGTAATCCCATTCGGCCCGCTGTGGGAGCAGTACCGGCGGGTGCTCAAGCCCAGGGGCGCCCTGGTGCTCTTTGCGGCGCAGCCCTTCGCCACGGAGCTGATCAACAGCGCCCGGAAGCTGTTCCGCTACGACCTGGTGTGGGAGAAGGGGATGGCTGTAGGCCATATCAACGCCAACCGGATGCCTATGCGCTCCCATGAGCTGGTGCTGGTGTTCTACCAGCGCCTGCCCAAGTATCACCCCCAGGGGCTGGTGCCGCTGAAAAAGCCGATAGTCCACAGAGCAGACCCCAAGCGGGCGGGGGATGTCTACAGCGGAATGGGAAAGGCCAGCGTGCAGCGGTTCACAAATTACCCGCGCTCTGTCCTGCACTTCGCCAGCTGGGGGAGGCGGCTGCACCCCACCCAGAAGCCGGTGGAGCTGCTGGAGTATCTGGTGCGCACCTACACCGATCCGGACGACCTGGTGCTGGACAACTGCATGGGCAGCGGCAGCACCGCCGTGGCGGCCATGCGGGCGGGCCGGCGCTTTGTGGGGTTTGAGACAGACCCCGGGTATTTTGACATCGCCCGCCGCCGGGTGGCCGAACAGCTCCAAGCGGCGGAGTAGCCATATCAGATGCGGCGGCCGTATGTTGGCGGAAGGAGGGCGGCATGGCCGAGTATGAGAATATGGGCCTGGAGGAGCTGGAGCAGCTGCTGACCAGGCGGGAACGGCTGTTCGTGGAGGAGTACGACAAGGACGGCAACGGCACCCAGGCCGCCATACGGGCCGGATACACCGCCGGGAAGAAAAACGCATCCGCGTCCGTGCAGGCCAGCAAGCTGTTAAGGTCGGCTAAGATTTCCGCGTACAGGCGCGCGCGCGCGAAAGAGTTGTGCCGCCAGCTGGGGATCAGCCGGGAGACCATTAGGCTGAACGTGATGGATGTCTCCCGCCGGTGCATGACGGCCAAGCCGGTGATGAAGTATGACCCGGACAGACGGGAGTGGGTGGAGTCCGGGGAATACGTCTTTGACTCCAAGGGCGCACTGAAGGCTATGGAGCTGCTGGGCAAGCCCCTGGGCATGTTCGAGCGGGACGGGGACGAGGTCCAGGGGGGCGTGACCATTGTCGACGACGTGTAAGCTGTCCCAGGTGATGCCGCCGGCCTTCTTCGACCTGCACCGCCGCATCCGGGCCGGGGAGGTCACCGAGGCGCTGTGCAAAGGCGGCCGCGGCGGGGCCAAGTCCTCGTTTATCTCCGAGGAGATTGAGACCCAGATGATGCGCCACCCGGACACCCACGCGGTGGTGCTCCGCCGGAAGGAGAATACCCTGCGGCGTACAGTCTATAACCAGTACATTTGGGCGGCGGGGGCGCTGGGCGTGGCCGGCAAGTGGAAGGCCACGGTCTCCCCCATGGAGCTGACCTATCTGCCCACGGGGCAGAAAATCATGTTTTTCGGCCTGGATGATCCAGGCAACCTGAAATCCATTAAGCTGCCCTTCGGCTATGTGGCATACGTCCACTTCGAGGAGCTGGATCAGTTCCGCGGGCCGGAGGAGGTGCGCAGCGTGGAGCAGTCCCTGCTCCGCGGCGGCCCCATTGCCATCACGTTCAAGAGCTTTAACC
>ERZ791810.1934-NODE-1934-length-12308-cov-3.318371_pt1 | contig 12308 bp, 10 predicted proteins | sample MGYA00510304_ERZ791810 | MGnify/ENA primary metagenome ERZ791810 (study PRJEB30046, sample SAMN00791967) | human gut metagenome | study: EMG produced TPA metagenomics assembly of the A metagenome-wide association study of gut microbiota in type 2... | reverse complement strand
CCCGAAACGTTGACTTCCGCCAAGGAACTCATGCAGCCGTTCGCCGAAAAGTCGCCGTTCGCCAATTACTATGCCGAGAAATCGCCGTTCGATATCCGCCACGTGACGCCGACCGTGATGCTGCGCGCGGACAAGGATTCCGCCGAGCATGATTCCGGCAAGCAGATGGTGTGGATGAAGGCCGATGGCCACGTCGATGTGCCGCAGGTCATGCATCGTGCGATGCTGGCACTCGGCTGCGATCAGGTGATGATGGAGCCGGTGCTGCGCCGCGCCGGACTGTCGATTTCCACACCGGGCATTTCCTATGCGTCCATCGACCATTCGATGTGGTGGTATCAGGATATCGATATCAACGAATGGCATTTGTATGTGCAGGATACGCCTATCGCCGCGCACGGGCGCGGACTCGGCATCGCCAAAGTGTATGCGCAGAATGGCGACTTGGTGGCGGCCATCGCTCAGGAAGCTATGGTTCGCGTGCCGCAGGAATAGTGGTAATCGGCTTGGCCGATGGTGTGGTTTTTTCTTCTCTCCCCCAGTCGGCTACGCCTACGGCCCCCTCGTCAGAGGGGGCTTATCACGGATTATCTTTTGTAGGCTTGGGCTATGTCGCTACGGCGCTTGGCTTCCTTGATTTTCGGGTTTTCGGGGCCTTCGTTCGGCGGTAACTGGCACAACCATTCGCCGATAATGCCGATGATCATGTCGGCGATGCACACCACGGCCGCGATTGCACACTCGGTGACGGCGTGTGCATAGAAATCCGCCTCGATATGGCTCAGGCTCATCACAATCTGACCGCCATACCAGCCGGCGAGCGTTGCGCCCGCCAATCCCAGTGCCTTTGCCAGCACCAGCGTATACACCGCGATAGTGGGATTGATGAAGCTATGCGGACGCTTCTTGGGGTCGGTATTCGCGTATTTATGCACTTGCAGGGCCAAGATCAGCACGATAACGCCCAGCACGGCCAGCAATCCGGTCACAATCCAAGGCGCACCAATCAGCGACAGTCCCGAGCTTTCGCCGTAGGAGGCCAGACCGATACCCGCCAACAGGCCCAGCACGGCACCGATCACATACTGCCACCATGCTGTTCGCCGTGTTTTCATGTCCGGCCTCCTTATCGTTGCGTTGCTGTTTGCTGTTTGCGAACGGCCCTCGCTCCTGGGCTGTTCATCTTGATTTGGTTTTCGTCACTGCCGTGCCCGGCTGTTCGAGGCCGGAGACTGGTCCGTCACCGTCTGGTTTCTAGCCTACCGTTCGTAACTGGTTCTGCCATCAGCTCAACTGTTCGACAGTATCCAGTTGTCCGATAGCAATCCGACCTGTCCGGCATCCGGTGCCATGGCCAAAAGGAAGGCCACCGGGTCGCCGCCCAGAGTAGCATTCGGGTCCATATCCAGCCAAGGTGCCAATACCGACGCATGGTTACGGGCCGACGGCCAAGGAATGCTGCAGTTGGGCTCATCGGAAGTCACGCCCTCCATGTCAACAAGGTCAAGGTCGACTGCCAGATCATGAACGCTTTCGATGCTGCCCAATACGGCAATCAGGTCGGCGGGCGGCAACTTGGTTTCGATTTGGATGACCGCGCTCATCGCGTCCGGGCCGTCGAAATGGCTGACATGGTAGAGCGGCGAAATGCCCTGTACCTGATTGCCAGGAACACTGTCGATGGAAACGATGGTTTCACGGAACAGCCGTTCGGCATCCTGCGAGGTAGAATCCAGCGAAATAATCGCCTTGCGTGAGACGGGTGCCGACTCCGACGCGGATTCTTGCTTGACTGCATGCCCGCCGAGCATCCAGTCTTCGCTCTCGAGTTGCACGGCGTTACGGTCCGGCGCGGTGGCCAGCAAATCGGCTACAGGCCCCTCATGGGCTCCGGCGAGTTTGGCGTTCGGATTCAATGCCAACCAAGGAGCCAGCACAAACGCACGCTGCCAAGCACGCGGATGGGGCAATGCCAGATCCGGATCCGCGCTGGTGATGCCATCAAAGTCGATAATGTCCAAGTCCAACGGCCTGGAATCCCAATGATTCTCACGAATTCGTCCATGGTTCGCTTCGATGTTTTGCAACGCGGCAAGCAATTCGTGGCTGCCCATTGTGGTTTCAAGCTCCACCACGGCGTTCAGGAAATCCGGCGTACCGTCGGCCATGCCCCACGCGGCCGTGCGGTAAAGCGGTGAGATACCGGTCACCTGTGTGCCAGGCAACGCGTCAATCTCCCGAACGGCGGCTCGCAAGGTGGATTCCACCTCGCCCACGTTGCCGCCCAAGGCCACCACCGCGTTATGGATGGCATGCTCTTCAGCAGTACGTCCATTATCGGTGGCACGCACGCGCGAGATGGAGACCGATACATCTGCAAAAGCCACGACGATGGGTGCGTGAGGCTTGTGCACGGTGACGTCGATGGAGGCGACGGCCGGCGCATCGGCAAGAATCTCGTCCGCGATACGTTGGGCCAGACGCTCGATCAGGTCCACATGAGGGCCTTCGATGACAGCCGTGATGTCCTTGGCCACACGGCCGTAATCGATGGTGTCGTTGAGATCGTCGGATTGACCGGCTGCGGCCAGATCAAGGTGCAGGGTGACGTCCACGACGAAGGTTTGTGGCCGTTCGTGTTCAAAGGCGAGCACACCGTGGGTGCCGTTGGCATGTACGCCGGTAAGTGTGATGGTGTCCATTGGTAAGGCTTTCTGCTCAAATGCTCTCCTCAGTCGCCTTCGGCGCCAGCTCCCCTCGCCCGAGGGGAGCCAAGGCCTAGAAGCAACCAAAACAGGGAGCCAGGGGAATCATGCGTATTCGCGCCAGGTGTTGCCGGCGATGACGGCGGCGCGGCTTTTGGCCACGTCGTGTACGCGCACGGCCCATGCGCCATGTTCGGCGGACAGGGCGGACAAGGCTGCGGTCACGTCATCGCGCTGGGCCATGATCGGCCCATCAGCACCGGCAGCGCCCGCCTCGGTAAGCATCGCCGAGATGAAGCGTTTGCGGGACTGGCCGATCAGCACCGGATATCCAGTGGCGCGGAAGGTCTCGAGTCCGGTCAGCAGCGGCAGGTTGTGCTCGATGCCGGGCTTGGAGAAACCCAGGCCCGGGTCGATGATAATGCGCTCAGGCTTTACGCCGGCGGCCAGCACACCGTCGACTTGGCGCATGAGTTCGTCGTGTACGTCGGTCAATACACCGTGCTCGTAGACGGAGGTGTCTTGATCGGGGTTCGCGCCCTTGGAGCCGGCGAGCCAACCGCGCCAATGCTGCACGATGTACAGGCAGTCGTGGTCGGCGACCACATGCGGCAGTTCGGCATCCAGCGTGCCACCGGAAACGTCGTTGATGATCTGGGCGCCCTCGCTCAGCGCAGCGGCGGCCACGGATGCGCGCGTGGTGTCGATGGACAGTATGGCACCGGCCGGAATCAATGTCTTGACGGCACCGGTGATGCGGGCCAGTTCGTCGGCCTCGGACACGCGCTTGGCGCCGGGGCGCGTGGATTCGGCGCCGATGTCGATGATGTCCGCGCCGGCGGCCATCATGTCGCGCCCGTGCTGGGCCGCCTTGGCCGGGTCCAGCCACAGGCCGCCGTCCGAGGACGAGTCCTCGGTGATGTTGAGCACACCCATCACCATGGTGTGCGTACTGTCATGCAACGCCTGCAAATCAGTCATAGGTTATCTCCCCTTCGTTGTTTCCCTTCGCTCCCCTCAGTCGCCTACGGCGACAGCTCCCCTCAGAGAGGGGAGCCTAGGTTGCGTCACTTGTCAAGAATCAAGCTCATGGCTTCGGCCCGGGTGGCCGGATTGCGCAGCATGCCGCGCACCGCCGAAGTCACCGTGCGCGCGGAGGATTTCTTGATGCCGCGCATCGACATGCACAGATGCTCGCATTCGGTCACCACGATCACGCCGCGGGCGCCAGCGTATTCGACCAGGGCGTCGGCGATCTGCTGGGTCAGTCGCTCCTGCACCTGCGGACGGCGGGCGTATACCTCGACCAGTCGGGCGAGCTTGCTCAGCCCCATCACCCCGTCCTTGGCGGGAATATAGCCCACATGGGCCACGCCATGGAAAGGCAGCAGGTGATGCTCGCACACCGAATACAGTTCGATGTCCTTGACCAGCACCAGCTCTTCGGTATCCACGTCGAAGTGCTTCTCCAGCACATCGGCCGGGGAAGCCTGCAGACCGGCGAACAGCTCGCGGCACGCGCGGGCGATACGGTCAGGCGTTTCCACCAGTCCCTCGCGCTCGGGATCCTCGCCAATCGACTTCAGGAACAGGCGTACGGCTTCGCGCACGCCTTCCTCGTCGTATGTGCGTTTCTCCCGCTGGCAAGACTCTATATATTCGTTCATCTCATCTCTCCCTTGTCATTGTCCACAACGACGTCGGCCTGGCCTGCGTACGTGAGAAACCACATGAACAGGTCGGGCCGAATCGTCATCGTGTCTACTCTTCCGGCTTCATGCCGACCGAGCGCTTGAGGCTTTCGGGAATCTCCACCGGCGGCTTGTCCGAGTCGGGGCGGCGGTCGTTGGACAGCCACACCGGGCGGACCGGCGCCTTCTTGATCGGCGCGAAGATCTCCGCAAGCTCCTTCTCGTTCAGGGTCTCCTTGACCAGCAGCTGGCGGACCAGCTCGTCAAGAATCTCGCGGTTGTCGTTGATGATGGTCCACGCCTCGGTGTGGGCGGTTTCCACCAGCTTCAATACTTCGTCATCGATCACTTCGGCGGTGCGGTCGGAGTATTTGCGCGGCTGCAGACCGTCCATTACGGTGGTCTGATCGTCGTCGGAACCCCACTTGATGGCGCCGAGCTTGTCGGAGAAGCCGTATTCGATCACCATCGTACGGGCGATGCTCGTAGCCTTCTCGATATCGTTCGAGGCACCGGTGGTCGGGTCGTGGAAGACGATTTCCTCGGCGGTGCGACCGCCCATCGCGTAGGCCATCTGGTCGAGCAGCTGGTTGCGCGACTGCGAGTAGCGGTCGGAGGTCGGCATGACGGCGGTGTAGCCGAGGGCGCGGCCTCGCGGCAGAATCGTCACCTTGGTCACCGGATCGGTGTTGTTCAGGGCGGCGGCCACCAGCGCATGACCACCCTCGTGGTATGCGGTGTTGCGCAGCTCTTCCAGAGCCATGCCCTTGGACTTGCGCTTCGGTCCGGCCTGAACACGGTCGATGGCCTCGTCGATGGCGCGGTTGTCGATCAACTGGGCACCGGCACGGGCGCACAGCAGGGCGGCTTCGTTGAGCACGTTGGCCAGATCGGCACCGGTGAAGCCCGGCGTGCGCACGGCGACCATGTGCAGGTCGACGTCAGGCACGAACGGCTTGCCCTTGGCATGCACCCTCAGGATCGCCTCACGGCCTTCCAGATCGGGGGCCGCCACGCCCACCTGCCGGTCGAATCGGCCCGGACGCAGCAGGGCGGGGTCGAGCACGTCGGGACGGTTGGTGGCGGCGATGATGATGAGGTTGGTGTCGTTGTCGAAGCCGTCCATCTCGACGAGCAGCTGGTTCAGTGTCTGCTCGCGCTCGTCGTGGCCACCGCCCATGCCGGAACCGCGCTTGCGGCCCACAGCATCGATCTCGTCGATGAAGATGATGGCGGGGGCGTTCTTCTTGGCCTCATCGAACAGGTCGCGCACACGGGAGGCACCGAGACCCACGAACATTTCGACGAAGTCGGAGCCGGCCATCGAGTAGAACGGCACGCCGGCCTCGCCTGCGATGGCTCGGGCCAGCAACGTCTTACCGGTGCCGGGAGGGCCGTACAGCAGCACACCACGCGGAATACGAGCGCCCAGCGCCTTGTACTTGGACGGATCCTTGAGGAAGTCCTTGATCTCCTCGACTTCGGCCACGGCCTCGTCTTCACCGGCCACATCGGCGAACTTGGTGGTGGGGGTCTGCCCGTCGAGCAGTTTGCCGCTGTTCTTCCTGCCGCTCATGCCGAGCATGCCGCCGGCACCACCCATCCGGCTCATCAGCCACCAGAACAGGGCGAAGAAGATGATGAACGGCAGGATCGAGGTGACGAGGTAGCTCAGCATGCTGGTCTGCTCGATGTTCGAGGTCCAGCCCTTCTCGAGATCGCCGTTCTCCACGGCCTTGGCCACCTGTGCGCCCTGCGCGAAGGTGTAGTAGAACTGCACGTTCTTGCCGTAGTTGGTCACCTTGCCGGTGTCGGCATTCTTCTTGGTGTAGTCGTTCTTCAGCTTAAGGCGGACGACCTGCTTGTTGTCCGTAATCTCGGCGTACGTGGCCTTGCCCTGATTGATCAGCGCGAAACCATCTTTGGTGTCGATGGTTTTGGTGCCACCGCCGGCGAACATCTGGAACATCAGCACGACCATGACCACGAGTACGGCACCCCATAGCCAAGGGGACTGCCATATCGGCCGGTTCTCGTTGTTGTTGCCTTTGCCATTGGTCCCGTTATTGCCACGGTTGAACGGGTTGGTGAACGGGTTGCCGTTGTTACGGTTGTTGTCCGGGTTCGGATTATTGCCGTTACCCGGCCCTTGCGGGAAGCTCATGCTTGCACTCCTTGGTAGACGGACGGCTTGAGGACCGCGATCGAATCGAGGTTGCGGTAGCGTTCGTCAAAGTCGAGGCCGAAGCCGACGACGAACTCGTCCGGAATCTCATAGCCGGCGTACTTCACATCAACGTCCACCTCTCGGCGGGAGGGCTTGCTCAGCAAAGCGAAGACCTCCACGGAAGCGGCACCACGACGTTTCAGTTCTGCGACCAGCCACGCGAGCGTGTGTCCTGAATCAACAATATCCTCCACAATCAAGATGTGCCGTCCGCGAACATCGGCGGACAAATCCTGCCTGACTGTGACCTCACCGCTCGACACTGTGCCCGAGCCATAGCTCGACAGGCTCATGAAGTCGATCTGTACAGGAATGCTCATGGCCTGGGTGAACGCGACCAGCGTATTCACGGCCCCTTTCAGCACCGCAACGAGCAGCGGATTCTTATCGCGGTAATCCTCGCTCGCGAGAGCGGCCATCTCGTGGATCTTGGCATCGATCTGTTCTTTGCTGACCAGCTCGTGGTCAATATCTTCCTCAACGTCAGCGATTCGCATGCGCTCCATCTTGGCACACGCGAATGACGTGTTTCTTGCGATTGGCTGAATAACCTCTGGGAAGTGAGACGCCGCCTTGGCCATGCCAATCGACGACCAGCCGGTCGATGGCGGCAATCTGGGCGGCACTGGCGGCCTGGCTCAGCGCGTGAGCGATGACCCGCAACCGAATCGCCTCTGGCTCACGTGCAATACGTTTGACGCCGATCATCAGGCCGATGCCATGGCCCGAATCGTTGGTATCGTCTGCAGCACAGGCTCGTGGCGTATCGGTCGATACCGCTGCCGACGATGCCGGCCGGTCAACTGCCGTAACCGCCTCCCCCATCACCTCGTCGGATCGCTGATCCAGATACTCCTTATCCATTCTGGCCAGCTGTGCGCTTTCGGCGAAATGGCGGGTGACATTGAATCCAGCGAATCGTTCGATGGCCGGCAGCAGGTCGTGACGCACCCGCGAGCGCAACGGATAGTCGTTCGGCAACTCGCCGTCTACCGCATCGCCATTGGTGGGGTCATCCCAATATTCCACACCTAAGTCTTCACAGATGCCGGTGGTTTCGGCTCGAGTAAGGGTAAGCAGTGGCCGCGCAAAAGTCGCGCCACTGCGTGTGAAGACCTGCGGCATGCCAGCCAACGCATCCACGCCTCGACTGCGCAGCAGGCCAATCAATACGGTTTCCGCCTGATCGTCCATAGTGTGGGCCAACAGCACGGCAATGGCACCCGATTCATGCGCCGCGGCGCACAGCTCGTCATACCGGGCCTGCCGTGCGGCCGCTTCGAGGCCCTCGCCGCGCGCCTGTACGGTTGCGTTGCGCATGATGACCGGGCCCAGTCCCAACGCGTGGCAACGATCCGCGGCCTCGCTGGCGACCTGTTCGGAGCCTGCCTGCAAGCCGTGATCCACAATCACGGCACCGCAACGCACGCCCATGGACGTGCATACGATATGGCTCACCGCAGCCAGTGCCATCGAATCGCGCCCGCCTGAACAGGCCACGAGCACGAGCGGCGCATCGGCGGCAACGGCATGGTCCCCATGCTGCGCGAATTCGGGAGCCTGCACATCGCATAGTTCCACGGCACTCAGCGTTGCGCGGACCGCGCCTACGGCCTTGCGCAATCGTGCGGAATATGCCATGTACTCACCACCTTTTTTCTGGTTATAGGCACTCGTGCGTTTATGGACGTTTACGGCCTTTATAGCCCTTGATGGCCCTTGATGCCTCTTTTACAGCCCCGCGAGCTTGGTGATAAACGAGTCGATGGCGCTACGCGCGGCGGCATAATCCTCAGGATTGTTGACCACCACGGCAAACGACAACGCTCCCCCATTGGTGCGGGACACATTGCCGGCCATCGACGTAACCGTGCCGAGGCTGCCGGTTTTGACGCGCAGCAGACCAGCCACGGCATCATCCGTATACCGATCCTGCGCCGTGCCCACCAATCCCGCGATGGATAGACCTTCCGCACCAGCAGCACCGCTCTCGGTGGTCAGATTACGTTGTTGGACGGCCGCCAGCGTGCGTACGGTGAGCCGGGAGCCGGGAGACAGGCCGGAGCAATCGGCCATGGTCAGACCGGATGTTTCGAGACCGAGATCGTTCAGAGTGGATTTGACCGCTTCCGTGCCGCCTTCAGGACTGTTTGTCGCTGATTTCGCCAAGGCGGTGAGTCTGCCGAACTCCTCGGCCAGCGTATTGTCCGAATGCCGCAACGTGTATGCCATGATTTCGGACAGTGTTGCCGAACTCACCGAAGCCAAAGGCGTTTCACCGGATGGAGCGGTGTTTGCCGTCACGTCTCCGGTAACGGCCACGCCGTTCGATTGGAGCAGTTCGGCGAATTTCGTGGCCACGTCGCTGGCGGCGTGCTGGGACAGTTCCGGGTATCCGGCCGAATCATCGGGGTCGGCCGGCGCAGGCGTATCGGCGGGGTATTGGCGGCCTCCATCAATCGCCATTGATGAGACCGGCGTGAAGTAGACGGTGTAGTCGCTTAAGACTGCGCCGCCTTCCGACAGACCTGCCGGAATGCGTGAGTCGCCGAATAGGGTGTCGTCGTACTCGAGATTGACGGAAGTGATGCCTCGCTGGGCGAGCGCGGCCACGGTGGCCTTGGCCAAGGTGTTCAGACCGGCACGTCCGTTGGTATGGTTGGCGTCAGAATCGCCTGCAGACAGCAGCATGTCGCCATTGCCTTTGAGGGTCAACGTATTGGTGCCGTCATCGGATTGGGTGAGGAACACTTGGGTATCCAAGGTGGATGCCATATTCAGGGTGGATGAGGCGGCGAGCGCGGTCAGCGTTTTCAGTGTGGATGCAGGCTCGCGTGGAGTGTTCGACTCATGTTCGGCAGCGACGGTGCCTTGGGCGTCTTCAATGATCACCGACGTATCGTTTCCCACGCCTTGCGCGGACAGCAATTCGTTGACCAGCGCAGAAGCGGCCGTGGAATCAATGGCCTTGTTCGCGTTCAAGGTGCCGGCGACGGTGCCGCCTGATTTGGCGGTGGCTGGATCGGCAAAAACAGGTGCGGCGACGGGCTTCAACGTCAATAATCCGGGGGCCACGTCGGTGATGTCGGCGGCGCAGTACCCCGCGAACAGGGCGATGGTGGTCAGTGCGGAAATGATGACGGTCAGTGTTCGGCGATGCGATCGTTGGGTCCGCCGTTGCGCTTCACGCCGCTGACGGCGTGATACCGCTGTAGATACCATCGTGCTCCTTATGCCAAGGCGATCATTTCTGCAATGAGGCGAACGAGTCGAGTGCTGCCACAATCGAAAGCATTCGCGCATCCATCAGCTTACCGCCCAGCCATGTCCCGAGTGCCAGGATGCCGATGCCGTTGGCCAGTGCGACCGGAATAATCGCCAGCCATATGCCGCCTTCGGCTCCCGTCAGCAGCATGACCAGCGCCACGATGCCGGTGGGCAGCATCAGCAGCAGGCTGCCAAGCACGTAGACGAACGGGAAGAAGCCTTGGGCCATGGCGCGGCCTTGAGGCGCGGAGAACGGCTTGTCCATTGAGGCGACCGGGTACATCAGCACACAGGACGTGACTTCGGCCACGCCCAGGCCGCTCAAGGCGACGCCCATGCCCACGGCGAGGAAGATCAGGCCGGTGACGAGGTCATCGGGCTGCGCCCAGCGGCCGGTCAGTGCGCCGACCAGCACGATGCCGGCGAGATAGAGCAGCACCATGTAGACGACCATGATGCCGACGTAGACGCGCACGCGGCCGATTCTGTCGGTCCGGCCACGCACGCCGGCGATGACTTCCATGGTGAAGCCGCGGCCGTCATATGCGAGCCCGTTGCTTTCCACCACTGACATGAACCAGCCACACCAGATCAGCGACTGCCAGACGACCGCGCTGATGCCGTGCGCCTGGAAGGCGAAGATGATCAGGAACAGGACCGGCATGGCGAAGGTCATGGCTTGGCGGGGGTCTCGTTTGAGATAGGTGATCAGGCGTGCGGACACCGCGCCGGATGCCGAATCGGGCATCCATGCGAATGCGCCGATGCCTTTGGCGGTCTCGGACGGACTGTTTGCGCCGATGGTGAGCCGTTCATGCCTCAGACACCAAGTGCATACGGCGAAGCAGACGATCCATGTGACGGCAAGGATGGCGATGCGGGCGATCAGCACCGCCCAAGCTCCGGTAAGCGCGTCGAACGGCAGTTGGAAGGCCGCACCGAACGGCGTCCATGCGGCGATGGCGGTCGCCGCGCCCCAGGTCTCGGTGTTGAGGCTGAAGGCTATGCCGGAGTTGACCAGAATGTTCGGCAACTGGCAGATGATGACGAAAGTCAGCACGATGAAGATGTAGAACGCGCCTTTGCCGCGTTTGCTGGTCACCAGCGTGGTGGATAGGGCGATGACCAGTTTGGAGATGCTCATCATGGTGATGACGGCCAGCACTGCGGCGAGGAGGGAACTGATGATTACGGCTGGTCCCATATGCCGAAAGGCCCGTGTCCAGAGCATCAGTGAGGCCACGCCAGTAAGGGAGGGGATGCCGGACAGGCCGGAAAGCAGCAAGCCGAATTGCAGGTTGCGGTCGGCGATGCCGTAGATCGCGAATTTGCGTGGGTTCATGGTGGAGCCTTCGCCAAGCATCATGAGCTGGATGAAGCCGATGAAGATGGTCATGGTCGCGCCGACCAGCACGACGACTATGTTGACGATGCCTCCGGGACCAAGGATGTTCAGCGGAAAGCCATCCGCGTTCACGGTGAAGGGCGGCAGTATGCCGATGAACCATGCGAGCACGCCGGTGCCGATGATGGTGCCGGCCGCGAGTACAGCGGAAAAGACATAGGCGACGGTCTGCCACGCCGATTTTCGCAGGGTGGCGAGCGTGAGCGTCCAGCGCAGGCGGACCAGGGTGATGGCGGTCTTGATCATTGGCGGGCCTCATCGGTGGGTGTGGCGGGCGTAGGCAGAATCGGCTGAATCGTCTGGGCCGAAGTTGGTGCTTGGGCTTGGGCCTGCCCGCCATCGAGCCACGCGAGATGGGCGGCTTCGTGGCGGCCACCGACTAGTTGCAGGAAGCGGTCTTCGAGTTCTTCGCCAGCAGCGACCTCGTCCACCGTGCCGGCCGCGCATACCAGACCGTCGTTGATTACGGCCACATGCGTACACATCTTTTCGACCAATGCCATCACGTGTGAGGAGATGATCACCGTGCCGCCAGTCTTCGCGTATTCGATGAGAATGTCTTTGAGGTTGGCGCTGGACACCGGGTCCACGGATTCAAACGGCTCGTCCAGGACCAGAATGCGCGGGCTATGAATCATCGCGGAGGCCAGGCAGATCTTCTTGGTCATGCCGGCCGAATAATCGGTGACCATCGTGTTGGCGGCCCCGGCCAAGTCGAAAGCATTGAGCAGGTCCTGGGCGCGACGCGTGGTCTCATCGCGGCTCATGCCGCGCAGCATGCCGGAGTAGACGAGCAATTGCAAACCGGTCAGTCGGTCGAAGATCTGGTCGGGCTGGGGCATGACGCCGATCATGCGCTTGGCCGTGTTCACGTCGCTCCACACGTCATGGCCCAAAATCATGGCGGTGCCGGCGTCCGGTACCAATAGACCGGTCACCATATTGAGCGTGGTGGTTTTGCCGGCGCCGTTGGGGCCTACAAGTCCATAGAACGAGCCGACCGGAATATCGAG
>ERZ791810.1858-NODE-1858-length-12754-cov-2.892984_pt1 | contig 12754 bp, 9 predicted proteins | sample MGYA00510304_ERZ791810 | MGnify/ENA primary metagenome ERZ791810 (study PRJEB30046, sample SAMN00791967) | human gut metagenome | study: EMG produced TPA metagenomics assembly of the A metagenome-wide association study of gut microbiota in type 2... | reverse complement strand
TTGCGGGTGGGGCCCAATGTGCCAAATACCTGCCAAGGGGTGCCAAATACTCCGCCCGATGGCACCTCCGCCATGCGGCAAACCTCGCACCATGCGGTGTCCCCTTGGCGTTTGCCGATTATCCCCTCATGGGGCAGTAACTTCTTCATGGGGCGGTAAACAACCCATGGGGCGGTGAAAACCCCATGGGGCGGTAGGTCAAAATGGCTTAATTCCGCGGTTTCACAATTTCTTCAAACCGCCCCATGGGCAAATTACCGCCTCATGGGGGAATTGCCGCTCCATGAGAAGTAATCGCAACTCCGTATTTGATCAATGTTGTGATGCTTTGTTGTGTTTTGCTTGTTTCCGCCTCCTGTATTCCCCTTTGCGCGCATTGATGGTAAGGCTGCCGTCTATTAATACCCGGCATGAAGGTTGAGGACGGCCAGGAAGCGGTATTTGCATCGCGGTGGCAACCTCTTGTGCGAAGGCACGTTGTTTGGCGGTGTTCCACAGGTCATCGGCGAACACCTCGATGACGGTCCAGCCCAATTGCCGCAGACGTCGACGTTTTTGCTGGTCCCGCACATATTGTTTGCGGAAGCGACGGTGATGATCGCCATCATATTCAATAGCGACTTTGTATTGTGGATAAGCCATGTCAACGGTGTAGGTGTATCCGTTCTCTGAATCGGTAATGCCATATTGTGTTTGCGGTATGGGCAGGCCGAAAAGCATAAGCGCCAAGCGTGTACGAGTTTCCTGAACGGAATCCGATGGTTTTACGAGCTTCAGCGCCGCCTCACAACGCGCACGGCCAATAACGCGGTGAAAGGCCGTTAGTCGTTGAGTGAATTGTTCAATGGCATATCCATAACGTCTGATGAGCGCTTCAGCCAGCACCACTAATTCAGTGAGGTTGAGATATTGGGCAAACTGTATCCACGCATCCATGGGATGCATGCAGGTTACGCCGTTTGAGAAAGCGATACTGTTGAACTTTGCATTCCATATGCGATAGTCGACATTGTCCAATGAAGAGCGGGTCCCCTTGCTCCTCACCGTCACATAAAAATCCTTCTGCGGCAACGTGCTGTGCCTCGGCAACTCCACGCCGCATAATTCCAATGCGGTATACAGCGAGAAACACAACGTGCGTTTCGTGCGCACTTTGCCCAGCAGATTCCAACAGGCCGTGTTCTTGGCCGTGGCTTTGGCGTCAAGATCTTTGCGCAGATAGTTGTTGATTTCGCCATTGTGCGGCACTTCGCTGTATCCGTTCATGCGCCGAGCGTAGCGCATTCCACGGTGGCACAGGGGCAAAACCGAAAAATGGGGATAACTTAAGCGGCGCGAACCGGTTATCCACCGGCATATCGTGTGCCGCGCCCGGTTATCCACCGCGCTTCGGGAGTGTCGTCCACCGTATAACAGCACTCATCGTGTGCGAACAGCTAGCCACGCTCAAAATGCCTAGCGCATTTATACGAATACGACATGGGAAACGGCGAGACCAGCCCCACACAATACAAAGTGACCGCCAGCCATGCGCCCGACTGCGGCATACACGGCAGCAACGCCAACGACACCAAGGCCAAACATGGAATCAGCAGATAGGACAACACGTGCCCGCTTTGCCGTCGCAGCAACGTCTCAGCCACCACGCAGCAGGCAATCAGCGCACAGCAGACGCCGAGCGATGCGCGACTCAGCGAGAATGTATGCCGATGCCCAATGCCGCCTTCACGATGTCTGATGCGGAAATGAGACATCGACTGAGCAACTGTGTGGACATACTGTGAACACGTTGGAAACGTCGGTGTGCTATCCTCCCACTCATGTCTGAAACGAACAATGAAACAGCAGTGCGTTCGCGCGCGACAAGCACAACATCACCGAGCAAGGCCAAATTGACCCCGCTGGTTCCCGGCAAAGAGGACCCGAACCGTCCGCTAGTCGAACTGACCCACGTCGAAAAGCACTTCGGTGCTTTGCACGTCCTCAAGGACATCAACCTGACCGTCGCCAAGGGTGAGGTGCTGGTGGTCGTGGGCCCGTCCGGCTCAGGCAAGTCCACGATGTGCCGCACCATCAATCGCCTCGAGACCATCGATTCCGGCGACATCCGCATCGACGGCAAGCCCCTGCCACAGGAAGGCAAGGAGCTCGCGAACCTCAGGGCCGAAGTTGGCATGGTATTCCAGTCGTTCAACCTGTTCGCCAACAAAACCATTCTTGAAAACGTGACGTTGGCCCTCATCAAGGTGCGTCACATGGACAAGAAGGAAGCCGAGCAACTGGCCATGGACCTGCTCGCCCGCGTGGGCGTCGACTCCCAAGCCAGCAAGATGCCCTCCCAGCTCTCCGGCGGCCAGCAGCAGCGTGTGGCCATCGCCCGCGCGCTCGCCATGCGCCCCAAGGTCATGCTGTTCGACGAGCCCACTTCCGCACTCGACCCGGAAATGGTCAACGAAGTGCTCGACGTGATGGTCGAACTCGCGCATGAAGGCATGACGATGATCTGCGTGACCCACGAGATGGGTTTCGCGCGCAAGGCCGCCGACCGCATCGTCTTCATGTCGGACGGCCAGATTCTCGAAGAGAACACGCCCGACGAGTTCTTCGAGCATCCGCAGACCGACCGTGCCAAGGACTTCCTCTCGAAGATCCTCACCCACTGACGAACCCACTGAAAGACGGGTACGCAATCCAATGACATTCACCAATACGTTCAAACGGAAGGCTTGCCGCGTGATCGCCGCGCTCGCCGCCGTGGCCTGCACAATGTCGCTGGCAGCCTGCGGCGCGGACGAAACCGGCAAGATCCGCATCGGCATCAAATTCGACCAGCCTGGCCTGGGCTTCAAGAAGTCCGGCACCTACGTGGGCTTCGACGTGGACGTGGCCAAATACGTCGCCAAGAAACTCGGCTATTCCGAAGACCAGATCATCTGGAAGGAAGCCCCCTCCAAGCAGCGTGAGGCCATGATTCAGAACGGCGACGTGGACATGATCCTCGCCACCTACTCCATCACCGACGAGCGCAAGAAGGCCGTCTCCTTCGCTGGCCCGTACTTCGTGGCCGGACAGGATCTGCTCGTGCGCAAGGACGACAACTCCATCAACGGCCCCGAAGACCTGAACGGCAAGCGCCTATGCTCCGTCACCGGTTCGACCTCGGCCGCCACCGTCAAGGAGAAGTTCGCCTCCGAAGTCCAGCTCATGGAACAGCCCGGTTACGCCGAATGCGCCACCGCCCTGTTCTCCGGCATCGTGGACGCGGTAACCACCGACGACATCATCCTGGCCGGCCTGGCCTCCGCCTCGCGCGGCAAGCTCAAGGTGGTCGGCAAACCGTTCACGCAGGAATACTACGGCGTGGGCATCAAGAAGGGCGACACGCAGCTGGCCACCAAAATCAACAACGCCATCGTGGACATGATTCAGGACGGCTCGTGGGAGAACGCCATCAGCGATAACACCAAGGGCACCAACTACACGCCCGACGTACGCTACAACCCGCCCACCCCGGACGAAGGAGAGGAGGCCTGATGAGCGGATTCCTGGAACTCTTCAGCCAGTATGACGTGCTCGGCGCGTTTCTGGTCAATATCGAACTGACCCTATGGTCCGCCCTGTTCTCCCTGATCCTCGGCGTGATCCTTGTGGTGATGCGCATCTCGCCGATTTCCTCGCTCAGGGCCGTGGCCGGTGCGTATGTGGAACTGTTCAAGAACCTGCCGCTGACCATCATCATGGTGTTCATGGTGCTGGGTGCCTACGCGCAGCTGAAGCTCAGCTTCTCCGACACCTTCACCACGAACTTCTTCTGGCTCGCGGTCACCGGCCTGAGCCTGTACACGGCGGCGTTCGTGTGCGAATCTCTGCGTTCGGGCATCAACACCGTGCCGATTGGCCAGGCCGAGGCCGCACGAGCGCTGGGCTTGGGCTTCATGCAGTCCGCCACCGAGATCATTCTGCCGCAGGCCTTCCGAGGCTCCGTGGCACCGCTCGGCAACACGCTGATCGCCCTGCTCAAGAACTCCACCGTGGCCGCCGCCGCATCCGTGGCCACCGAAACATCCTCGCTGATGAGCGAGATGATCGAATTCCGTCCCGACGTGATTATCCAGATCTTCCTGATCTTCGCGCTCGGCTACGTGATCCTGATCATCCCCATCGGCATGCTCACCACGTACCTGTCCAACAAACTCGCCGTAAGGAGGTGACGGATATGGCCGATACTTCGAATTCCGTGCTGTTCGACGCGCCCGGTCCCAAGGGCCGGCGCACCATTCGCATCGTCAACTGGATCGCGGGCATTCTGTTCGCGGTGGTGCTCGTGCTTATCCTCATGCGCCTGCACAACCCGCCGGACGGCGAGAACCAGCTCAGCTGGGAGCTGTGGAAGCCCGCCGTCGAACGAGAGGCGTGGACCGACTTCTACCTGCCCGGACTGTGGATGACCATCAAGGCCACCATCGTGGCCGTGGTGGGTGCCGTGGTGTTCGGCTTGGTGTTCGGCGTGGGCCGACTGCTGCCGAACCCGTTGGTACGTGGCGTCTCCGCCGTGATCGTCGAGTTCTGCCGTGCGGTTCCCGTGCTGCTGCTCATGATCTTCTTCTGGCGATGGTTCGCGTTCGCGGGCCTGCCCAGCCCGTCCTATTGGGCCGTGGTGCTGGCCTTGGTGCTGTACAACGGTTCGGTGGTCGCCGAACTGGTGCGCTCCGGCGTCGGCAATCTGCCGGGCGGCCAGCGTGAGGCCTCGCTCGCTTTGGGCCTGACCGAAACGCAGTCGCTGATGGAGATCGAGGTGCCGCAGGCCGTCTACGCCATGCTGCCGGCCGCCGTCACCCAGCTGGTCGTGGTGTTGAAGGATACCGCCCTAGGCTCGATCATCATGTATACCGACCTGCTGCAGGAATCGCGCCGACTCGGCTCGATGTACTTCAACATCCTGCAGACGCTGGTCATGGCCGCGGTGATTTACTTCATCGCCTGCTGGCTGTTGTCGAGGCTCGCCGAATGGCTGCCCTCGCGCATGCAGCAGCGTACGGCCGCACCCGCCGACCCCGAGCCGCTGGCGCCGATCGCCGCCGGCGACCCGTCCAATGTCAACCAGATCGCTGTGGCCAAGGAGGTCGAAGAGCTGCCGCTGGGCGGTACGCCGCGCAAATACCATGTGCATCACCGTGGCACCAACGCCTCGATTCGCAACTGGCGGCGCACCCGCTACGAACAGGGATATGACGCCACCCAGCCCGAGTCACAGGTTGACCCGGAAACCGGCGAATTCCAGGAGTCTCAAAAGCCTGAGGACAAGCCAGAGGCCTGACAGTCAGCTCAATCGCCGCTAAGCCGGCACGAAGAATTTACTGAGTGTTTGACTGGGCTCCGGCTACGTAGCCTTCACGGAGGATAGGTTGGAACATATGAAGATGTTCCGGCACCTATCCTCCGTTTTTGCTATTGCGACCATTGCGCCGCTGGCGTTGGCGGCCACGCTAGCCGTGACGCCTGCAATCGCACAGGCCGACCAGCTGCCCAACCCGGATTGGGTGGCATTGCTCTCCGACTACGAAAAGAACTATTGGCAGGCCCCCACCGATGCCGAACACGGTGGCAAGGTGCTCGACGCCGATACAATGAAACTCGACGAAGATTTGGCCGTGGCAATTAACCACAAAGCCGCCGAAAATCTCGATAAGGATGGCCTGAACGCCCAACGCAAGCGTGCGCTCGTCGACTCCGATCTGCAAGCCGAGGAAGCCATGCCGGACGCGCTCGGTCCGGTGCTTGGCAAATATATGAGCGAAGGGCTCAAATCCGGGAAACTCAACGCCGTCGCCGATATCTTCTCCTTTAACGTGGCCTCCACCTACGCCTCAAAACGTGCGGCCATGCATCCGCGCCCCTATCTGAACCGTGCGGAAAGCAGCTACGGCGGCACTAACGATCTCGCCGGACTGCCCGCCACGCTTGACATCAAGCAATCACCCTCATGGCTCGAACACGTGCCCGGCTACTCGAACTTGCAGAAAAACAGTTCCTACCCCTCCGGCCACACTACCGGCGCCTATTCGTGGGGTATCGCGCTGGCCGGCATGATTCCCGAACTCGCGCCGCAAATCATGGCCCGCACTTCGGAGGCCGGCAACAACCGCATCGTGCTCGGCGTGCATTATCCGCTTGACATCATGGGCGGGCGCATTGGCGCATCCGCCCAGAACGGGCAGTACTGGCATAACGAATTCGCTTCGTCCATCGTGCCCGCGTCCCGGCAGCTGCGGGACTATCTGGTGTCCCGCTGCGCCGCGGACGGCCACGGCACTACCCTCGCCGCCTGCATCGCCAACACCAAGGCCTCCGGTTCGGGCGGCTACACCAACGATTTTCTGGACCCGGTGGCCACCGAGCCGGTCGCGGACCAGGCCTCGGCCGTGCGCGTCTACACCGCACGCCTGACCTACACCTTCCCGCAAGACACCGCCCAGTCCGGCGCTGATTTCATGGCACCGCGCGGGGCGGCGGACGTGCTGCGACTGGCCTATCCCGAACTGCACGCCGATCAGCGCAACGCGATTTTGAAAGCCACTGCCTTGGATTCCGGATACCCCCTATGGCAATCGAGCGACGGCTGGCAGCGTATCAACTGGGCCAAAGCCCTGTGCGCCCGCGTCACCTTGGATAAGCACGGCGATGTGGCCAAGGTCGAGACCGCCGACCAAGTGGCGCTTACCGGCCCGAGTGTGGTCAATGCCCAGTACACCGACGCGGGCAATCACCCGGCGTCGGATAGCTCGGCGGGTGAAAACAGTGCCATTGCGGCCGGACCGGATCTCGCCACCCTCCATGCCGCGCAACGACCGGCGTTGATCAGCGTAGCTATCGGTACCGCTGTAATCGCGATTGTCGGCGGAATACGGACGGTTCGACGCAAATCCAAGAACTAGCTTCAGCAGTAATTCAGCCAAAGTTCAGTCGCGCTGCTCACCGCTGCGGTGACACTGAGCAGCATCGCCCTGATCGGCGTGCCCGCTGCGACTGCGGACGAGCAGCAGACCACTGCCGAACAGAACACGGCTGCCAAACCATCCGTAATCATCAACGAGGTCTATGCCGGCAATACGAAAGCTGCCGGAGACCCGGATAGCAAGCGTTGCGATTGGGTCGAGCTCAAGAACACCGGCTCCACAGACGTTGACGTGAAGGTCTGGGCATCTACGGCAGTGACAAGAAAGCCAAGAAGCACTACACCATCGGCACCAGCGAAGTAACGAATACGGACACCGTCATCAAAGCCGGCGGATATCTGGTGGCATACATCGACCCCGACAAGGCAAAGCCTGCCAAAACCTGCGATGCCGCTGCCGATATGAAAGTCTCCTCGATCAAGAGCGAGAGCGACAATCTGATAGTCACGATTCTGGCCACTTCGAATTGTGATGATAAGAACGCATCCACGAAATTCAATGATTCGGCCACCCGACTCACGTTGCAGGACAGCGACGATAATGTCGTGGCCGATGCCGTGTTCGATTTTTCGGGTCTATTCCACGTATACCGCGCAGCTGTCCAGCAAGCGCAAGGGCATGGAAGCTGAAGGCAAGACCTGGAACTATCACGATATTCTTGCGCAATTCATCACGATGCACAACAAGAAGTCAAACGTACTGCTTATCTGGTCGGGTGACTGGCCCACCTACAGCAGCAATTCCGACAAATACTATGTGATTCTTGCCGGTGAGGGCTTCGACTCGACGGATGAGGCTTGGAATTGGTGCAAAGCCAACAATTACGGTCCGAACGACTGCATGTCTATAGATTTGCAGTAACAAGTGGAATGTGAATGTCGCTACGTTGCTGGGTCTCCTGAGTTACAAGACGTACAATCGGGAGCATGGCCAAGGACGACGACAGAACCAACAAGCCTGAAGAGGCCGGCAAGTGGGGTACAGCCGGAAAATCCTCAGGAAAGAACAACAAGAACGGCAAGGGAAAGGAATACAAAACCGATCGACGGATCGACAAGGTATTACAGCTCGCGGCGGATCGCATAGACACCATCGACTCCAGTGCCAGCGTGCCTGAACGACTGGCACGTGCGGCGAAATCCAGTGAACTGCTCAGCGCCGTATGGTCGTTGCCGCCCGCTCAACGTCTTATGTTCCACCACGGCATGCAGGTCACTGATGTCGAAGGCGATTCCACTCCCGGATTCGACGGCAATAAAGAGGACGCCGAGGAGTTCATTTCGATCAGCTCCTCCGAAATCGCCCGATACCAGCGGCTCATGTACGCGAATGGCGTCAAAGGCTCGACACGGCGGCTGCTCATCGTGCTGCAAGGCATGGATGCCTCCGGCAAGGGCGGCATCGTGCGTCACGTGTTCAGCCAAGGTGACCCGATGGGCATCCATTACCATGGCTTCGGCAAGCCTGCGGCCGAGGAGCTCGACCACGACTTCCTCTGGCGCGTGAAGCGTGAAGTGCCCAAGGCGGGGTGGATTGCCGTATTCGACCGTTCCCATTATGAAGATGTGGTCATGCCGCACGTCTATGGCACCTATCCCGAAGACGTATGGCGTGCCCGCTACGACCAGATCAACGATTTCGAACGTGAACTGGCCGCCAGCGGATGCGCCATCCTCAAGATCTTCCTCGTGGTAAGCCAGGAAGAACAGAAAAAACACTTCCTCGGGAGACTGGACGATCCCACCAAGTTCTGGAAATTCGACATCTCCGATCTCGAGGCCCGCGACCGCTGGGATGAGTATATGGCCGCATGGCAGGAGGTGTTCGAGAAAACCAGCACGGCCGCCGCACCTTGGTACCTCGTACCGGCCGATAACCGCTGGTATTCGCGAGCAGTGGTCTCCGAACTGCTGCGCACCACCTTGAAGAACATGAACATGACCTGGCCGCCCCTCGAACCCGAGGTGGACCCCGACGAGGTGCGCCGCCGGTTGGCGTGAGCGATCCTCCCACTGGCGGAGCCAAGCGCATGGCACGGCTCTTCGCACGGCTCCGCCCGCTGGCGGGAGGCGTCGCATAGCGACGGAGGGTGGCTCGTGCCGCCGGAATAGGCCACTGGGTAGACTGAGCATTATGACTGACGAGAAGGAATACGGATCCCTGGGGCGGCTGGCCCCCGAATGGGACGGTGACGAGCGTGAACGGAATCTTACGGCCGATGACATCTACGAACGATTCTTCGGCTGGGTGGAAGACATCAAAGGCATCGAACCATGGCCGCATCAGGAAGAGGCCATTATGGACCTCTTGGCCGGCGACCATGTGATTTTGAATACCCCGACCGGTTCGGGCAAATCGCTGGTGGCGCTTGGCATGCACTTCGCCGCCCTGTGCACTGGCCGCCGCTCCTATTACACCGCTCCGATCAAGGCGCTGGTGTCGGAGAAATTCTTCGACTTGGTCGAAGTGTTCGGCCGCGACAACGTCGGCATGATCACCGGCGACAGCCACATCAACGCGGACGCGCCGATCATCTGCTGCACCGCCGAAATCCTCGCCAATCAGGCTTTGCGCGAAGGCACCCATGCCGACGTGGGCCTTGTGGCGATGGACGAATTCCATTATTACGGTGATCCGGAGCGCGGTTGGGCGTGGCAGGTGCCACTGCTCACGCTGCCGCAGACCCAGTTCCTGCTGATGAGCGCCACGCTCGGCAATGTGGACGCCATTGCCGACAAGCTCTCCGATCTGAACGACACCCCGGACGTGGATGTAATCGCCGACGCGCCGCGACCGGTGCCGTTAAGCTACGAATACACGCTCGATCCGATGGAAAAAACCGTGGAACTCGCCTTCCGCAACGGCGAAACCCCGATTTACGTGGTCCACTTTTCGCAGGACGCCGCATTGGAGACCGCGCAAGCGCTCGCCTCCACCGGTGTATCCAGCAAGGAACAGCGCCAAGCCATCGCAGAAGCCATCAAAGGCGTCAAGTTCACCACAGCCTTCGGCAAGATTCTGCAGCGACTGCTGCGCACCGGTGTCGGCATCCATCATGCCGGCATGCTGCCTCGCTACCGCCGCCTGGTCGAACAGCTCGCCCAGCAGGGTCTGCTGCCGGTGATTTGCGGCACCGATACATTGGGCGTCGGCATCAATGTGCCGATTCACTCCGTGGTGCTCACGGCCCTGACCAAGTTCGACGGCACCAAGATGCGCCGCCTGCGCGCCCGCGAATTCCACCAGATTGCCGGACGAGCTGGCCGTATGGGATTCGATACCGAGGGACTGGTGATCGCCGAGGCTCCCGAATACGAAATCGAAAACCAGAAAGCCATCGCCAAGGCCGGGGGAGACCCGAAGAAGCTCAAGAAGGTCAAGCGCAAGAAGGCGCCGGAAGGTTTTGTGACCTGGAACCAGAGCACGTTTGACAAGCTCATCGACGCCGAACCGGAAACCCTGGTCCCGCACCTGAAAATCACGCATTCGATGGTGCTCAACGAAGTGGCGCAGGGCGGCGACGCCCGTGCCCGTATCGACGATCTCATCGACGATTCCGCGCAGACCCCCGACCAAAAGGAGCATCTGCACCAGCGGGCCGACGAGATCTTCCAAACCCTGTTCGATACCGAAGTCATCGAAACCGAGGACCGCAAGGACGGCGGCAAGGACTACTACATGACCCTTGATATGCCGGACGACTTCGCCCTCGACCAGCCGCTCTCCCCGTTCCTGCTGGCCGCGCTCGAACTGCTCGACCCCGAGTCCGACACCTATGCGCTGGACGTGATTTCCATGGCCGAGGCCACGCTCGAAGACCCCAAGCAGGTGCTGCGTGCCCAGGAGCGTCAGGCCCGAGACAAGGCGATGGCCGATATGAAGGCCGACGGACTCGACTATGACGAGCGTATGGATAAGCTGCAGGAGATTACGTATCCGAAGCCACTGGAAGACATGCTCGAAGCCGCGTTCGACCAGTACCGCCACGATGTGCCGTGGGCCAACGACTACTGGCTATCGCCGAAATCCGTGGTGCGCGACATGGTGGAAACCGCCTCCGACTTCACCGGATACATCACCCGATACAACATCGCCCGCTCCGAAGGTACCCTGTTGCGCTACCTCTCGGACGCCTACCGCACGCTGGCGCGTACCGTGCCGCCCGAAAAGCGTGACGAGCAACTCGAAGACATCATCTCCTGGCTGCGCGTGCTCGTGCGCTCCATCGACTCCTCGCTGGTGGATGAATGGGAGAACGCCGGCGATTCCGCCGACCAGTCCGAGGCGGCGGCCTCCTTGGCGGCGCCGGGCAAGAAGAACGCGGTGGTCGAGGACCGACGAGGCCTTATCGTGCTGATCAGAAACGCCATGTTCCGCCGTGTGCAGCTTATGGACCTCGACCAGCCGGACAAGCTCGGCGCGCTCGACAAAGACTGGGGCTACGGTGTGCACGAATGGGAAGATGTGCTCGACGACTACTACGACGAGCACGAGTACGTGGGCATCGGCGCCGAAGCGCGCTCGCCCGAACTGTTCATGTTGGATGACAAGCACGAGAACGACGAGCATACGTGGAAGGTGCGTCAGATTATCGATGATTCCGATGGCGATCACGATTGGGCCATCGAAGGCATCGTGGACCTTGACGCCACCCAAGACACCGGCGAAGTAGTCTTCCACGACTACAAGGTGAGTAACTGATTCCTTTCTTGGCTCCCCTCTCTGAGGGAAGCCAGGGTGCAGCTCGAACGTCTGTTCGAACACTGGGGTACTATAGGACGTTATGAGTGAGAACGATTTGTTTGGGGCGGCTGATGCGCCGGAGTCGATGACGCGGCCGTTGGCGGTGCGCATGCGTCCACGCACTTTGGACGAGGTGATTGGTCAAACGCAGGTGTTGGGCCAGGGCTCGCCGCTGCGCCGCCTCGCCAATCCGGCCAGCAAAGGCAGTCTCACCGCGCCGAGCTCCGTAATCCTGTTCGGCCCTCCAGGCGTCGGCAAAACCACGCTCGCCACCATCGTGGCCGGCCAATCCGGCCGCGTGTTTGAGGAACTCTCCGCCGTGACATCCGGCGTCAAAGACGTGCGCGACGTACTCACCCGCGCTCACGAACGGCTCGTGTCACGCGGCCAGGAAACCGTACTGTTCATCGACGAGGTACATCGCTTCTCCAAATCCCAGCAGGATGCGCTGCTTCCCGCCGTCGAAAACCGCGACGTGACCTTTATCGGCGCCACCACCGAGAACCCGAGCTTTTCCATCATCAAACCGTTGCTCTCCCGTTCGGTGGTCGTCAAGCTTGAGTCATTGGAGCCTGATCAGCTCATCGAACTGGTGCAGCGCGCGCTGACTGATGACCGCGGTCTCAGGGGCGAGGTCAAAGCCACGGACGAAGCCATCGCCGACATCGTGCGCATGGCCGGTGGCGACGCACGCAAGAGTCTCACGATTCTGGAGGCCGCGGCTGGCGCGGTCACCGGCGACGAAGCCCGCAAAAAGGGCGCACGCCGACCCATCATCACCCCCGAAATCGTGGCTACGGTAATGGACACCGCCACCGTGCGCTACGACAAAGACGGCGATGACCATTACGACGTGATTTCCGCATTCATCAAATCCATGCGGGGCTCCGATCCGGATGCCGCCATCCATTATCTGGCACGCATGCTGAAAGCGGGTGAAGATCCGCGCTTCATCGCCCGTCGCATCATGATCGCCGCCAGCGAGGAAGTCGGCATGGCCGCCCCGCAGATTTTGCAGGTCACCGTGGCCGCGGCGCAGGCCGTGGCGCTGGTCG
>ERZ791810.1851-NODE-1851-length-12808-cov-12.713636_pt1 | contig 12808 bp, 21 predicted proteins | sample MGYA00510304_ERZ791810 | MGnify/ENA primary metagenome ERZ791810 (study PRJEB30046, sample SAMN00791967) | human gut metagenome | study: EMG produced TPA metagenomics assembly of the A metagenome-wide association study of gut microbiota in type 2... | reverse complement strand
CTTGATGGGATAATGGCAGCAACACAGAATAAGTTAAGAAGTATTTTTGCAAATAATGATGCTGCGATGCGTGAGGCTCTTGAGAGTGGTAATTACTCTAGCTTAAGAGAGCTGATGTTACCAGAAGAAGTTGCCAGGTATGACGAGCATTGGCTTGATGTTGCAGAAAAGATAAGTAATGAGGCTCTTGATAATCAAATTGATTTTATTAAAAATGGTGGAATAACTAAGCCGGGAGGTGGTGCATATAAACCTGCGAAGATAAGTGCTGCTGTAGATTTAAATACTGGTGATATATATTTTGGATATAACGGTGCTAATAAGTTTAATCCTTCAATTCAAGAAATACATCCAGATTTACAACAAAGAATAAATAGAACTATGAGTCTGGCAGGAAATTCAATTGATAATGAATATGCAAGTAGAATGAGCTTTGAAAAGTGGAGTGTAGATAATTGTGCAGAAATATATTCTGTAAACAATGCATTACAAAATCAAGCAACGTTAGATAATATTTTTATTAATACAAAATATTTTAAAGATGGAAAATACGCTTTGCCGTGTCGAAATTGCCAAGTGACATTTGAAGGATGTTTATTCCCAAAACAATAGGATTGAAAGGAATGTTAATATTATGGAAAAAGTGACAGAGGAGAGACTAGTAAAAGCTGGTTGGGATGAAAAAAGAACAATAGATATATCTAATATTAAAGATGTGTATCAGAAGCTTGGGCTTGTCATGCCGATGAATGTAGAAAAATTTTTGACGGTATACGGTATGCTTGTTTTTGAAGATGATGAAAGAAAAGAAAATTTGGAGTTTATCCCAGAAAAAGCACTGGGATGCAATTTGGATAAAGTATATTTTGAAGAGTTACTGGAAGAATATGATATTAATGAAATAGTATATCCTGTAGGGGTTGCGTGTAGAGGAAATTTAATGGTGTTAATGACGGAACAAGATGTGTTTTATTGTTATACAGATGGGTATTTAGAAAAAGCAGGAGAGAATGTTGAACAAATGCTTGACTGTTTAGTAGGAGAATGCAATGAGGCAGTAGTAATAAGTTAAAGATGTATCAGCGGTATTTTTAAGGCTCTTTGCTTGGTGCTGGAAGTATTTTAGCCGGGGCGTTTATAGGTGCGGGTATTGGTGCATTATCTACGACAGCGATGAAAGCAGGAGAGGAGATTTCGACTGGAAATGTCCGAAGTGCAGGTGAAAGACTTGCGTATGCAGTCTTTGATGACAGTATGTCATGGGATGAGAAGTGGGCATATGCTTTTGATCCAGGACAGATGGTGGCAGATTTTGTAACAGGTGTTGTCATAGGAGAAATCCTTGATGGGATAATGGCAGCAACACAGAATAAGTTAAGAAGTATTTTTGCAAATTATGATGCTGCGATGCGTGAGGCTCTTGAGAGCGGTGAAGACTCTGTAGACGATATTGTAAAAGGGGTAGAGAATGGAGATATTCTATTAAGCAATAACATTCAAAAAGGTAATTATGGCGAGATGAAGATGGATGTGTATTTTAAAAGTCAAGGATATGAGAGAATAAGTCTCGATAGAGTGACTGATTTGAATGCTCCAACGCATCAGGGAATTGATGGAGTATATTATAATCTAGACGGTCATCCACCATACATAATTGGAGAGGCAAAGTATGGTAGTTCAAGGTTGGCAATACTGGCTGATGGAACTCCACAGTGATAAATGGATAATTGATAGATTAGAAAATGCTGTTGGTGAAGGGGTTGCCAATGATATTAAAATGGAAATGATTCTAAATCCAGATAATGTAGGTTCTATATTGGTTCATGTCTCATCAAATGGTGAAATTGATATAACAAAATTAATTGATGGAATCAAACAATAGGAGAATGAAAAATGAGAGATAGAATGAAAGATGAACATTATTTTATCATTTTAAGCCAAAAGGAAAGAAAAAATATAATAATGTTTGAAGATGCCGTAAAAAAAACAACTCTTGAAAAGGGCGAATTAGATAGAGGTACTCGTAATGGATATAGTATTTTAATTAATTCCTATGAAAAAGAAATTAATTTATTATATTCTTTAGGAGAAAATTTGGAAACGATTGAAGAGTGTTACAAAAAATTATTGTTTTATTATAGCAAAATGTGGGACAGAAAATATGGCTATATTGAGTTGGTAAAAGTGCTTTCATTGGGAGTACTGTTCAAAGTTAGTAAGAGTGACATATTTGAATTAGAGCAGAGACTTATATCTGAAAAGTTTGATGACTATTTAGTAAATTTCTTAATTAAAGAAATCGATTCTACTTGGGAGAGAGAAGGAGTTGAGTTTGAATTTAAAGTATACGAATGTTTAAAACAAATTTTGGATAATGATGAAATAATAGCTTGTGAAGCGTTGAAAGAGTATTTACAGGAAAAATGGTACGAAATACATAGGGAATGTGCTTGGTATGATAGTCATAAATCAAGCAAAAATGATTATTATGGGTATTGGAGTTTTGAAGCAGGCGCTATTGCTAAAATACTAAATCTGGATGATAGTAGTTTAAAGGATGTAGCATATTATCCCTATGACTTAGTTCACTATAAAAAATAAAATTTATTATGGTTGTATGTGATACCCTTTGTTTTCATAGCACTTTGTGCTGTGGAGACAATGCGGTTTTCTTTGGTAATTATTAAATTATTTTCCAGACTGCTGATATCGGTCTGCTTTTTGCGAATATCGTTCCCGAAGTTTGCCTTTTTGTTATCTTACATAGAAAAAGTGCTCGGCTGGTTCAAAAATTGATATTGATAAAAGTGCGGCAGGTGGAAACAGTTATGGATTTGCTCCGGCGACAGGAAACCTGATGTACTGTATGCCGCAGAAGGGAACAAAAACATCATTATATATAGGAAATGGAGATGAGGCGCAGGGAATAGCGACAGGGTGTATCCGTACTAATGGAAGCACCTGTGAGGGGACGGGAAGTCCCGAGAAAAAAAGTTTCCGGTCAGAGCACGGAATGGAAATGTTGTAATACAAGAATATAAGTCGTCATTAACTGCGCCATTAACCAATAATCAAGCCAGAGCGTTTCCAGAAATATTTGAAAATGGAGGTGTAGTTGTTGGAAATGGGAAAGGTATATTCACTGGAGGATATCAAATACCAGCAGGTACTGAAGTTAAAATAGTTCGACCTAATTAGGAGGCATTATGTCAGTAGTAGATAATAAAACGGTAGATGGAGTAGCATTAACGGATGATAAGAAAGGTATTATTTTATTAATAACAGATCATTTAGAGTGGAAAGATGAATATCAACATTTGATAATGCTACAAGCAAAAATTAATGCATATATTTCATTTTTAGAGGAAAAACAATATAAAGATATATACCAAGACATGAGTATTATGTATGGAATTATAGAAATACATTTTCTACATTGTTTAACTAAAAATGCGGAAAAGTTTTTGCATTCAGTTAATAATCAATTAAACGAATTGGGTATAAAAATACAATATTCTGTTTTGCAAGGAGAAGATGATGAAGTTAGATAAAGAACAACAAAAGCATTTTGCTGAAGCAATACGCAATGCTTCTAAGAAGAAAGGATTTAAAGTAAAGGGCTGTTCTATATATGTTTTAGAAGGCAATGCCTTTATTCACTGTGATTATTTTGTTGATTCACAAAAAATGTTTTATAGAATATATATTAAAAATTATGAATATGATGACATTTTTTGGAAAGTATTACAAATGCCAAGTAATAGTAAACAAGCTGATTCACTAAGAGCAGTTGGGGCATTTAAGGCTCCGTCAATTTTAATAGAAAAAGGTGAGGTAGAATTAACAGAAAATTATGAGGAACTAGCAGAAAGTCTTGTTGAATTAATAATGGAATGTAGCCATGATTTTATGAAAAATTATGATATTGATGAATATGTTGTTAATAATGCTGAGGGGATGAATATTGATATTTTAAAATATTTAGCATACATCCACATGAATAGAGTTAATGAGGCACAAGTTATAGCAGAAGAAGCAATAAAGAGTGGTAAGGTTGGGAATTTCAAGAATGAAAGAAAATCCTTTTTGGAATGGGCTATAATGGCAGAGTGAAATAAGATACATGGAAGAATGGAGAATGCTAAAGACCCTGATGGATTGGTTAGAGATCCAAATACTGGTGAGGTTATTAATTGGACACCAGGAGAATCTAGAAAATGGGTACAGTATGGGATATGGAACACATTCCAGAATCAAAATATTTAGAAATGCGTGAAGCATATATGAATGGGGAATTGACAACAAAAGAATTTGTGGATTGGTATAATTATCCTGCCAACTATAGACCAGAATTGCTAAGTAATAATTGTAGTCATAAGTATGAATAAAGGAGTGATAAAATGTCATTAAAATTATATAAAATAAATACAACTCTAAATCATCCTGATTGTATGGCAGGATTTAAAAAAAATGATGATGAAATTTTTTCATTTTTTAGATTGGACATAGGAAATGAAGAAAAAATAAAAAGAAGAAGATTGGAGTTTGTTGCGGGCACTGGTTATACACTGGAAAATATTGAGAAAACAGATTATATTTTTTGTCCATCTGCATTGTTGTTTTCTAAGCGATTTGTTGAAAAAATTGGAAATTTATTGAGAGAAGAAATGAAGTTTGGTCCTATGTCAAGATTTAGTACAAGTTAAAATGAGAAATTTCTCACCATTTTAACTTGCCAGAAGCTCCGCCTTAGTGTGTGTTCTTTCATATACTCGTTCGAATTCGTCTGGTGACATAAAGTCGCAATGGCTGTGAATTCGTTTCGTGTTGTAAAAAGCTTCCAGATATTCGAAAATCAGACGGTATGCTTGCTTGTAATCGCGGATTTTAAAGCGATTGAGCCATTCACGTTTGATAATAGAATGAAAGGATTCAATGCACGCATTATCCCATGGAAATGCTTTCTTCGAATAACTGCGCTGCATGTTTTCGGTTGCTTTTTTATATTCTTTTGCAACATACTGGCTGCCACGATCTGAGTGGATGATTAATGGTTGGTCGATATTTCGGCGGGCTTTGGCTTTGTTTATAGTATCAATCACGCAGGATACTTCCAGTGTCTCTGAAAGCGTCCAGGCTATGATTTTTCTGGAAAATAAATCCATAATACTGGTCAGATAGACAAATCCGTCTATTGTCCAAATGTAGGTAATATCCGAACACCAGGCAGCATTCGGTCGGTCAGGATTAAACTGTTCATCAAGGATATTTTGTAATTCTGTGCTGAAATCAGAATCTTTTGTGGTGATTGTCCATGGTTTGCTCCACTGAGCACGAATCCCCATTTGGCGCATATATGTACCAACAGTTCTTTCCGAAATAACTTCACCGGTTTTTCGCAGCTCTATAGTAATTTTCGGAGCACCGTAGTTCTGCCTGGAATCATCATAAATATCCTGTATTTTTGCTTTTACAGCTTCACAACGTTTTTCTGTATCAGAAGGTACGTGGTGGAGCCATGCAAGATATCCTGAGCGAGAGACACCTAAAAATTTCAACATTCCGGAGACGGAAACCCGGCGTCCAGCCTTTTTGGCAGCTTCCGTCTTCTCAGACACTTCGAGATAAATGGCTTCCGTCATTTTCCCAGAATGTTGATTGCTTTTTTTAACACATCAAGTGCATCTTGTGCATCACGTAATTCACGTCTGAGACGGGCAATTTCCTTCTGCTCATCAGATGAGTAATTACCAGAACCACGAACAGGAATATCACCTGATTCCCGGAAGTCTTTCAGCCACTTTGTTAATGTGCTGTATCCGATACCAAGATTTTCTGCACATCCACGTACCCCGAGGTCTTTATGATCTTGATAGTACTGGACTGCATCAAGTTTAAATTGTTTGTCGTGTTGCTTTGCCATATGAGATCCTCCTTCAGCATGTCTCTATTGTACCATGCTTATGTGTATTTGGAATTTCTCATTTTGGCTTGTACTATTTATATTCTAGCACCAGTTTTTTTCTTGTAGATTAGTTTGTCAAGACGTTAGTTTAGAATGGTATGCCGCTAAAATCATACTACGTATACCTATAATAGATAAAGAAGCATCAACATATCGTACATTAAGTGATGGTGAGAGAGTGTTAAAATTTATAAAGTTTAGAAGAGATATTGAAGAGGAATTTTTTATTGCGAAAGATAAAGAAAGTACTACAGATTTTGTTGTAAGTGAATTGTTCGTAGATATATGCAAGAGAAATGGTTTGTTAATTGATTTTAAAGAAGTATAGGTAAGAAAATAAATTACCAGTTAAAGGGGGAGAATTCTGTAAAGGAGTTAAGTTGCCCTCTTGGTTATGAACAGGTGGAACGCATGGAGTTGTGCATCGAATAAGAGAACAAATACTGGGAAAAATGAGACCGCCAAGTAAAGGATGGTATACACATGATGAACAGATACGAGCAGAACTTGATAATTTGAGAAAAGCGTTAAATGAGGCAAGAAGTAGGGGAATGTCAGAGGCTGTTAATAATAAGTATCCCAATATTAATAAAGTATCAGAACTGCAACCTCCAAAATCGACAGATGCAAAGGTGCCGAAAATATGTCAATAAAAGTTAAGAAGCCAGAGGTAAAAATGAATCTTTATGAAACAGATAAAGATGTGTTGAAAAGCTTTATTACAAATGAAAAAATAGATGGGGTATTTACGGAAAAATACTTAATTCTACAAAATTTTGCGGATGATTGTAGATTTTCATCAGATATTCAGCCGGAATTAATGGAATATTTATTGCCATTTTATTTAAGAATAATTGAAGAGGCAATCATGCATCAGAATAAAATGGCAGAAGATATTTATAGTCAGTTTAATTCTATGATTTTTTTTAATCAACAAAATTTTAAAAATTCTGTAGGAGAAAAATATCCATATGTAATGGAATATTATGTTGAACAGACAGTGAAACGGATGGAAATGGGAAATAAAACAATACTCGGTGACATTTCTTTGTTTAACACAACAATTGCATTTGATAGAAATAATATTGTAAAGTTATTTGATAAAATTTATGGAGGATCTTTAGCGATAAAATATTCATTCTTTAAGTATATTTCAGTTTTGCTTTTTAAGGAAAGCGATAATTTGCTTGCAATAAATGAAGAAAGGCCATTTTGGACGAGTGAAATATGGGATTTTGATGCACAGTTTTCTGACGCTTTTTTTTGGAATCAGGACATTGTTCAATATTATGAAAGGCATGTGACAAGACAAGAGATTGAGGAGGTATTTAAGGATATAACACCAATTTTATATAATAGTTTAGGAAAGGAGTTAATGAACCTTTTTTCAAGTGAAATGGAAAAGAGCTTTGCTACAGGAACTTTTGAAAAGAGAAAAAAGGAGTATTTACAGAAGATAAATTGTAGAAGTGAAAAATATAAGTATTGGACGGAGTGTTTTTAGGAAACCCAAAAGGGTAAAATAAAGCGTGTAAATTTTTTTGATTTTAACCCGCACATATGAACGAGATTATTCTGGTCTTGTTACAAAAATTAATCGTCCGAGAGGCAGATATACAAGGTATTGTTATGATAAACTGGGACGTGTGATAAGAACTGATTATTATGACAAAACTTATGAGAACTTTACTTATAATAAGAATGGCGCTCTAATAGAGGTGGAAAACCAATATGGCAAGGTAAAGTTTGAACGAGATTCGTTGGGCAGGATTACGAAAGAGTGGCAGGGCAGGCACTGGATATCTAATCAGTATGATGAATTGGGAAACTGTATTCAGACAGTAAGCAGTTTTGGAGCAAATATACTTACCAGTCGGAATGAAATGGGACAGGCGACACAAGTGGCGGCATATTTGGATAAAGAAAAGCCGTGGGTGTCCAGGATGGAATATAATGCTTTGGGGCAGGAGACTCAGCGTCTGTTCTCTAATAATATCTGTAGTGCATGGGATTATGATAAAGCTGGCAGACCGATTTTTCACGAAGTAAGTAATCAGCGAAGTAAGGCAGACGCTGCTCATCAGGGAATTTTTGGAAATGTTGTCGGCTGGTCGGATACATTGCGCAGGCACAGATATGAATGGGATGTGAATTATCAGTTAAAGGAGGTTACGAATGGACTGACAAAAGGAACAACAGTGTATTCTTATGATCAGTTTAGTAACTTAGTAAGTGCAAAAGAATCTGGTTTTGAGACAATTTTTAGAAGTGCAGATATTGTAGGAAATCTGTATGAAACAAAAGATTGCAGTGATCGTATTTACGGAGCGGGCAGCCGCTTAGAGAAATCCTGTATTAACTTGAAGGAAAAGCGGAACAAATATCAGGGAGGATATGGGAAGCTTATAACCAAGGGCAGGCAATTTTTCTATGATGAAGAGGGAAATCTGGCGAAGAAAATAGAACCGGATGGAGGTACATGGACGTACCTTTATTTTGGAAACGGCATGCTTCGGGGAGTAACCAGACCGGACAAAAGCTGTGTCAGCTTCCAATATGATACTTTTGGCAGGAGGATTGAAAAGTCAGTAACCAGTATACATAGTAAAGGAGTATCAGAGGGAAGGCAGCAAAAAGTAATAAGATTCCTGTGGAATGGAAACAACTTGTTTCATGAATGGGAAGAGAAATGCACAGTAGGCAGAAGGAAAACTGAAAATAAAGTAGATTTCAAAGCGGATTATATTTTGAAGCTGGAAAAACGAGAGGAGGAAAAAGCAAAAAAAGAAGCAGGGCAGGGAGAAAATATACCGGATAATCTGATTACATGGGTATTTCAGGATGATTTTATTCCCAGAGGAAAAATCACTAAGGATGGGAATTACAGTATTATAAGTGACTATCTGGGAACTCCAGTGGAAGCCTATGATGAAGAGGGAAAGAAGGTTTGGAAAAGAAATCTGAATATCTATGGGCGTGTAAAAACGGAGGAAGCATTAGGTGAAAAGAATTTTATTCCATTTCGTTTCCAGGGGCAGTATGAGGATGAAGAAACCGAGCTGTACTATAACCGATTCAGGTACTATGATTCGCAGCAGGGACAGTATACGCAGCAGGATCCGATTAGATTAGCGGGCGGGAATCCGACGATTTATGGGTATGTTAAAGATGTAAATATATGGGTTGATGTGTTTGGTTTAGATTCCTTTTTTAGATCTATGAGTAGGGAAGAGTTTTTCGATATTCAAGATTTTGGTTGGAGAGCTTCAGCCTCTGGAATGTCAGGAAAATGGTTTGCTGATAGTTATGAGGATGCTATTGTGTTTGGTCAAAAAATGGGACATGGTGTAGATACTAAGTTTTATGTTATTGAGGTTGATATTCCAGATTATATTGTGGACAATGCATTTAGAAATCCAGGTAAGCATGATGGAATAGGGGCAGCTTCTTATTTTGAAGTTGAAGATTTAAATCAAAAGTCTGTTAAAATTAAGAGCCGTAATTCTGTAAGAGCAGATTGGAAACAACAAGTGTTAGGAAGGTGTAATGGATGAGGATAATGAAAAAGGCAATAATATATTGGATTTCAGAAGAAGAAGGAGGAAGGAAAAGGCCACCAATAGGAACTGAATATTACCCGACTATACAGATGGAAAATGGAGATACTTGGAGTCTAGCTATTAGGTTTGATAGAACAAATGTAGAACAAAATGAAATGAAAGATAATTGTGAAGTAGTCTTTTTGTTTGATAATGCGCCATATCATTTATTAAAAAGCGGTGCAGAATTTATTATTTATGAGGGACCACATAAAGTCGGTGTAATGGTAATCAGGTAAGATAATATATACTTCCAATAGCTGAAAATAGCGGGATTGAGAAAATACGCTGGATCAGAAGTGCTTTCAGCATTGGATAAAGCTGATGCTTGCGGGGACTTCCGGTACTGGTGTGAAAATGATTAACAAAAGAAACAGGAACAATTTCATCAAGGTTAATGGCTTCATCAAGAAGCGAAAGGAACTGATATTTGTCGTTGTCGAATTTATTTTGACAATTTTCAAAAACTTCTGCTAAAGTGAGCTGCTTATGTGTTATCATATAGGTATATCTCCTTTAAGGTGGATTGGTATTTAGTTTCTAGTCAACTCTATTTTACCATAAACCTTGAGGAGATATTTTATTTTAACGACAAAAAATACCGTATTTATGCGGTGTTTGGCGTTTCGCAAACGCCTAAAAGTGTCTAGGATAATGAAAGACTAACTATTAAAAGTCAAGTCTAAAAATCAAATTTTTTGAATGAATTGCAGAAATGCATTTCAGATATATTTGCACATTGAAAACTGCATGACAAGCGGAGTATCGTTGTCGGCACTCCAAAAAGGAGATATTTACAGAAAAATTAAGAGGCATTTCTATACGACTTCCCTGTTTTTTTCCATTGCATAAATGGTTCTTACCAGTTTCTTTGTGGCATGGGATAAAGCAACATTGTAATGTTTGCCTTCGGCTCGTTTCTTTTTAAGATAAGCCCCAAAGGATTCATCCCAGTGACAGACGTATTTGGTTGCATTATAAAAAGGGCATACCTCAGATACCGGGAGCCACGCTTTTCCATGTGGGAATAGCAGTTATCCAACTGTCCGGACTGGTAAGTAGAGGGTGACATTCCGGCATAAGCAAGTATTTTGTCCGGTGAATCAAAACGACTGAAATCACCGATTTCAGCAATGATCATTGCACCCATGCGATAGCTGATGCCCGGTATGGTAAGGATTGGAGAGTTAATCTCATCCATAATGGATTTGATTTCATTTTCGATTTCCTCGATCTCTGTATCTAATTCACGAATGAGTTTGATGGTATGTTTTAATTCCAGAGCTTTTGCTGGCATATATGAGCCGATGGAATTTCTTGCAGATTCATACTTTGATGAAGTAAATGAAGAACCTGTTATATATCATTGGAAGTACAAACTTGAAGAAATTGATCCAAATGAAAAAGTGGTGGTTGATACGTTGCCAGTCAAAAAGTCGAGTTAATTACTGACAGCTATAGTAGTTTATTGTAAATGAAATGTCTAATCTCCTAGCTATGCTGAGGAGATTAGAGTAGTTGGAAACGGTGAGGATATCAATAAAAATTTTCCTATGCTACAATGAAATTGGTGTCTCAAGCCAAATTTCATTGTAGCATAGGAGGTTCAAATGGACAACAGAAGTTCATCACACTCGATGGAAATGCCAGTATCATATAGTTTTTATTCCAAAGTATTGTATGGGAAATTGAGGGAAGATGTAAGGGAGATTCTTAGTACATTGTGTAAATATAAAGATGTGGATATTATTACAAATGCAGTATTTGTGGATTATGTGCATCTAATTGTAGTGCTTCCGCCAAAACTCAGTATATCTAATTTTAAGGGATACTTGAAGGGTAAAAGTACGTTAATGATTTATGACAAGTGCAGGTAAAAACAGAGTAAGTGGGGTATGGCGTTTGGGGCAAGGTGATATTTATGTAGAAACAATTGGTAATATCACCGACGAAGCAGTACAAAAATATATTAAAGAGCAAGCAGAGGAATCAAGAAAAGAAGATTCAAGAAGTACCGCTTTATAAGCGGATCAGTAATAATGCTTGTGGCACTGCTCTTTGTGGAGAGCAGTAACATTAGCCCTTTAGAGGGCTAAAAGCAAAACATCAGTTGAACTGGTGGTTGCTGACTTAGAAGGAAAGGAATTTAAATGATGAAAAGGGTAATTTGGCGGGCTAATCAGGTAATTAGCATAGAAACCAGACGTAGAGATGAAAATAGAAAAGAAAATGTTTATGTGTTGGCACAAATGATAAATAGAGCTCAGCTATTAGTATTTAATTTATTTAATACAGATAATAATTGGGAAAATATTGATTTAAATAAAGCGCCTATTTTATTCTGTACCTACGTTACAAAACAATTTATCTCATGCAGCAATATTTATAAGCAAAAAGTGGAGCCGCTTAAGGAGTATAAGCCGCCTGTATATCAGATCCATATGTTGGGTATACGCGCTAGAAAGATAACTCTATGGGAAGGTACGGCAGATGAACGGGAGATAATGTTTCTCGGAGATGGTGGAGGAGCGTTAATAGAAGGAGATATAGGAAATTGTATTTATATCATGCCTGAAATTCCGTTTACAGATAATGAGACAATAGATAAATATGAATTAACTAATGTTCGAATTTATGCAGAATTTAATGAACGATTATATCTTTGTTATAAATTTGGTAAAAATGTGGATCCTATGAAAGATTTAGTTTTTAATAGACCGATTCCTATAGAGTATAAAGAATATATTGATATTATTTCATCATAGGAAACTAAGGAGAAAAAAGAAATACATGCGTTTGACTGGAAACAGATGGGGCAGATTTTCTTACTGGTGTGGCAATACACTTTGTATTTAAAGGCATAGATGAACTAAGGACTGGTAAAAAAACGGCATATCGTGGCCAGTATTCATTTGATATGAACGGAAATGAGGTTTCTTGCATATCTGATTTTTATGACATTGAAAATTTGGCAGCTATAGAGGATGCAAGATTTTATAATGAACCTACATTTTATAAGGTCGAAGTTGGTGGTAATCAAAGTGTATATGTTTCGACAGGGAATATAAGGCAAAGTCAATTTGTGGAAATTGTAAATCAATCTTCTGGAGATATTTCAATAGTTTCTGGTATGCATGGAGGACCAGATGGAACATTACTGAGCGAGTATAATGGTGTTTCAGGAAAAACAAGGGAGCATCCCAAAGTTTGTGTAAACCTCCAAACTGATGTAAGATAAAATTAC
>ERZ791810.1840-NODE-1840-length-12912-cov-2.836665_pt1 | contig 12912 bp, 9 predicted proteins | sample MGYA00510304_ERZ791810 | MGnify/ENA primary metagenome ERZ791810 (study PRJEB30046, sample SAMN00791967) | human gut metagenome | study: EMG produced TPA metagenomics assembly of the A metagenome-wide association study of gut microbiota in type 2... | reverse complement strand
CACGCGCTGATTCAGGAAAAAGTGGTGTACGACAATCTGGCATTGGTAATCACGGATGAACAGCACCGTTTTGGAGTGGTACAGCGGGAAATGCTGAGCAAAAAAGGCGGCGAGCCGCATGTGCTTGTCATGAGTGCGACGCCGATCCCGCGGACTCTGGCGATTATTTTATATGGGGATCTTGATATTTCCATCATCGATGAACTTCCGGCAAACCGGCAGCAGATCAAGAACTGTGTCGTGAACCGTGAATTTCGCCCGAATGCCTACCGTTTCATCGAAAATGAAGTCCGCGCCGGCCGTCAGGCATACGTCATCTGCCCGATGGTCGAGCCGAGCGAGATGCTGGAGGCAGAGAACGTCATCGATTATACCGAAGAGCTGCGCCGCGCCCTGTCCCCGTCGATCCGGGTGGAATATCTGCACGGAAAGATGAAGGGAAAAGAAAAAAATGCGATCATGGAAGCATTTGCGGCAAATGAGATTCATGTGCTGGTATCCACCACGGTCATCGAGGTCGGAATCAATGTCCCGAATGCTACCGTTATGATGATCGAAAATGCCGAGCGTTTCGGTCTGGCGCAGCTCCATCAGCTCCGCGGCCGTGTCGGTCGAGGAAAAGATCAGTCCTACTGCATCATGGTCAACGCCTCCGGCGAGGAAGACGCCGGAAAGCGGCTGGATATTCTCAATAAGTCAAATGACGGCTTCTACATCGCCTCCGAAGACTTAAAACTGCGCGGTCCCGGCGACCTATTTGGCGTCCGCCAGAGCGGTGATCTCGAATTCCATTTAGCAGATATATTTGCAGATGCAGATATATTGAAGGCAGTTTCGGATGAAGTGAAGAGATTAATGGATAAAGATCCGCTGTTGGAGGCGGAGGAGAATCAGGAGCTGAAACGGAAGATGAATGGGTATTTAGAGAGAGGATGGGAGAAGGTGAATTTGTGATGGGGATGGATTGAATTGCAAATCGCGGTTTGAGTAGATTAATTAGAAAAAGCTCCTGCATACACAGAATGAACATTCATCTGTGTATGCAGGAGTTTTTTGAAATTTCCAGCCGTTTATCAGCCGTCAATTCTCATTACATCTGTCCCTCGTTATACCGCTTAATCAGCTTCTGGATCTTCGCCGTCGGTGTCAGTGCGTTCTCCAGAGATACGTTATGGTTCAGGGAGTTGATGATTGCAGCGATAAACTTGCTCATATCAGCTTCTACATACCAGTCACGTTTAAGAAGTTCCGGCGTGTGGTAGTTTAAGTTGGTGGTTACGACGCAGTCGAGGTAACCTTTTGCGAAAAATTCGTCGAATTTCTCAAGTCCGTTGGTGAACAGACCGAAGGTAGCGCATACAACGACGCGTTTTGCCTTGCGCTCTTTGAGGGCGCGGCAGGTGTCCAGCATGCTCTCGCCGGAGGAGATCATGTCATCGATGATGAGAACGGTCTTTCCTTCAACGGAAGAACCTAAGAACTCATGGGCAACGATCGGGTTACGTCCATTGACAACACGGGAGTAATCGCGGCGTTTGTAGAACATACCCATGTCAACACCCAGGTTGTTTGCCAGATATACGGCGCGGGACATAGCGCCCTCGTCCGGGCTGATAACCATTAGGTTGTCCTTGTCGATCTTTAAGGTTTTGTCATGGTTCAGTAATGCCTTGATAAACTGGTAGGTCGGCATGAAATTATCAAAACCGCTTAACGGAATGGAGTTCTGTACACGCGGGTCATGTGCATCGAAGGTAATGATGTTGCTTACGCCCATCTGAATCAGTTCTTCGAGCATCATCGCGCAGTCAAGGGATTCACGACCGCTGCGCTTGTGCTGGCGTCCTTCATATAAGAACGGCATGATAACATTGACACGATGTGCGGTAGCAATGGATGCGCCGATGATACGTTTTAAATCCTGATAATGGTCGTCCGGGGACATATGATTGGTAAATCCGCTCATTTTGTAGGTCAGGCTGTAGTTGGTTACATCGACCATGGCGTAAATATCGGTACCACGGACAGACTCATTGACGATGCCTTTTGCTTCACCGCTTCCGAAACGCGGGCACGCGCAGTCAAGCATGTAGGAATCAGCATCATAGCCGCGGTACTGTAAATTTTCCTGACGTTTTTTCAGGACTTCAATATCGTTGCGGCGGAAATTGATAATGTGGGAGTTGACTTTCTCAGCCAGATCCCGGCAGCTCTCCAGTGCGGCAATTTTAAGCGGCGCAACCGGAAGCGTGTCATTAAACACGTAGTCATTCGACATGATTATACCTCCAAACAGTGTAGGTCCTTCGATGCATGCGGGCAGAGCGTACAAGTTTGTCTGCCATTTGCAGGACATAATACAACTACTTTATACCATTTTATGATAAGAAACGTCAATAGCAAATGAGAAAATTACAAAAAAAATCAAATATTTGGCGTGCTTCCCCAAAAATCCACATCTGCGAATCGGAAGCACAACTTTACAAAAAAGCTGATTACTGTTAATATAATACTGGATTCTTAGGGTTTAAAAATATTTGAAATGAGGATTTTATAAATGAAAAAAGGTCATCTGATAAAATCGGTCGATCCGGGCTCGATTGCGGAGGAAATGGAGCTGGAGCCGGGGGACGTCCTTTTGACGATCGATGGAGATGAGATAGAGGATATTTTTGATTATGAATATAAGATAAACAGCGAGGAGATCACGCTGCTGGTCCGCAAGAAGAACGGCGAGGAGTGGGAACTGGATATCGTAAATGAGTATCAGGATCTGGGGATTACCTTTGAAAATGGTCTGATGAGCGATTATCGTTCCTGCAGGAATAAGTGCATCTTCTGTTTCATCGACCAGATGCCGCCAGGCATGCGTGAGACACTGTATTTTAAGGACGATGATTCCAGACTTTCGTTCCTGCAGGGCAACTATATCACGCTGACGAATATGAAGGATAAGGATATTGAGCGGATTATCCGGTTTAAGCTGGCGCCGATCAATATTTCAGTGCAGACGACAAATCCGGAGCTGCGCTGCAAGATGCTTCATAACCGTTTTGCCGGTGAGGCACTCCAGAAAATCGACCGCCTGTATGAGGCGGATATCCCGATGAATGGTCAGATCGTTTTATGCCGGGGCGTCAATGACGGGGCGGAGTTAGACCGTTCGATCCGTGATCTGACGAAATACATTCCGGCGATGCAGAGTGTTTCGGTCGTGCCGGTCGGTCTCTCGAAGTACCGCGATGGTCTGTATCCGCTTGAGCCGTTTACACCGGAGCAGTTGGGCGATACCATTGATTTGATAGAGAAATGGCAGAAGAAGATCTATGCGGAACACGGTATTCACTTCATTCACGCCAGCGATGAGTTTTACATGGGCGCCGGGCGCCCGCTTCCGGAAGCGGATCGCTATGATGGCTATATCCAGCTGGAAAATGGGGTCGGCATGATTCGCCTGATGGAGGAGGAGATAGCCGAGGCTCTAGAGCAGCTGCATCCGGGCGAGGCTGGCGAGGTGTGTCCGGAGGAGATTTCGATTGCAACGGGACGGCTGGCTGCCCCGTATATTGAGCAGTATGTAGAGCGCGTGTGCCGCCAGTTCCCGGGGAAAAAGGTACATGTATATGCGATCCGCAATGACTTCTTTGGTGAGCGGATCACGGTGGCGGGGCTGATCACGGCAAAGGATCTGATTGCACAGTTAAAGGAACAGCCGCTTGGCAGCCGCCTGCTGCTTCCAAGCGCCATGTTCCGAAGTGGCGAGGAGACATTTCTGGATGATCTGACCCGCACGGATGTACAAAATGCTTTACAAGTTCCGGTGGATATTGTAAAATCAAGCGGACGTGATTTTGTGGAAGCAATTCTGGCTCCTGTGAAGGAGGAAAGCTCCAGGCATGGCGAGTATGAGCCGGATCCGGAGGAATTTGCCGCTCAGATGGATGATAACTGGCAGGAAGAAGATCTGGATGGCGTACAGGTGTACGCATATGAGCCGGAAGACCTGGATTAGGATGCCCCGGACGAAGTCGTTTGTTTTGAAGAGGAAGACTTAGATCTGGAGGATGAGAAAGAAACGTGATGGCTGGAAATACAGTGGAAAACGTGCTTTCGGACACACAGAAAGAAAGCGTCTGGATGTGAAATGCATCACAATGAATGAAACAAGTAACTGGACAATAAAAATAGCAGTTGTGGATTTACAAACCAGTTGCGGAGCATGAAAATAAATGGAGGCATAAATATGAAAAAGAAACCGGTGGTGGCGGTCGTTGGACGTCCAAACGTGGGAAAATCCACCCTTTTCAACGTCCTTGCGGGCGATATGATTTCGATTGTAAAAGATACTCCAGGTGTAACGCGTGACCGTATTTACGCGGACTGTACCTGGTTAGACCATTCTTTTACTCTGATCGATACTGGCGGTATCGAGCCGGATACGAAGGATATTATCCTGTCCCAGATGCGTGAGCAGGCGGAGATCGCGATCGCGACGGCGGATGTGATCCTGTTTATCGTAGATGTGCGTCAGGGCATGACCGATTCGGATTCCAAGGTGGCGGATATGCTGCGTAAATCGAGAAAACCGGTTGTTCTGGCGGTCAATAAAGTAGACAATCCGGCGAAATTTGGCAATGACGTCTATGAGTTCTACAACCTCGGTATCGGTGATCCGGTAGCGATCTCGGCAGCCTCTCGTCTGGGATTGGGCGATCTGCTGGATGCAGTCGTGGCACATTTCCCGGAGGGAAGCGGCGACGAGGAAGAGGATGACCGTCCGAGAGTGGCGATTGTCGGAAAACCAAACGTAGGTAAATCTTCTATTATAAATAAGCTTCTGGGCGAGAACCGCGTCATCGTATCGGATATCGCCGGTACGACCCGCGATGCAGTCGATACAGAGATTGTCCGCAACGGTACCGAGTATGTCTTTATCGATACGGCAGGTCTGCGCCGCAAGAGCAAGATCAAGGAGGAGCTGGAGCGCTACAGCATCATCCGTACCGTAACGGCGGTTGAGAGAGCGGATGTGGTTCTGATGGTCATCGACGCGAAAGAGGGAGTAACCGAGCAGGATGCAAAGATTGCCGGTATCGCCCATGAGCGTGGAAAAGGTATTATCATCGTGGTAAATAAATGGGATGCGATCGATAAGACCGATAAGACTATTTATGAGTACACCAATAAGATTAAGACCGTTCTGTCCTTTATTCCGTATGCGGAGTTCGTGTTCGTATCCGCACTGACCGGACAGCGTATGAATAAGCTGTTTGAGATGATCGACATGGTGCGCGAAAATCAGACACTGCGTATTGCAACCGGCGTTCTCAATGAGATCCTGGCAGAGGCAGTGGCACTGCAGCAGCCGCCGTCTGACAAGGGCAAGCGTTTAAAGCTCTACTATATGACACAGGTAGCGGTCAAACCGCCGACATTCGTTGTGTTTGTCAATGATAAGGAACTGATGCATTTCTCATATACACGGTATCTCGAGAACAAGATCCGTGACGCATTCGGATTCAAGGGAACTTCCTTAAAATTCCTGATCCGCGAGAGAAAGGGGAAGGATCAATAATGGAACGTCTCATCTGTATTGTGATTGGCTATATCTTTGGTCTGATCCAGTCCGGCTATCTGTATGGAAAGGCGAATCATATGGATATCCGCCAGTACGGCAGCGGAAATGCCGGTTCTACGAACGTCCTGCGTGTGATGGGAAAGAAAGCGGGCGCGATCGTATTTTTAGGGGACTTTTTCAAGGCGGTGTTTGCAATGGCAGTCTGCCGTCTGCTGTTTAAGGGAAATGCGGACGTGGATCTTCTTGCGTTGTATGCGGGTCTGGGAGTCACACTCGGTCACAATTTCCCGTTTTACCTGAAATTCAAGGGCGGCAAGGGAATTGCCTGCATGGCGGGCATCATGACAGCGATGGATCTGCGGATTACGCTGACCTGTTTCGTGATTTTCTCCGTGACGGTGTTCCTGACCCGCTATGTATCGCTTGGTTCGATTCTTGTGTCGATCACCTTTTTTGCAGAGCTTGTGATCTTTGAGAGCATGGGTTCCTACCGGGTAAGCACGCCGAACCGCATCCAGTTCTATGCACTGGGCGCGATTCTGATGTGCATGGCGATCTGGCGCCATCGGAGCAATATTGGGCGTCTGTTGTCCGGCACAGAAAATAAACTGGGCGCGAAGAAATCATGAGAGAAGAAGAGAGAAAAGCAGGTCGGGAGGTATCAGGATGGCAGCAGTAGGAATTATCGGAGCCGGAACCTGGGGCACAGCCCTGGCGGTGCTTCTGAACAATAATGGACACGATGTGACAATCTGGTCCGCATTTGATACAGAGATCCAGGAAATGAGCCGCACCAGACGGCACAAAAATCTGCCGGAGGTTGTACTTCCGGATCAGATCCAGATGACAGCGGATCTGCGCACCGCGATGGCGGAGAAGGATATGCTGATTATGGCGGTTCCGTCCGTCTATGTCCGCAGTACGGCGGCGAAGATGAAGGAATACCTGCGTTACGGTCAGATTGTTGTGGATGTAGCGAAAGGAATCGAGGAGCAGAGTCTTATGACGATGTCACAGGTCATCGAGGAGGAACTTCCGCTGGCGGAGGTAGCCGTCCTTTCCGGACCGAGCCATGCCGAGGAGGTGAGCCGGGGATTGCCGACCACCTGTGTGGCAGCGGCGCACCGCAAAAAGACTGCCGAGTTCATGCAGAGTGTGTTTATGAGCCCGGTGTTCCGTGTTTACACCAGCCCGGATATGCTGGGCGTGGAAATTGGCGCGGCTCTTAAAAATGTCATTGCGCTGGCAGCCGGTACCGCGGATGGGTTGGGATGCGGCGATAACACAAAGGCGGCGCTGATCACCCGCGGAATTGCGGAGATTGCCCGTCTGGGTATTGCAATGGGCGGAAAACAGCAGACCTTCTACGGATTATCCGGCATCGGTGATTTGATCGTAACCTGTGCGAGCATGCACAGCCGCAACCGCCGGGCGGGGATCCTGATTGGAAAGGGATATACGATGGATGAGGCGATGAAGGAAGTGCAGATGGTTGTCGAGGGCGTTTATTCTGCGAAAGCCGGTCTTCTGCTGGCGCAGAAATACGGCTGCGATATGCCGATCGTTTCCCAGGTCAATCAGGTGCTGTTTGACGGAAAATCTCCGAAAGAGGCGCTGGCGGATCTGATGATGCGCGATCCGCGGATCGAATCGAGCGATCTTCCGTGGGAAGGATAATTCAGGCGGTAGCCGTTTTTCTGAATTTGAGTGATTAAATTCGGGAAAATAGCAATGAGATCTACTATGTTTTTCTGGAAAATGCAGGTGTCCACGTCAGGTGGACAAAAGCTTATAAAAGTGTTTGCTATAACCTGTAAGAATACTTAATATAACTACGAGATCTGGAAAAGAGAGAATTTAGCGAAAAAAAACGAAAATCCGCTAAATTCCCTCTTTTTTAAGTGGTTTTTGTATTGACAATTAGAGGGGTAAAATTTATAATTGCCTCATTCAAATAGTTGTTGTATTCCATTGCAGCATAGAATTGGAGGAGAATATTATGAAAAAAAGAGTAGTTAGTCTTGGACTTGCAGCCATGATGGCGATGTCTATGACCGCTTGCGGTGGCTCTGGAAATGCGAGCACTTCTGAATCAGCAGCAGAAGACGCACAGGGCGCAGAGGGAGCTGACGGCGAAGTATTTAAAATCGGCGGCATCGGACCGATCACCGGTGCGGCTGGCGCTTACGGCGAGGCTGTAAAGAATGGTACTGAGCTGGCAATCAATGAGATCAACGAGGCTGGCGGTATCAATGGTTACCAGGTAGCGTTCAACTTCCAGGATGATGAGAATGATCCGGAGAAGGCGATCAACGCATATAATACCTTAAAAGACTGGAACATGCAGATGCTTCTTGGCACCGTTACTTCCAAGCCGTGTATCGCAGTTGTAGCAGAGACAACAGCAGATAACCTGTTCCAGCTGACTCCGTCCGGATCTGCTGTTGAGAGTATTTCCGGCGACAACGCATTCCGCGTATGCTATTCTGACCCGGATCAGGGACGTGCATCCGCTCAGTACATCGGCGAGCACAAACTGGCAACTAAGATCGCTATCATCTACGACAGCTCCAGCGAATACTCCGATGGTATCCGCGAGTCCTTCGTAGCAGAGGCTCCGAATCAGGGTCTGGAGGTAGTAGCCAGTGAGGCATTTACATCTGATAACAATACCGATTTCTCCGTACAGCTTGATAAAGCAAAAGAGTCCGGCGCTGATCTGGTATTCCTGCCGATCTACTATCAGGAGGCATCTGTTATCCTGAAACAGGCAAACGATAAAGATTTCCACCCGCAGTTCTTCGGCTGTGATGGTATGGACGGTATCCTGAGCGTTGATGGCTTTGATAAGTCCTTAGCAGAAGGTCTGATGCTTCTGACTCCGTTCTCCGTAGACGAGGAGTCCAGCCAGGACTTCGTAACTGCTTATCGTGATGCTTACGGCATCGACCCGCTTCAGTTCGCAGCAGATGCTTACGACGGCGTATATGCAATTAAGGCAGCTGCAGAGAAGGCAGAGATCACACCGGATATGAGCACTTCCGATATCTGCGATGCACTGAAAACAGCTATGACTGAGATCCAGATCGATGGTCTGACCGGTACAGAGATGCACTGGACGGCAGAAGGCGAGCCGCAGAAAGCGCCGAAAGCTGTAGAGATCAAAGACGGCAAATATGAGATGATGCAGTAATTAAAAATTTAAAAACTTCAGAACCGTTGCGGCTATATGTATGTAGCTCTGATGGGACTGTTACTGGATGTCCGGCGGCACAGATGGCTGCCGGGCATTTAGTAACAGCTTTCTTTTTAAAACGGTTCACTGCACATGCTTGCCTGCGACGACGACTGGGTGTTTGCTTTCTGCGGACTGCGAGACGGTCATGTTTGTTCTGCTAAATTCGGTCACAGGTAAACATGTGCAGCGAAATGCGTGTACAGGGAAATGCGAAAACGTAGAAACAAAGAGGTAGGTGTATACATATGAGTTTTCTTTCTTATTTAATCAATGGCATCAGTCTGGGAAGTGTCTATGCGATCATTGCACTGGGCTACACCATGGTTTATGGCATCGCGCGTATGCTGAACTTCGCACACGGCGATATCATCATGGTAGGCGGTTTCACAGTGTTTACGATTGTCACAACGATGGGCGGTTCTCCGGTTGTGGGTATTCTGGCTTCGGTGGTTGTGTGTACAGTGCTGGGCGTTACCATCGAGCGAGTTGCATACAGACCGTTGCGTGACGCGTCCCCGCTGGCAGTTCTGATCACCGCGATCGGTGTCAGTTATCTGCTCCAGAACGTGGCGCTTCTGATTTTTGGTTCCAATGCGAGACAGTTTACATCAGTTATTACTGTACCGGCATTAAAGCTGGCTGGCGGCAAGCTTTCGATCTCCAGTGTCACGATCGTGACGATTTTAAGCTGTATCGTGATTATGGCTGCCCTGATGGCATTTATCAATAAGACGAAAATGGGACAGGCGATGCTGGCGGTTTCTGAGGATCGCGGTGCGGCAACCTTGATGGGTATCAATGTAAACCGCACGATCTCCGTAACCTTTGCGATTGGTTCCGCTCTGGCGGCAGTAGCAGGCGTGCTGCTCTGCTCGGCGTACCCGTCCCTGTCTCCGTACACCGGTTCCATGCCGGGTATCAAGGCATTCGTGGCAGCGGTATTTGGCGGTATCGGTTCGATCCCGGGCGCATTTATCGGCGGTATCCTGCTTGGTATCATTGAAAACCTTGCCAAGGCGTATATTTCCTCCCAGCTTTCTGACGCGATCGTATTCTCTGTCCTGATTATCGTGCTTCTGGTCCGCCCGACCGGTATTCTCGGCAAGAAGATGACGGAGAAAGTATAATAGAGAAAATTATACGATGGTTCATGCCGGGGACTTTTGAAACGGAAAGTGCCGTGTGAAAACAAGATGGTGCATGAACTGCAATAAGCAAGAGAAAGTGCAGGTGTTTAAAATGAATGCATATAAAAATAAAATTCGGATTCAGAATGCGATCACATATGCGATTGTAATCGGCTGTTACATTCTGATTCAGATTATGATGGCAGGCGGCCATGTAAACAGTCTTTTAAGGGGTATTCTGGTTCCACTTTGTACCTATACGATTTTGGCGGTTTCCTTAAACCTCACGGTTGGTATCCTCGGTGAGCTGAGCCTGGGTCATGCCGGATTCATGTGTGCGGGTGCGTTTTCAGGTGCATTTTTTAATCATGCCATGAAAAATCTGATCGCAAGCAACCAGGTACGCTTCATTCTGGCGCTCTTTGTCGGTGCGGCGGTAGCAGCGGTATTTGGTATCCTCATCGGTATTCCGGTTCTGCGTCTGAAAGGAGACTATCTGGCGATTGTAACGCTGGCATTCGGTGAGATCGTTAAAAATATTATCAATGTTCTGTACGTCGGCATCGACGGAAACGGAATCCACGTTTCCATGAAAGATGTAGCTTCCTTAAAGCTGGCAGCGGACGGTCAGGTGATCATCAAGGGTGCACAGGGTATCACAGGTACACCGAAGACGGCGACCTTTACGATCGGCATTATCCTGGTACTCCTGACCCTGTTTATTGTATTGAATATCATCAATTCCCGGACAGGCCGTGCGATCATGGCGATCCGCGACAACCGTATTGCGGCAGAGTCTGTGGGTATCAATATCACGAAATACAAACTGATGGCATTTACCATCTCTGCTTCCTTAGCCGGTGTGGCAGGCGTTCTGTACGCACACAACCTGGCGACGCTGGCAGCGACCCCGAAAAGCTTCGGTTATAATATGTCCATTATGATCCTTGTATTTGTGGTTCTGGGCGGCATCGGAAATATCCGTGGTTCCATGATCGCGGCGGTTATCTTAACCCTGCTTCCGGAGATGCTTCGAAGCCTCAATAATTACCGTATGCTGATTTACGCGGTCGTCCTGATTGTAATGATGCTTTTGACCTCCAGTCCGAAGGCGATCGAGGTCCGCGGGCGCATCTTTTCATCATTCCGGAAAAAGAAGACAGAAGGGGAGGCGTAAATCATGGCAATGCTGGATGTAAAAAATTTAAGTATTTCTTTTGGCGGTCTGAAAGCGGTCGATGATTTCAGCATCACGATAGAAAAAGGACAGCTCTACGGCCTGATTGGACCGAACGGCGCTGGTAAAACGACTATTTTCAACCTTTTGACGGGCGTGTACAAGCCGGATGGCGGACGGATTCTGCTGGATGGAAAGGACATTACCGGTCACAAGGCAATCCAGATCAATCAGGCAGGCATCGCGAGAACCTTCCAGAATATCCGTCTGTTCAAGGAGCTGAGCGTGCTTGACAATGTAAAGGTTGGTCTTCACAACCATCATAAATATTCTACGCTGAGCGGCATTCTGCGTCTTCCGTCCTATTACAAGGTTGAGAAAGAGATGGATGAGCGCGCGATGGAGCTTTTGAAGGTGTTTGACCTCGACAAAGAGTTTGATTATAAGGCATCGAACCTCCCATACGGCAAGCAGAGAAAGCTGGAGATCGCCAGAGCGCTGGCGACCGAGCCGAAGCTTCTGCTTCTTGACGAGCCGGCAGCCGGCATGAACCCGAATGAGACGGCAGAGCTGATGAAGACGATCCGTTTCGTGCGCGATCATTTTGATATGACCGTACTTCTCATTGAGCATGATATGAAGCTGGTCTCCGGTATCTGCGAGCGCCTGACGGTCTTAAACTTCGGTCATATGCTGGCAGAGGGACCGACCAGCGAAGTACTCAGCAATCCAGAAGTTATCAAAGCATATCTGGGAGAATAGGGGGAAGTTTCGTATGTCAATGCTGGAAGTAAAAGATTTACAGGTATATTATGGTGTGATACAGGCACTCAAGGGAATTTCCTTTGAGGTAGAACAGGGCGATGTGGTAGCGCTGATCGGTGCCAACGGAGCCGGAAAGACGACGACGCTTCACACGATCACGGGTCTGCTGCCGTCCAAGGCAGGCAATATCACATTTGAGGGAACGGATATTACCCATGTACCGGGCTATAAGCTGGTATCAATGGGAATCGCCCACGTGCCGGAGGGGCGCCGTGTGTTCGCTTCCCTGACGGTTCTCCAGAACCTGAAAATGGGTGCGTATACGAGAAATGACAAGAAGGAAATTGAAGATACGATCGAAATGATTTACAAGCGTTTCCCGCGTCTGAAAGAGCGCAAGAACCAGCTTGCCGGAACTTTGTCCGGCGGCGAGCAGCAGATGCTTGCCATGGGTTGCGCCCTCATGAGCCACCCGCGCCTGATCGTCCTCGACGAGCCGTCGATGGGTCTGTCCCCACTCTATGTTAATGAGATTTTCGATATTATCCAGGAAATCAACAAGGACGGAGTGACCGTTCTTCTGGTCGAGCAGAATGCGAAAAAAGCGCTCTCCATTTCCAATAAAGCATATGTGCTTGAGACGGGCAATATCGTTCTGAGCGGTGATGCGAAAGAACTGATGAATAATGAGAGAGTGAAGAAGGCTTATCTGAGCGAATAAAAATGTTCTGTGAGCCGGAGCTTTCCAAATGGGAATATTCATAACCCCCTTATGGTCTGAATACATTGTATCAGCAGACCAAGGGGGTATTTTTATGGATCATTTTAATGTATACAGCGATATCCAGGCGCGAACCGGCGGCGAGATCTATATTGGGGTGGTTGGTCCGGTTCGGACAGGGAAATCGACCTTTATTAAGCGCTTTATGGAACTTCTCGTCCTTCCGGGGCTGGAAGATGTCCATGCCCGCGAGCGTGCCCGGGATGAACTTCCCCAGTCTTCGGCGGGGAAAACGATCATGACAAC
>ERZ791810.1836-NODE-1836-length-12941-cov-24.719773_pt1 | contig 12941 bp, 6 predicted proteins | sample MGYA00510304_ERZ791810 | MGnify/ENA primary metagenome ERZ791810 (study PRJEB30046, sample SAMN00791967) | human gut metagenome | study: EMG produced TPA metagenomics assembly of the A metagenome-wide association study of gut microbiota in type 2... | reverse complement strand
TTTCTTCCGGAGTAACAACTTCCAGTTTCATGATAGGCTCCATCAATACCGGACCTGCCTTGGCACAAGCATTCTTATATGCCTGGATAGCACAGATTTCGAAAGACAACTGGTCTGAGTCAACCGGGTGGAAAGAGCCGTCAATCAAGGTTACTTTCAATGAATCCAACGGATAACCTGCCAATACACCATTCTTCATGGCAGTAGTGAAGCCTTTCTGTACAGACGGGATAAATTCCTTAGGAATGTTACCACCCTTCACTTCGTCGACGAATTGCAATCCGCCTTCCTTGAAGTCTTCATCAACCGGGCCGATGTTCACGATAATATCAGCAAACTTACCACGACCACCGGACTGCTTCTTGTAAACTTCACGCAAGTTGACTGTCTTAGTGATAGCTTCCTTATAGTTAACTTGAGGCTTACCTTGGTTACATTCAACCTTGAACTCACGTTTCAGACGGTCGATGATAATATCCAAGTGAAGCTCACCCATACCAGAGATAACTGTCTGACCAGTCTGTTCGTCAGTCTTAACTGTAAACGTCGGATCTTCTTCAGCCAGCTTAGCCAAGCCATTTGACAGTTTATCCATATCCTTCTGAGTCTTAGGCTCAACTGCGATACCAATTACCGGTTCCGGGAAGTCCATAGACTCCAATACAATCGGTGCAGTTTCGTCACACAATGTATCACCAGTATGTATATCCTTGAAACCTACGCCAGCACCAATATCACCAGCACCGATAACTTCTACCGGATTCTGCTTGTTTGAGTGCATCTGGAACAGACGGGATACGCGTTCTTTCTTACCAGAACGAGAGTTATAGATATAAGAACCAGCCTCAATCTTACCGGAATAAACGCGGAAGAAAGTCAAACGACCTACATACGGGTCTGTTGCAATCTTAAATGCCAAAGCAGAAGTCTTTTCGTCTTCGCTCGGTTTACGGTCTTCTTCAGCACCAGTTTCGGGGTTTGTACCGATAACGTTCTCTGTATCCAGCGGAGAAGGCAAGAATGCACACACGTAATCGAGCAATGTCTGTACACCTTTGTTCTTGAATGAAGAACCGCAAAGCATCGGAACGACAGCCATTTGCACTGTTGCGTTACGGAGAGCTCTCAAAACCTCTTCTTCTGTAATGGTAGAAGGATCATCGAAATATTTCTCCATCAAAGCATCGTCAAACTCAGCCACTTTTTCGAGCATCTTATCTCTCCATTCATTAGCTTCGTCTACCAGATTTGCAGGAATTTCTTCTACTGTATAGTCAGCACCCATTGTTTCATCATGCCAATAGATAGCTTTCATTTTGATAAGGTCTACCAGACCTTTGAAAGATTCCTCAGCACCGATAGGAATGACGATAGGACACGGATTAGCACCCAAAACGTCCTTCATCTGGCGGACTACCTCAAAGAAGTCAGCACCCGAACGGTCCATCTTATTAACGTAAGCGATACGCGGTACGTTATATTTATCAGCCTGGCGCCAAACTGTCTCAGATTGCGGTTCAACACCACCTACTGCACAATAAGCAGCAACGGCACCATCAAGAATACGCAAAGAGCGTTCTACCTCAGCGGTAAAGTCAACGTGCCCCGGAGTGTCAATCAAGTTAATTTTATAAGTATCACCGGCATATTTCCAACGAGTGGTAGTAGCAGCAGAAGTGATAGTGATACCACGTTCTTGTTCTTGCTCCATCCAGTCCATTGTAGCGGCACCATCGTGTACCTCACCGATTTTGTGGGTCAAACCCGTGTAAAACAAAATACGTTCAGAAGTCGTTGTCTTTCCGGCATCGATGTGGGCCATGATACCGATATTACGTGTCAAATGTAAATCATGCTTTGCCATTTTCTAATTCCCTTACTTTAAGTTTTTTTAATCTTCTAATTGGTTAGTCTCTTATAGTATTAGAATCTGAAATGAGCAAATGCACGGTTAGCTTCTGCCATTCTATGCATATCTTCTTTACGTTTGTAAGCACCGCCCTGTTCATTGAAAGCATCCATGATTTCGGCAGCCAGCTTATCAGCCATTGATTTACCGCCACGCTTACGTGCAAAGATAATCAAGTTCTTCATGGAAATTGATTCCTTACGGTCAGCACGGATTTCTGTAGGAACCTGGAAAGTAGCACCACCCACACGGCGAGACTTAACTTCCACTTGAGGAGTCACATTATCCAGAGCTTTTTTCCAGATTTCAAGAGCGGATTTCTCTTCGTTCTGCATTTTGTTCTTCACTGTTTCCAACGCAGCATAGAAGATTTCATAAGAAGTGTTCTTCTTTCCATCGTACATCAAGTGATTCACGAACTTGGAAACTTTTACATCATTGAACACGGGATCCGGAAGGATAACGCGTTTTTTTGGTTTTGCTTTTCTCATTTGTCTGAAAGAATAATGTTTTTCGTTCTTGGTTGTTTACTTCTGTCTTCTTCAACTCTCCCTCCGGAGAATTTACTCAACCTTTAGCATTTCCAACAAACTAAAACGTAAGTTATTACTTTAAATTTTCCTATTTTGGGAATCAGGCCACCAGATTATTTCTTCTTAGCAGGAGCTGCTTGACCCGGTTTCGGACGTTTTGCGCCGTATTTGGAACGTCTTTGTGTACGACCTGCAACACCTGCAGTATCCAAAGTACCACGTACGATGTGATAACGCACACCCGGAAGGTCTTTTACACGACCACCACGTACCAACACGATAGAGTGTTCCTGCAAGTTGTGACCTTCTCCCGGAATATAAGAGTTCACCTCTTTACCATTGGTCAAACGTACACGAGCTACTTTACGCATAGCTGAATTCGGCTTCTTCGGAGTGGTTGTATACACTCTCACGCAAACGCCACGTCTTTGAGGACAAGAGTCCAAGGCTGGAGACTTTGATTTCTCCACCAGCACTTCGCGTCCTTTTCTTACTAATTGCTGAATTGTAGGCATTTTAATTGTTTTTAGTTATATATTATTGTTTATATTAATTCAAAACTATACACTTTTGGGCTGCAAAGATACTAATAAGTTTTGAATAATCAATGCACTACAAGTTTTTTTTTGATTTTACGCTTCACCCTTGATGTTGGGAAGAGGCGGAAATGTTTGTTCGTCCGGCATGCGAATCAGTCCGAAAGCGCGTTCATATTTCCCAATATTCTCTTCGAGTGCACGCAGCAAACGCTTGGCATGTTCGGGTGCCAAAACTATGCGCGATTGCACGCCAGCCTTTGGCATTCCAGGCATCACGCGGATAAAGTCGAGAATAAATTCCGAACTGGAATGAGTTATAATAGCCAAATTGGCATATGTACCTTGCGCCACTTCTTCCTTCAATTCTATCTGGGGTTGACCGTTGTTGTTTTCTTGATTTTCCATGTTGCACAATTGTTTTTAAAATGTTCTTAAAAGATAGACCAAAAGTACTCTTTTTTTTCGGATGATATACATTTAAGTTCAAAAAGACACATAATAATCCGTTCTGAAAAAGGAGCAAGCCACTGCAACCGTTTTGCAGTAGCACTGTAACAAACATACAGAAGCATTGCAGTACAGAAGGAAGAGGCAAAGATAAAACAGAGAGGGAATACTCCTTCTTATAGGATATTCCCTCTCTATTTTATAGAATTATATTGACGTTGTAAGGCTATCCCTCTACTTTCTCGTCTACAGCATAATCAAGTACCGTCTTCTTGTTGGCAAGCATACGGTCGTACTCTTCTTTGGAGCCAACGATAATCTTCTCGAACTCGCGTTGTCCGGTACCGGCAGGAATCAGGTGACCGCAAATTACGTTCTCCTTCATACCTTCCAGACGGTCCACCTTTCCGTTGATGGCAGCCTCGTTCAGTACCTTCGTCGTTTCCTGGAAGGAAGCAGCCGACATGAAGCTTGAAGTCTGCAATGCAGCACGGGTGATACCTTGAAGAATCTGAGTAGAAGTCGCAGGTACAGCGTCGCGCACTTCCACGGGTTTCAAGTCGCGGCGTTTCAACATGGAGTTCTCGTCACGCAGCTTGCGGGCCGTCACAATCTGGCCAGCCTGCAGACTCTGGGAATCTCCAGCATCCACTACCACCTTCTTTCCCCAGATACGGTCATTCTCTTCCATGAATTCCATCTTGTCAACAACTTGCTGTTCCAGGAAGCGGGTATCACCTGGCTCGTCGATTTCCACCTTGCGCATCATCTGACGAACGATGATTTCAAAGTGCTTATCATTAATCTTCACACCCTGCAGACGGTAAACGTCCTGAACCTCGTTCACAATATATTCCTGCACGGCCGTAGGACCTTTGATAGCCAGGATGTCCGCAGGTGTGATAGCACCGTCAGACAACGGAGTACCGGCGCGTACATAGTCGTTCTCCTGAACCAGAATCTGCTTGGACAACGGTACGAGGTACTTCTTCACTTCACCGGTCTTGGAAGTAACGATAATTTCGCGATTACCGCGTTTCACCTTACCCATGGTAACCTCACCGTCGATTTCTGAAACCACAGCGGGATTAGACGGGTTACGTGCCTCGAACAACTCAGTGACACGGGGAAGACCACCCGTGATATCACCCGCTTTACCTACGGCACGCGGAATCTTCACGATAACTTCACCGGCCTTTACCTTCTGACCGTCTTCAACCACTACGTGGCCACCTACTGGCAAGTTGTATGTACGGATCAGTTCGCCGTCTTCTGTCATGATGTGTGCGGTAGGCACCTTCGTCTTATCCTTAGACTCAATGATGATGATTTCGCGCAAACCGGTAGATTCATCAGACTCTACCTTATAAGTCACGTTTTCAATAACACCTTCAAATTCAATCTTACCGGTAGCTTCGGTAATGATAACCGCGTTGAACGGGTCCCAACGGGCAATCATCTTGCCTTTCTCTACCATTTCACCATCGGCTGCATAGAGCGTAGAACCGTAGGGTACATTATGAGTGGAAAGCACAATACCCGTGTTGACATCCACGAAACGCACTTCGGCCAAACGGCCTACCACTACCTTTGCCGGTTCGCCTGCTTCGTCGATAACGTCTACCGTACGGAGTTCTTCGAATTCCAGACGGGCAGGATTCTTGGCCACGATGCTTGCGTTGGCAGCAATATTGGCTGCCGTACCACCGGCATGGAATGTACGCAGTGTCAACTGTGTACCCGGCTCACCGATAGACTGTGCAGCGATTACGCCGACTGCCTCGCCCTTCTGAACCATACGGCTGGAAGCCAGGTTACGTCCGTAACACTTGGCACAAACACCTTTCTTGGATTCGCAGGTCAATACAGAACGGATTTCAACGCTCTCGATTGGAGAGTCTTCAATGCGTTGTGCAATGTCCTCGGTAATTTCCTCACCGCCGGCCACAATCAGTTCGCCGGTTGTAGGATGAACAATATCATGTACGGATACACGACCCAGGATACGTTCATACAGAGTGGCAATGGTTTCATCATTGTTCTTCAGTGCCGTACAAACCAATCCGCGGAGCGTGCCGCAGTCTTCTTCATTAATAATCACATCATGCGATACGTCAACCAGACGACGGGTCAGGTATCCGGCATCGGCCGTCTTCAAAGCGGTATCGGCAAGACCCTTACGGGCACCGTGGGTAGAGATAAAGTACTCCAACACGGACAGACCTTCCTTAAAGTTAGAAAGAATCGGGTTTTCGATAATCTGACCGCCTTCGGCACCTGCTTTCTGGGGCTTCGCCATCAAACCACGCATACCGGAGAGCTGACGAATCTGTTCCTTAGAACCACGGGCACCGGAATCCAGCATCATGTATACAGAGTTGAAACCCTGGTCGTCGCTTGAAATGGTTTTCATCAGGATGTTGGACAACTCAGAGTTCACGTGCGTCCAGATATCGATTACCTGGTTGTAACGCTCGTTGTTCGTGATGAAACCCATGTTATAGTTATTGATTACCTGCTCTACTTCATCATAACCTTTCTGTACTAATGCTTCCTTCTCTTCCGGGATAATGATATCGCCCAAGTTGAACGACAAACCACCCTTGAAGGCCATGTAATAACCGAGGTTCTTGATTCCGTCGAGGAAGTCGGCTGCCTTGGCAACACCGCACACCTTGATTACGTGACTGATGATGTCTCGGAGTGACTTCTTGGAGATAATCGTATTGATATATCCTGCTTCTGCCGGAACAATTTCGTTGACAATGACACGGCCCACGGAGGTATCGTGCATCATCTTGTCCACAATGTTACCATTCTCGTCAACGTCTTTCACTATTACGCTTACCGGAGCATGGATGTCGCACTTACCTTCATTGTAGGCAATCAGCGCTTCCTCAGGACCGTAGAATGTCAGGCCTTCACCCTTGGCACCCTTGCGCAGCTTCGTAATATAGTACAGACCAAGTACCATATCCTGAGCAGGCACAGTGATAGGAGCACCGTTGGCAGGGTTCAATATATTGTGTGACTGGAGCATTAGCATCTGTGCTTCCAGAATCGCTTCGTTGCTCAACGGCAAGTGCACGGCCATCTGGTCACCGTCGAAGTCGGCATTGAACGCCGTACATGCCAACGGGTGCAGCTGGATTGCCTTACCTTCAATCATTTTAGGCTGGAATGCCTGGATACCCAGACGGTGAAGTGTCGGGGCACGGTTCAACAGCACCGGATGCCCCTTCATCACGTGTTCCAAAATATCCCAGATAACGGGTTCCTTGCGGTCTACAATCTTCTTGGCGCTCTTTACCGTCTTCACGATACCACGCTCAATGAGCTTACGAATGATGAACGGCTTGTAAAGCTCGGCTGCCATCAGTTTAGGGATACCGCATTCGCCCATCTTCAGCTCCGGACCTACAACGATTACAGAACGTGCGGAATAGTCGACACGCTTACCCAACAAGTTCTGACGGAAACGTCCTTGCTTACCCTTCAAACTGTCGGAAAGTGACTTCAACGGACGGTTAGCGTCGGTCTTCACTGCACTCGATTTACGGGAGTTATCAAACAGAGAGTCGACAGCTTCCTGCAACATACGTTTTTCATTACGCAAAATCACTTCAGGAGCCTTGATTTCAATCAATCTCTTCAGACGGTTGTTACGGATGATGACACGACGGTAAAGGTCATTCAAGTCAGAAGTTGCGAAACGGCCGCCATCCAATGGGACCAACGGACGAAGTTCGGGCGGAATAACCGGTACAATGCGTACAATCATCCACTCGGGCTTGTTGCGTCCGCGTGATGCACGGAACGACTCAACTACCTGAAGACGTTTCAGAGCTTCGGTCTTGCGTTGCTGTGAAGCATCGCTTCCGGCACGGTTACGCAGTTCGTAAGACAAAGAGTCAAGGTCGAGGCGTGACAGCAAATCGTAGATAGCTTCCGCGCCCATCTTGGCAATGAACTTATTGGGATCTGAATCTTCGAGGAACTGGTTGTCTTTCGGCAACTTTTCCAGCAAGTCCAGGTATTCTCCTTCTTCAAGCAAGTCATACTGTGCCACTTCATCGGACAGTACACCCGGCTGAATGACAACATAACGCTCGTAATAGATAATGGCATCCAGCTTCTTGGTGGGCAAGCCCAACAAGTAACCGATTTTGTTGGGAAGTGAACGGAAGTACCAGATGTGAGCCACGGGCACAACGAGCTGGATGTGTCCCATACGCTCACGGCGCACTTTCTTTTCAGTCACTTCCACACCACAACGGTCGCAGACGATGCCTTTGTAACGGATACGCTTGTACTTACCGCAATGGCACTCGTAATCCTTGATAGGACCAAAGATGCGCTCGCAGAACAATCCGTCGCGTTCGGGCTTATACGTACGATAGTTGATGGTTTCAGGCTTTAAAACTTCACCACTCGAATTCTCAAGGATTTCTTCGGGAGAAGCCAAACCGATAGAGATTTTCGAGAAATTACTCTTTATCTTGTTATCTTTTCTAAAAGCCATAAATTTATTTAATTGATAATTGACAATGGAAAATTGAAATTGAAAAACTGAAAACCGATAATTGAGAATGGTAACTTGCATTATCCACTCTCAATTATCAATTATCCATTATTCTAAGTTGATGCTCAAGCCCAAACCTCTCAACTCGTGCAGCAATACGTTCAGTGACTCGGGGATACCCGGAGCAGGCATCGGTTCACCCTTCACGATTGCTTCATAAGCCTTGGAACGTCCTACAACGTCATCAGACTTGATAGTCAGGATTTCCTGCAGAATGTGTGCGGCACCGAACGCTTCGAGTGCCCAAACTTCCATTTCTCCAAAACGCTGACCACCGAACTGTGCCTTACCACCCAACGGCTGTTGCGTAATGAGTGAGTACGGACCGATGGAACGTGCGTGCATCTTGTCTTCAACCATGTGACCGAGCTTCAGCATGTAAGTCACACCTACCGTAGCCTGCTGCTCGAATGCTTCACCGGTACCACCATCATACAGCGTTGTCTTGCCGTAGCGAGGCAAGCCGGCCTTATCGGTCCATTCGTTCAAATCGTCCAAAGATGCACCGTCAAAGATAGGAGTGGCAAACTTCACGCCCAGGTTTTTTCCGGCACGCCCGAGAACGGCCTCGAATATCTGACCGATGTTCATACGTGAAGGCACACCCAACGGATTCAGCACGATGTCTACCGGAGTACCGTCAGCAAGGAACGGCATGTCTTCCTGGCGTACCACACGGGAAACAATACCCTTGTTACCGTGACGACCGGCCATCTTGTCACCGACACCAATCTTACGTTTCTTGGCAATGTATACCTTGGCCATCTGAATGATACCTGCGGGCAACTCGTCACCGATAGTGATGGCGAACTTCTTGCGTTTCAGCTCGGCATCGAGTTCCTTGTACTTCTTGATGAAGTTCATCACCAATGCACGAATCAGTCCGTTGGTATGTTCATCCTTCGTCCAGTTGCTCAACTGAACAGCGGTGAAGTCCAAATCGCTGAAGTCGGAAGCAGAGAATCTGGCGCCTTTGGAAATAATGTCGGCACCCATGTAATCCTTCACACCTTCCGATGTATAATTTTCTGTAAGCTTCAACAGCTTGTTTATCAACACTTTCTTGAGGTCACCAATCTTAGCGTCGAACTCATCGTCAATCTTCGGTAACAGAGCCTTGTCGGCCAGCTTGGAGCTGCGGGTCTTGACAACACGGGAGAACAGACGCTTACCGATAACAACACCCTTCAAAGAAGGAGAGGCTTTCAAAGAAGCATCCTTCACATCACCGGCCTTGTCACCGAAGATGGCACGGAGCAGTTTCTCTTCCGGAGAAGGATCCGATTCACCCTTCGGAGTAATCTTACCGATAAGGATATCACCCGGTTCGATGCGGGCACCCACACGAACAATACCGTTTTCGTCAAGGTCTTTAGTCGCTTCCTCACTTACGTTAGGAATGTCAGAGGTCAACTCTTCCATACCACGCTTCGTTTCGCGAACTTCCAAAGAATATTCTTCTACGTGTACAGAGGTCAAAAGGTCCTCACGAACCACACGTTCATTCAGTACGATAGCATCCTCATAGTTATAGCCCTTCCACGGCATGTAAGCAACCAGCAGGTTCTTACCCAGTGCAAGTTCTCCGTCTTCGGTTGAATAACCTTCCGTCAGGATTTGACCTGCAGTCACGCGCTGACCCTTCTCGCAAATCGGACGGAGGTCAATCGTCATATTCTGGTTGGTACGGCGCCACTTCGGGATATTATATTCTTTCAATGCAGGCTCGAAGCTTACGAACTCTTCCTCCTCCGTACGGTCGTACAGAATACGGATAGTCGTTGCATCCACGAATTCAACCACACCGTCACCCTCGGCAGTAATCTGCGTACGAGAATCGCGTGCCAGCTGGCGTTCGATACCGGTACCTACAATCGGAGCTTCGCTCTTCAATAAAGGAACAGCCTGGCGCATCATGTTTGATCCCATCAATGCACGGTTGGCGTCATCATGCTCCAAGAACGGAATCAAAGAAGCCGCAATAGAAGCAATCTGCTGGGGAGATACGTCCATCAATTCCACCTCGGAAGGAGGAACCACCGGATAGTCGGCATCCTGACGGGATTTTACTTTATCACGTACAAAAGTACCGTCATCGTTCAAAGGAGCATTACCCTGAGCAATAATCTTGGCTTCCTCTTCTTCTGCGGTGAGGTAAACCAAACCTTCGTCAGAAAGATCAACCTTACCCTCTGCCACCTTGCGGTACGGAGTTTCAATGAAGCCAAGCTCGTTGATTTTCGCGAACACACAGAGTGAAGAAATCAAACCGATGTTCGGACCTTCAGGAGTCTCGATAGGACAAAGACGTCCGTAGTGAGTATAGTGTACGTCACGAACCTCGAAGCCTGCACGCTCGCGTGACAGACCGCCGGGACCCAGGGCAGACATACGGCGCTTGTGAGTAATCTCGGCCAGCGGGTTGGTCTGGTCCATGAACTGTGACAAAGCATTCGTTCCAAAGAATGAATTGATAACGGAAGAGATTGTCTTGGCGTTAATCAGGTCAATCGGAGTAAAGACTTCATTGTCACGGACGTTCATACGCTCGCGGATAGTACGCGACATACGTGCCAGACCGATGGCAAACTGATTGGACAACTGTTCGCCCACTGTACGCACACGACGGTTGCTCAAGTGGTCGATATCGTCCACATCCGCTTTCGAGTTAATCAACTCGATGAGATATTTGATAATTTCGATAATATCTTCCTTGGTAAGGACACGCACGTCCATATCGGTCGTCAAGTTCAACTTTCTGTTGATACGATAACGGCCTACATCACCCAGGTCATATCTCTTCTCTGAGAAGAACAGGTTATTGATAACCTCGCGTGCACTGGCATCATCGGCAGGGTCTGCATTACGCAACTGGCGGTAGATGTAGAGTACAGCTTCTTTTTCCGAGTTACTCGGATCCTTCTGCAGAGTATTATATATGATAGAATAGTCAGACTGGTTCGGTTCTTCCTTGTGTACGAGGATATTCTGAACGCCCGACTCTAATATAATGTCAACATGTTCCGGCTCGATTACAGTTTCACGGTCAATAACGACTTCGTTACGCTCGATGGAAACAACTTCACCGGTATCTTCGTCTACAAAATCCTCAATCCATGTTTTCAATACACGCGCCGCCAACTTACGACCTACAATCTTCTTGAGATTCGTCTTGTTCACCTTCACATCCTCTGCCAAGTTGAAGATTTCAAGAATGTCCTTGTCATTCTCAAAACCGATGGCTCTCAGCAATGTGGTTACCGGCAACTTCTTCTTACGGTCGATGTAGGCATACATGACATTGTTGATGTCGGTAGCAAACTCAATCCAAGAACCCTTGAAAGGGATGATACGGGCTGAGTACAACTTGGTACCGTTGGCATGTACGCTCTGACCGAAGAACACACCCGGCGAACGGTGAAGCTGTGACACAACAACACGCTCCGCACCGTTGATGACGAACGTAGCTTTGTCCGTCATATAAGGGATAGGGCCCAGGAACACATCCTGAATAACCGTATCAAAATCTTCGTGGTCGGGATCGGTACAGTATAATTTTAATTTTGCCTTTAAGGGTACACTATAAGTAAGCCCTCGCTCTATACATTCGTCTATGGTATAACGCGGCGGATCAATATAGTAGTCCAAAAACTCAAGAACAAAATTATTTCTTGTATCGGCAATGGGGAAGTTTTCAGCAAATACTTTATACAGTCCCTCGTTCTTACGTTTCTCGGGTGGGGTGTCCAGTTGTAGAAAGTCTTTGAATGACTTCAATTGTACTTCCAGAAAATCCGGATATTCAAGCGGATTCTTAGTCGAAGCAAAATTAACTCTTTGATTTACAGTATTTGAAGACATCTGTTAATGGATTTGTAGAACTTAATTTTAAATATATACACAAAAAGGTAAAGAACCCTTTTCGCGAAGGGTTCCTTACCGAATTACCTGATTTACAGGCTAATGTTATTTAAGTTCAACTTCAGCTCCAGCTTCTTCCAATGTTTTCTTCAATGATTCTGCTTCGTCTTTAGCCAAACCTTCTTTTACTACGCTAGGAGCACCGTCTACCATGTCTTTAGCTTCCTTCAAACCAAGACCGCAAGCTTCCTTAACGGCTTTAACTACTTGAAGTTTAGCTGAGCCAGCGCTCTTCAATACTACATCGAAAGAAGACTTTTCTTCAGCGGCAGCAGCACCACCAGCTGCAGGACCAGCAGCAACAGCAACAGCTGCAGCAGCAGGTTCAATACCGTATTCTTCTTTAAGGATAGTTGCAAGTTCATTAACTTCTTTTACTGTCAAGTTAACTAATTGTTCTGCAAAAGCTTTCAAATCTGCCATTTTTGTATGATTTTAATTGTTTAAATACTAAAATAAATTGATGTTTTTTTGTTTCCGAAGTTACGCTTCGGGACGTTCACCGAGAGTCTTGAGAACTCCGTGAATGGTGTTACCACCTGATTGCAGAGCAGAAATAACATTCTTGGCCGGTGATTGCAGCAAGGCAACGATTTCAGCAATAACTTCATTTTTACTCTTGATACTTACGAGAGCATCCAACTGGTCAGCACCAACATAGAAGCTTTCTTCTGCATATGCAGCCTTCAGTCCGGGAATACCGTTCTTAGCCTTATCTTTAATCAACTTGGCCGGAGCGTTAGCAACGTTGCTGAACATTACGGCAGTTGTACCTTTCAGAGAACCATAAAGCGGAGAAAAGTCTTCTTCCAGGCTCTCCAATGCCTTGTGAAGCAATGTATTCTTAACTACCATCAATTTGATGTCAGCCTTGAAACATTCTCTTCTCAACATGCTGGTTGTAGCAGCATTCATGGCAGTGGTATCCACCAAATAGAAGTGACCGTATTCCTTCACTGTAGCAGCAATCTGCTCAATAATCGTACTTTTATCTTCCTTTCTCATTATTA
>ERZ791810.1835-NODE-1835-length-12942-cov-3.310158_pt1 | contig 12942 bp, 9 predicted proteins | sample MGYA00510304_ERZ791810 | MGnify/ENA primary metagenome ERZ791810 (study PRJEB30046, sample SAMN00791967) | human gut metagenome | study: EMG produced TPA metagenomics assembly of the A metagenome-wide association study of gut microbiota in type 2... | reverse complement strand
CACGCTTTCGCTATGTTGTCGTTCGTAGCAGTACATAAATCAGCAAAAAACGCTGCCATATAAATGAATGCTACAGCTCGAAAATAAAATTTTCTCGCTGTTCGTTTCACTCATATAATTTTCATTAAAAATAATTGTATGCAAGCATACATTATTTTTAGTTTGAAAATTGCATTCATTTAGAGTACAAAGTGCTGACGACGACAAAAATGCCGACTAACACTATTTGTTATATCTGCACAATTTAATCAAGATTTATGATAGTTTCGCAAATATCTAAGTACATTTTATGACGAAAGGGGATTTCATTATGAAAACAAATTTTAAGAACGAAAAACAGATTGTATCAATGATTATACTTACAGCACTTCTTATCCTTAGTGTTATTATGGTCGTGAACTTTGGAAAAGCGGGAACTGTTAATACTTTTACATTCACAAACAGCGGTAATACATATTCTGCTGAGTTTGAGTACGAAAGTGTTTCAAGAGAAGGAGAAGCAACAAACTTTCGTATAACAAAGATTGAACAGAAAGATAACACCTCTAAGATTGTTTGTCCTACAGAGATTAAAATCCCAGACAGTATTATAATAGGAAGTAACTCCTGCAAGATTACAAGTATCGGCGGTGGAAAAGGTAAGCCTTTTATCTGTGATGATACTTTTAATGGCGGTAATCTGAAAAATGTGTATGATGATTTAAGCAAAAATAAAGGTTTTGCAATTACACTGCCTGACAGTGTGACAACTGTAAATGGTTATGCTTTTAGTAATGGTCTTGATGATGTAAAACCAAATACAAACATAACAAAACTTTCAAAAATTATAATGAACAAAATTTCAATTATCAATGATTATGCTTTTTGTAACTGCGGTAGTATTAAAAGCGTGTCACTTGGAAGTGTTCAGAATATCGGTAATTATGCTTTTTATAGTTGCAATATGCTTGAAAATGTTATTACTCCGAAAAGCTGTCTCTCTATCGGCGAGTCAGCTTTTGCAGGAAACGCAACAGATATTAAACTGTTTGTATTAAACCCTAATACAGCTTTTGATGGTACAGAAAAAGGATTTAGTGGTAAACAGATTATTTCCTACAAAAATTCTGCTGCAAGAGATTACGCTTCAACAAAATTTATTTCATATGGTGATTAAAAGAAAAGTGGAAAAACAATCCCTTCCGGATGCGATTTTCCTGCTTCTGATACTTCTTTCAAAGCTGTTTTCTCTACAGATGGCAGTGATTTGTATTCAGACAGCAAGGTTACAAATACTCCTAATCTTGCCGGTGACGGTGTATATTCTTCTTATATATATCTCACTAATGAAATGATTGCAGGTAACAGTGGCATTAAGACAACAGTTAATAAAGCATACACTACATCTTCTGACAACAACAGCAAATATACTTTTAAAGGATTTTATATCGGTTCAAAGCAGCTTTTTAACGAAAAAGGTGAGTTAAGCACAAAGAATGTTGCTGATTTTTCAATTAAGAATGAGACTACAACTATCTATTCAAGATTTCAGGGTAAGATTTATTCAGTTAAGTTTTACAACTGTGTAAATGTCAACAGTAATGGCAAAAATGAAATGACAATAGCAGGACTCAGCAAAGATACTCATGCTTATTCCGATGATGACAGCAACGAGTACATTGCTACTTCTTATGAATATGGCAAGGAATTTTCACTCCCTGTTGAGAGTGCATCATCTTTTAACAGATATGGTTATAACTTTAAAGGCTGGTATGAGTATGAAAATGACAAGACAAATGAAGTTGTAACAAAGATTGAGAAAGGTTCTTCAGGAGATAGAACTTTTGCGGCAAAATGGTCTGCTAAAACTTACAAAATCTCATTTAATTTCAACGGTGGACATAAGGCAAAAGATAATGAAACTTATCCGACAACTCACAAATATGGAACAGCTCAGATAAAATTCAACACTCCTGTAAAGAACGGTTATGATTTTGCAGGCTGGCTTTTAGCTTCAACAAATACTATTCAGAACAGTTACACAAGGTATCAGACAGAAGATGCAACATATACTGCTCAGTGGACTCCGCACAAATATACAGTCACATTTGAAACAGGCACAAAAGAAAATATTGCACCGACAGATTTTGATATTACAGGAAACAAGATTGACTTAACTTCAAATGATTTCAAACCAATAAAGAAAGGTAATAAGTTCCTTGGTTGGTTTGATGTTAAGGGAACAGAATACAAAACAGTACAGTACGGTGTAAGTAAAAACACCAATTATGGTACTTTAGAAGATGTTACTTTTTATGCAAAATGGAAACCAAATCAGTACAATGTTGTATGCAACCTTGACGGTGGTTATATTGATAACTATCCAATGAATATAGATGGAACTATTGATATGGTTCATGCTTATGGTGTATCTGAAGCACTTCCTTTAGTGCCTGAAAAAACCGGATATTCGTTTTTAGGATGGGTTCTGACAGATTTAGATGAGGGCACTTATACAGAAAAAATTCCGGCTGATTTAGACCATGATGCTACATTTGTTGCTAAGTGGAGTAAAGATGATTACAAGATTTCTTATGATTTAGACGGTGGAAATGTAGATGCTGCTCTTACATCAGTTTATAATATTGATACAGACACGATTACACTTCCTGCACCGACAAAAGAGGGATATTCTTTCAGCAAATGGATTGACCTTGATACAAATAATGAGATTAAATCAATCGTTAAAGGTACTGTCGGAGATAAGAAGCTTAAGGCTCTCTGGGTAGCAAACTCATATAAGATTAACTACACGCTTAATAAAAAAGATGCCGTTCTTCCTGACAGTGCAGATAACAACAGAACATTTGGAAAAGATATAACATTAGCTACACCATCAAAACAGGGTTATGTATTTGATGGATGGTATGACAATGCAGATTTAACCGGTTCTGCCTATACATCTGACAGACTTAAAAATCTTGCATCTGATGTGACATTATATGCCAAATGGTCTCCGGCTCAGTATAAGATTACTTATGATTTAGGTCTTGGTTCTACTTATGCTACAATGCCTGCTTATTCAGATACTTATACCGTAGACAGTCCGGTTGTATTACCTATTCCGGTATGGACTGGACACACATTTAAAAGCTGGGATTTAAACGGAACGAATATAACAACAACAGCAGGTCTTTTAGGTGATGTTACTGTAAAGGCAATCTGGAATGAAGATGTGTTCAAAATTACTTACAAATTAAATAACGGAACACTTCCGGACGAAGATTACGCAACAACTCATTATTACGGTGTTTCAGAGTCATTACCTACACCTAAGCGAAGTGGTTATGATTTCAAAGGCTGGTACATGGATGAAAACTTTACAACAGCAACATACAAAACAGTTGATGCCACGGTATCAGAAGATGTTACTTTCTATGCGAGATGGACACTTAATACATACACTATTTATTACAACTTAGGCAGTGCTAAAAATAACGGTGGCACATTCGATAAGGAAAGTCAGACATTTAATGTTAATGAAGATGTAGAACTCAATGTTCCAACATGGGAAGGACATACCTTTAAAGGCTGGGTTACTGAGGACAACGAAGTTATCACAAAGATAAGCAAAGGTACTTATAAGGATATGAAACTTACTGCTGCATGGAATACTGACAGTTCAACAATCTCATATGAGACAAACGGCGGTACGATAAATGATGATAATGTCAATTACAGACACCTTTTAGGTGACTCAGAGGGACTTCCATACAATGTAACAAAGCCGGGATATGTTTTCAAAGGATGGTATGACAATGCAGAGCTTTTAGGTGATGTTTATACACAGACAAAAAAATCTGAAAGTAAGGACATGAAATTCTATGCAAAATGGAACGGTGCAGTTTACAGTTATACATTTAAACTTGATGGCGGCACACTTGCAAAAGACAGCAATATCAATGATGAGTTCTTTGATGAGACAAACAACACAATCAAAGAGACATTCGGAGAAACGATAAAACTTCCTAAAGTTTACAAATCAGGCTGTAATGCAAGTTCAGAGTGGAAGATTACATCAGCAGGATATGAGGATGTTATAGTAAAAGAGGGCAGCAAAGTTGATTATCCTGACGATATAACACTTGAGCCGATATGGACTGGTGGAACTCACAAAGTATTCTTTGACGCTGACGGCGGTTCTTTCAAGAGTGGTTATGAAGACCTTGCAACAGAAAATGACAGATATTATAAGAGTGTAAAATACAGTATAGATACAGACTTACAGTATTATGGTACACTTCCGGTAGTAGAAAAGGATGGGTACACATTCTTAGGATGGGCTACAAAAGATAAAGAGTTTGTCGTAGAAACAGATGAAGTGAAACTCGCAACAGATACAGTGCTTTATGCTCAGTATAAAAAAAATGAAAAGACTACTTCATATCAGAAAGATGTAACCGTAAATGAGGATTGGGATGTTGACCCAAATGATTTAGACTCATATACACTTCTTGATGAAAATGTAACACTGGAAGAACCTGAAGCAAAAATCGCATGGTTTAAAACAAAAGCGATAGGTGAGAATTATCTGGCTATAGATGATGCTGCCGGCAGAGGTCTTTATAAAGCAATGTGGAACTACTACCATGATGGAAAAAATGTCAATAAAGGCATTAAATTCTCCATCAATACAGGTGACGGCTTAGGTTTGTTTAATGTATATACCTGTTTTACGGAAGACCATCCGGAACTTTCATGGATGAGGGGCTGCGGTGTAGGTATGGCTGCCGGGTCAAATGGAAGAACATATTGTTATATGCACCCTTCATATGATTATAATGCAAGTGAGGTAATCAGAAACTTTAATACTGTTGAAAACTCAGACAGATACCCGAACTTACTCAAAAAAGTAAAAAAAGGTAAGACAACAGCAGATACGCTCGACAACATTGTAAGAGTAATATGTGCTAATCTTGCATATACAGAAGATAAAGACAAAAAAGGTAACTATTCATCAAAATACCGTGATGCAGCATATGTAATCAACCAGTCAGAAAAACATGAATGTGTCTGTGTCGGATATGCTTATACATTCAAAATGATGTGCAATTACTTTGGAATTGACTGTGTAAATGTAGGGGGAGATGCTGAGGGCGGTCATGAATGGAACTATGTAAAAGTGGGTAAGAAATATTACGGTGTTGACCTTACATGGATGGACAGCGGCAGCAAACAGCAGAATGTTTACTGTTATCTTGAAGATGCTAAAACATTTGGTGTAAAGGGCTATGATAAATCAAATTTAAGAAAAAGTGATTTGTATATCGAAAAATATATAACACTTGCAACAACACCATATAAAAGAAATGTTACCGTAGGCAAATTCAAATACCAGATAACAGGTGGAGGAGAATGTACGCTGACAGGAGCGACAGCTAAAGGTAAAAAAGTTACGAATTTAACCATAAACAAAGGGGTAATTTATAACGGTCTTACCTACAGTATCAGTAAAATAGGTGATAAAGCTTTTAAAAATAACACTTATCTGAAAAAAATAAATATTACAGCCGTCAAAAAAATTAAGACATTTACGGTAGGAAAAAATGCTTTTGAAGGATGTAAAAATATTAGAACGATTACATTAAATAACAGTTTTGGCAAAAAAATTAACTTTTGCAATAAATCATTTAGATTAGGAAACAAAAAGAAATGCCGTGTAAGCATTATTTCTTCTAAAAAACTGAAAAAAGATACTGTTAAGAAATTAAAGAAAGCAGGATTAAAAAAGTTTACCACAAATTAAACCACAAAAAATCAGCCACGGCAGCATTTATCTATCGTGGCTGATTTTATAATTATTTTTGAAAAATTTTTGACGGAATATGTATTTTTCTATATATTTCCATGTATTCTTCATTTGAGTAATCATTTATATAATTTTTTTCATAATTGGTCGTGCAGTCATTATCCGCAAGCATATCAACCGCCTTATTATAGGCGATGGCAGCGTGCTCTATCTTGTCATACTTTCCTATAAGATTGTAACCGTTTATATGAATTTTGGATATGTAAGAAGTTATACCGTTGGCGGTTTCAACGGTAACTCCCTGATATGGATTTATTATCTCAATATTCGCATATCTAAAATCATTTATATCTCCGTTTACAAATCTGAAATCAATATCTTTTCTTGCAAAATTTCTTATGCCGTACCTCGATGCGATATTTGTCTGCATACCGTATTCAGCAACAAACAGATGTGTTCCTCGTCTCATTATAGAATGGTTAGAATAGTAGAAAAGGTCATCTACATCAAAAGTAAGCACATCATTTTTTGAAAGGTAGTAGTTGAAAAATTTATTACGCATATATATCGGTGTTTTGATATATATTCCATTATTTTTAAAATTTATCAGAGATACCCATTTTTTAAAATCAAGCTTTTGACATATTGTTTTAGAAAAATCATCCGGAAGATATGTGTTTTCACTTTGAATTATAGCTGTTGCATCATTATATGCTGCATTGGCGTCCTCCTCATTATCAAAACTTCCAAGACTTATATGTTTTGAGCGGAATGTTATGGAACTTCTGTAATAAACATCCCCATTTTTCTTTTGAGCCTTAAATACTCCGGGTAAATTTTTCATAAATATGTTTCTCCTGTTTATTATTTGTCTTTGGAAAATAAACTAACTATATTGATTTTAACATTTAAGAATTTAAAATACAACATAAATAAAACCTTTATCAAATTAAGCAATGCATCTGTAATGCTGTTGCAAGTGTATAATATTATAAAAAGTATTGAAAATTAAATGCAATACATAAAATAGCGTGTATAAATTATTACAAATATGTGAATAATTTTACAAAAGTATTCATATATTGTTATGTAAGGAGAATTTATATGTATAATAACAAAATATTTATTATGATAATGGCTGGCAGTATGACTATGGGATTATTAAATTCAAGCGACTGCCTTTCTAAAACAATTAAAGAAAACAATGTTGTGATAATGTCAGAAAATGAATATGGCATAAAAAACAGAGCAAATATTAAAAAGATTTCAAATCTGAAACGGCTGCATGATGAAAGACTGAAAGCATACAGGGTAAAACAGATTAAAAAAGCCTGTGGCGTAAGCGTAACTGCAACTGACAGAAAAATTCTTGAGAGGATAGTTGAAGCAGAAGCAGGCGGCGAGGATCATAAGGGTAAAGTGCTTGTCGCAAATGTTGTTTTAAACAGAGTTAAAAATAAATCATTTCCATCAACGATAAAAGATGTAGTTTTCGCACACAGAGGTGGGACATACCAGTTCTCGCCTATAATGGACGGAAGATATTATACAGTAAATGTATCTGATGATACAAAAAGTGCCGTAAAAGATGCCTTAGCAGGTGTAGACCATTCGGCAGGTGCATTGTACTTTATGGAACGGGCACTTGCTGACAAAGGTAATGTATCATGGTTTGACAGATGCCTTACAAGACTGTTTAGGTATCACTGTCATGAATTTTATAAGTAAATACAACTTTATGTACTGGAAAGCAAAGATATGACAAGATAATAGAAAATCAATGTTTTTATATAGATAAAACAATGTTTATAAAGGAGTGGTGGGAAAATTAGGATGATAGTACATTGTAACATAAAAATATCTTGATATATAGTGAGAATATGTCAGAAACATTCTTGCAATAACTTCTTTCATAATGTATAATATATCATTAAAAGACAAAAAGATAATTATTTAATGACTGTACTATATATGGTGCGGCGGAATGGAGGAAATAATGGAACTTATGTATCAGAGCACTCGAAGCGAGGGCACAAAGGTTACTGCATCACAGGCTATCTTAAAAGGTCTTGCGGATGACGGCGGACTTTTTGTACCTGTTAGTATTCCAAAACTTGATGTATCTTTAGAAGATATATCTAAGATGACATATCAGGAGACAGCATATGAAGTTATGAAGCTGTTTTTCACTGACTTTACGGAAAATGAATTAAAGACCTGCATCGAGAGAGCATATGATTCAAAGTTTGACACAAAAGAGATTGCTCCGCTTGTGAAGAAGTCAGATGCATACTATCTTGAGTTATTCCACGGTGCAACGATTGCCTTTAAAGATATGGCACTTTCAATACTGCCTCACCTTCTCACAACATCAGCTAAGAAAAACAATATCAAAAATGAGATTGTTATACTTACTGCTACTTCAGGAGATACAGGAAAGGCTGCTCTTGCCGGATTTGCAGATGTTGAGGGAACAAGTATTATCGTATTTTACCCTAAAAACGGCGTAAGCAAGATTCAGGAACGCCAGATGGTGACACAGAAAGGTGCAAACACAAAAGTTGTCGGCATCACAGGAAACTTTGATGATGCACAGAGCGGTGTTAAGGCAATGTTTAACAACAAAGAGCTTGCAAAAGTGATGGACGAGCACGGATACCAGTTCTCATCTGCAAACTCTATCAACATCGGCCGTCTTGTACCACAGGTTGTTTACTATGTTTATTCATACACAAGACTTCTTGCAAACGGAGATATAAAGGCAGGAGAGAAAGTAAACTTTGTAGTACCTACAGGAAACTTTGGAAATATCCTTGCAGCATTCTATGCCAAGAATATGGGTGTTCCTGTTGGAAAACTTATCTGTGCTTCAAATGAAAACAAAGTTCTTTACGATTTCTTTGAGACGGGTGTTTATGACAGAAACCGTGAGTTTATCCTTACTTCATCACCATCTATGGATATTCTTATCTCAAGCAACCTCGAAAGACTTATCTTTAGAATTGCAGGAGATGATGCTAAGAAAACAGCAGAAATGATGGATGCTCTTAAGACAACAGGAAAATATACTATCACAGATGAAATGAAATCAAAACTTGCTGACTTCACAGGCGGATGGGCAAGTGAAGAGGACACTGCAAAAGAGATAAAGAGAGTGTTTGACGAGACAGGTTATGTAATGGATACTCATACGGCAGTTGCATCTTCCGTATATCATACATACAAAGAAAAAACAAACGATGATACAAAGACAATCATCGCGTCAACAGCAAGCCCATACAAGTTTGGCACAAGCGTTATGAGTGCTATCGACAAAAAGTATGAGGGAATGGACGATTTTGCCCTTATCGATGAGCTTTGCAAAACATCAGGAGTTAAAATTCCAAATGCAGTTGAAGAAATCCGTACGGCACCTGTACTTCATGATACAGTATGTGAGACAAAGGATATGCAGAAAACAGTTGAGAAAATCTTAGGATTGTAAAAATATTACTTGCAAACCAAAAAATATTATGATATAGTAGGTATGTTGTGTGCATTGTCGCATGACATACCTATTAATTTATTATCAATCACATATGCGGATTTCGTATCGGTGCCTTGACATAGTAACGCCATGTCAAAGGTCTTATGTTTGGAAGCATATGGAAGAAGAAAAACCATGGAGGTACAATTATGAGTGTAATTTCAATGAAACAGTTACTTGAAGCAGGTGTTCACTTTGGACATCAGACAAGAAGATGGAATCCTAAAATGGCTGAGTACATCTACACAGAGCGTAATGGTATTTATATCATCGACTTACAGAAATCTGTAGGTAAAGTAGATGAAGCTTACAATGCTGTTAAAGACATCGTTGCAAACGGCGGTTCTATCCTTTTCGTAGGAACAAAGAAACAGGCACAGGATTCTATCAAGACAGAAGCTGAGCGTTGTGGAATGTATTATGTAAACGAGAGATGGCTTGGTGGTATGCTTACAAACTTCAAGACAATCCAGACTCGTATCAAGAGATTAAAAGAGATCGAGACTATGTCTGAAGATGGTACATTTGATGTTCTTCCTAAGAAGGAAGTTATCCTTATCAAAAAAGAGTGGGATAAGCTTGAGAAGAACCTCGGCGGTATCAAAGATATGAAGAAGCTCCCTGACGCTATCTTTGTAGTAGATCCAAAGAAAGAAAGAATCTGTATTCAGGAAGCACATACACTTGGTATTCCTCTTATCGGTATCGCAGATACAAACTGTGATCCGGAAGAACTTGACTATGTTATCCCAGGTAACGATGATGCTATCAGAGCCGTTAAACTTATCGTTTCTAAGATGGCTGACGCAGTTATCGAAGCTAACCAGGGTGAGTCTATGGCAGAAGAAGCAGCTGAGGAAGCTGACGCATAATCAAATTTTAAATAGGAGGATTCTAAAATGGCAATTACAGCTAAACAGGTTAAAGAGTTAAGAGAAATGACTGGTGCCGGAATGATGGATTGTAAGAAAGCACTCGGTCAGACTGACGGAGATATGGACAAGGCAGTAGAGTGGCTTAGAGAGAATGGTCTTGCTAAGGCTGCTAAAAAGTCTGGTCGTATCGCTGCAGAAGGTATCGTTGCAGTTGATGTTTCAGAAGATGGAAAGACAGCTTCTATCGTAGAAGTAAACTCTGAGACAGACTTCGTTGCTAAGAACGAGAAATTCCAGGATTATGTTGCAGAAGTTGCAGCTCAGGCTAAGACAACATCAGCAGCAGATATCGATGCTTTCCTTGCTGAGCCTTGGGCACTTGACACAAGCGTTACAGTAGATGAGAAGCTTAAAGCTATGATCGCTGTTATCGGTGAGAACATGAACATTCGTCGTTTCGCTAAGATTGAGACAGAGGGAACAGTAGTTTCTTATATCCATGCAGGCGGAAAGATTGGTGTTTTAGTTGAAGCTGACACAGCCAATGCAACTGACGCAGTTAAAGAGTGCTTAAAGAATGTAGCTATGCAGATTGCTGCATTAAATCCAAAGTATCTTTCATCTGATGATGTAGATGCTGAGTACAAAGAGCATGAGAAGGAAATCCTTCTTGCACAGGCTAAGAACGATCCTAAGAATGCTAACAAGCCTGATGAAATCATCGAGAAGATGATTACAGGTCGTCTTAACAAAGAGCTTAAAGAAGTTTGCCTTCTTGAGCAGGAATATGTTAAGGCTGAAAACAAAGAGAATGTTAAGAAGTATGTAGAGAGCGTTGCTAAGGCTGAGGGCGTAAGCATCAACCTTAAGAGCTTTGTTCGTTTTGAGACTGGTGAAGGTCTTGAGAAGAAGGAAGAAGACTTCGCAGCAGAAGTTGCAGCTCAGATGGGCAACTAATCTCATATTTTGAATGTCAGATGCTTCGCTATTTGCGAATGTCTGTTTTAATCATAATTTTAAAAAACCCTATAGGTGTTGGAAAAATCTGATACTTATAGGGTTCTTTCTTAATTAGCATTTTTTAATTACAGCTACAATAACCTGAATGTGAGTTAGACTAATGAGACTGAAAGTGATAACAATAAGGCTAAAATATAAACGAGGACTAGAATGAAAACAACAAAATTTAAGAATTATCAAAATGAAATAGTGGAACTCAGACGATATTTTCATGCACACCCGGAACTCAGCTTAAAAGAATATTCAACTGCCGACTATATAGAAAAATATTTAAATAAAAATGGAATTGTAACGAAAAGAATAGGGGAGTGTGGCATAACTGCCGTTATATACTCTGGAAATCCAGGTGCAAAAGTCGTAGCAGTGCGTGCTGAAATGGATGCGATAGCTGTCAAAGAAGAAAATGATATTGAATATAAAAGTCTGAATAAAGAAGTATCACACGCTTGCGGTCATGACGCTATAATGGCGTGTGCACTTGTACTTGCAAAAATATGTAACGAAAATAAATCCGAATTAAAAAATACGATAAAATTTATATTTCAGCCTGCCGAGGAAAATGGAGAAGGAACAGATATAATGCTTAACGGTGGTGTTATGAAATCACCTGATGTAGATTACTTTATAATGTTTCATTTTGTAAATGATGCCCCATATGGAATGGAAGTGCAATATGGCTCTGCATCTGCTGCCATCGGAAAAATGGAAGTGGCAATAAAAGGTAAATCTGCACACTGGTGTAACTCGGATAAAGGCACTGATGCGATTGTGGCATCAAGTGAATTTATATTAAAATTAAACGAACTAAACAGCACATACACCTCAGACCTGCCATTTATAACGGGGATAGGAACGATAAACGGCGGTTCGGCAAAAAATGTTATCGCATCAGATGTTTATATGGAGGGAACACTCAGAGCGGCAAAACCCGAAGATTATCACAAATTATACAATATTATCTTTGACATTGCATCACAGATTGAAGAAAAATATAATGTAAAAATAGAAATGGATATAACAAAAGAGCCGATACCACCTATAATAAACGACAAATATCTTGTAGACACCACACTGGAATGTGGCAGTAAAATTTGGAACAAAAACTGCCGGCTGGTAGACAAACACTTTCTGTCCGGGGACAGTGCAGCATACTACTTTAATTATGCAAAAGGAGTATTCATCGTATTTACGGCAGAAATCGAAAAAGAAACAAATTATCCTATACATAATGGAAAATTTAATATGGACGAAAGCAGATATTATGATGTAGTAAAAACACTTTATTCTCTGATTGAAAAAATAAAATAAAAAATTGACTTTTTTTCATTTTCACTTGTATATAAAGTGAAAGGAGGCATAATATGAAGTCAAAAATGAGTGCTCATGAATTTGAAATAATGTATGATAAATATAAAAAATCATTGTATAAGATTGCTTTTACTTATCTAAAAGGCAATATTTAAAACTAACAACTATCATTACACAGAAAAAACAGATATAGTATTTTCAGCGAAGAACGTTAGAACATCGTCAGTACTTAAGGTGTGTATTTGACACCTTTATGTACTGCTACGATGTTCTCCGAGGCGAGAGCCGTTTCTGAGTCGGAAATACTATATCTATTTTTTCGTCAAGTAAATAGGTTACCCCAAAATCCTGTTTAAAAGATAAACTCTGTTGAACGGAAAACTGAAATAATAACCATCTGCAAAATCATCAATATAGGATATTAT
>ERZ791810.1829-NODE-1829-length-12977-cov-12.604086_pt1 | contig 12977 bp, 9 predicted proteins | sample MGYA00510304_ERZ791810 | MGnify/ENA primary metagenome ERZ791810 (study PRJEB30046, sample SAMN00791967) | human gut metagenome | study: EMG produced TPA metagenomics assembly of the A metagenome-wide association study of gut microbiota in type 2... | reverse complement strand
CAGATGAAGATTATGATTGACCGTTGTTGCGCACGTTATACGGAAATAACCAATAAGGAATTTTATTTCATTATTGCGGCAGCAGAAAACGATAAAGCAATGATGGAGCGTACTATCGACGGCTTCCGTGGCTTCCTCGATTGCTTGGAAGGACCACAGGAAAAAGGGACAGTCTATGGCATCGGTGCATGGAAAGTAGGAGAGATTAAAGATACTCCCTACATGCAGGAAGCATATAATATGGGAAAGATGGTGTAACTGTTTGTTTTCCATATTAAAGATATTCATAAAGAATATGATAAATGGATTTGTTCGAATATTTGAGATATAGTTTTGAACTTAACTTTTAAAACCTGACGGGAAATCTGGAAAAGACGGTTATGTTTTCCAGATTTTCCCCTTTTTACGATTACTTAATTGACTGGATTGCTTGTTCTGCCACAGAATTATTATAATTTTGTGGCAGAACTTTTTATTTTGTATAATTCGTTTGATAACTAACTAAGTATCATGGGCTATAAAATAACGACTCTTGTGGAGAATTGTGTCTATGGACGTAAATTGCAGGCAGAACATGGTCTTTCTCTATATATCGAGACTCAAGAACATAGATTACTTTTCGATACGGGAGCATCTGACTTGTTTATCCGTAATGCCCGCTTGTTGCATATTGACTTGCAAAAAGTCGATTATTTGATATTATCTCATGGTCATAGCGATCATACGGGCGGACTACGTTATTTTTTGGAATTGAATACGCAGGCAACCGTTGTCTGTAAGCGTGAGGTTTTTTCTCCTAAATTCAAGGATGAACGTGAGAACGGGATGATGCATACACAAAACCTCGATCGTTCCCGTTTCCGCTTTATTACAGAGCAGACCGAGCTGCTTCCCGGAGTTTTCCTTTTTCCCTCTATTGATATTATAAATCAGGAAGATACCCATTTTGAACGTTTTTGGGTTCAGCAAGAAGATGGATGCAAAATACCGGATACTTTTCAGGATGAATTGGCGGTGGTATTGGTGGAACCGGAAGGATTTTCTGTATTAAGTGCCTGTTCTCATCGGGGAATAACCAATATTTTGCGTACGGTTCAGGCTGCCTTTCCCGAATCTCCTTGTAAGTTACTTCTGGGAGGTTTTCATATCCATAATGCGGAAAAACAAAAATATCAGGTCATTGCAGATTATTTACAGGAATATCTTCCCCGACAGATTGGCGTTTGTCATTGTACGGGAGTGGATAAATATGCCTTCTTTTACAAAGACTTTGGTGACAGCACATTTTATAATTACACGGGAAAACTAATTCAAACCGATTTATCGGAATAAATTTATAATAATTTGATATGAAGAAACTAATAACTTCTTTAGCGCTGGTACTATCAGCATTATCCAGCTATGCAATTACTCCTTTGTGGATGCGTGATGCACGTATTTCACCGGATGGATCAGAAATTGTTTTTTGTTACAAGGGTGACATTTATAAAGTCCCTGCACAAGGAGGAACAGCTGTTCAACTCACCACACAAACCTCTTATGAAGCCAATCCGGTTTGGTCGCCCGATGGCAAGCAAATTGCGTTTGCCAGTGACCGGAATGGAAATTTTGACTTATTCATTATGCCTGCTGACGGAGGTGCCGCCCGGCGGTTGACCTACCATTCTGCATCAGAAATACCGTCAACTTTTACTCCGGATGGAAAGTATGTCTTTTTCTCTGCCTCTATACAGGATCCGGCAAGCAGTGCCCTGTTTCCTACAGGAGCAATGACGGAATTATATAAAGTTCCTGTTGCCGGCGGACGTACCGAGCAAGTGCTGGGCACTCCTGCAGAACTGGTCTGTTTTGATAAAACAGGGAAGAACTTTCTTTATCAGGATCGTAAAGGGTTTGAGGATGAATGGAGAAAGCATCATACTTCTTCCATTACGAGAGATATTTGGTTATATAACACCCAAACGGGAAAACATACGAACCTGACAAACCGGGGAGGAGAGGACCGTAATCCTGTGTATGCACCTGATGGTAATGCTGTCTATTTTTTAAGTGAGCGTGATGGAGGTTCTTTCAATGTGTATACTTTCCCTTTGAATACCCCACAGGAAGTGAAAGCTGTGACTACTTTCAAAACTCACCCGGTACGTTTTTTGTCTGTCAGCGATAAAGGTACCTTATGTTATACCTATGATGGTGAGTTATACACACAGAAGTCTGGCGCACGTCCGGAAAAAGTAAAAGTAGAACTTGTCCGTGATGATGAGCAGCAGCTTGCTACACTTAAGTTCTCGCAGGGAGCAACTTCCGCTTCTGTATCTCCGGACGGTAAACAAGTTGCTTTTATTGTACGTGGTGATGTGTTTGTGACCTCAACTGATTATGCTACCACCAAGCAAATCACAAATACTCCGGCAAAAGAAGCTGCCGTTTCTTTTGCTCCGGACAATCGGACACTGGTTTATGCCAGTGAGCGAACCGGTAACTGGCAACTTTATACCGCTAAAATAAGTCGTAAGGAAGACCCGAATTTCCCTAATGCCACTCTTATTGAAGAGGAAGTATTATTACCGTCTAAAACGGTAGAACGTACTTATCCGCAATATTCACCGGACGGTAAAGAATTGGCTTTTATCGAAGACCGTAATCGTTTGATGGTACTCAATTTGAAGACGAAGAAGGTACGTCAGGTAACGGATGGTTCTACATGGTATAACACCGGAGGTGGATTCGATTACGAATGGTCGCCTGACGGTAAATGGTTCACTCTTGAATTTATAGGCAACCGCCACGATCCTTATTCGGATGTAGGCATTGTCAGCGCACAGGGAGGGGCAATTACTAATCTGACAAATAGTGGATATATCAGTGGTGCTCCGCGTTGGGTACTCGATGGGAATGCTATTCTTTTCCAAACCGAACGCTATGGTATGCGTGCGCACGCTTCTTGGGGATCGCAGCAAGATGTGATGTTGGTGTTTCTCAATCAGGATGCTTATGATCGTTACCGTTTGAGTAAGGAAGATTTCGAATTACTCAAGGAATTTGAAAAGGAACAGAAGAAGGCAAAGGAGAAAGACGATGAGAAGACGAAAGACGGAAAGAAGTCTAAGGCGGAAAAAGCAGATAAAGGAAATGCTGACAAAGACAAGATCGACGAGGATAAGGCAGACCAAAAAGAGATACTTGTTGAGCTGAACGGCATTGAAGACCGTATCGTACGTCTGACTCCCAATTCTTCCGACTTGGGTAGTGCCATACTTTCAAAAGACGGGGAAGAACTTTACTATTTCTCTGCGTTCGAAGATGGATATGACCTTTGGAAGATGAATCTCCGTGAAAAAGATACGAAGCGTCTGCACAAACTCAATACCGGTTGGGCATCGTTGATGCTGGACAAAAAAGGAGATATCTTTTTGTTGGGAAGCCGGATTATGCAAAAGATGGATGCCAAGTCGGATGCGTTGAAGTCCATCAGCTATCAGGCTGAAATGAAAATGGACTTGGCTGCCGAACGTGAAACGATGTTTGACCATGTGTACAAACAGCATCAAAAACGTTTCTACAATGTCAATCTGCACGGGGTTGACTGGGATGCTATGACTAATGCTTATCGTAAGTTCTTGCCTCATATTGATAACAATTATGACTTTGCAGAATTATTGAGTGAGTGGTTGGGCGAGCTGAATGTTTCACATACCGGAGGACGTTATTCTCCCAAAGGAAAAGGAGATGTCACTTCTAATCTCGGACTCTTGTTCGACTGGAATTATCAGGGAAAAGGAATGCAGATTGCTGAAATAATAGAAAAAGGTCCGTTCGATCATTCACGTACCAAAGTAAAGGCTGGTTGCATCATTGAAAAGATTAATGGAGAAGAGATAACTCTCGATAATGACATAACCTACTTGCTGAATAATAAAGCTGGGAAGAAAACATTGATTTCAATCTACAATCCACAAAGTAAAGAGCGTTGGGAAGAAGTGGTGATGCCGGTCACCAACGGGCAACTGAATGGATTGTTATACAAACGTTGGGTAAAACAACGTGCGGCAGATGTTGAAAAATGGTCGAAAGGACGTTTGGGATATGTTCATATTCAGTCGATGGGAGATGACAGCTTCCGTACTGTATACTCGGACATTCTGGGAAAATATAACAACTGCGAAGGCATTGTGATTGATACCCGTTTCAACGGTGGTGGCCGTCTGCATGAAGATATTGAAATACTGTTCAGTGGTCAGAAATACTTCACACAGGTGGTACGCGGACGTGAAGCCTGTGATATGCCGAGCCGCCGTTGGAACAAACCTTCCATTATGCTGCAATGTGAGGCCAACTACTCGAATGCACACGGAACTCCGTGGGTATATAAACATCAAAAGATTGGCAAACTTGTCGGTATGCCTGTTCCAGGTACTATGACAAGTGTGTCCTGGGAAACTTTACAAGATCCTTCACTGGTTTTTGGTATTCCTATCGTCGGTTATCGTTTGCCTGACGGCAGTTATTTGGAAAATACCCAATTGGAACCGGATGTAAAGGTTGCCAATAATCCGGAAACAGTAGTCAAAGGAGAGGATACCCAACTAAAGGTGGCTGTGGATGAACTTCTGAAAGAGATAGATAGTCAGAAGAAGTAAATACGAGTATAATTATATCTAAAATAAAGAGTCGCTTCTTTGAAAGAATCAATCAGATTCTAACAGAGAAGCGACTTTCTTTTATAGTGATTTTCTTATATTGACCTTTTTATATGACTCCTTTTATTAGGCGTTTATTTTAAATAGATATAGGGCTTACTTCCAGACCGGCAGTAATCTATGGAGGTTTTTTCTAGTCATTATCTTTTGATTCAGGAAGCTGACGATATATCCCGTTATACAAGCGGCAATGAGTGATCCTTCTCGTACTCCCTGAATACCTTGAGTCAGCAGCAGCGAGAGAATCACGGCTAATATAACCAAAGTAATATCAAAATAAACTTTGAACTTTCCAAATTCCTTGTTATAATGGCGGGATGCATATTTCACAAATGCTTCTGCGCTCATCATGGCTACTCTTGGTTTCAGTTCAAGCACTACTCCGATAGACTGCGCCATGCATCCTGTAAGTAATAAAGCAATCGACATACCATAATTAGCGGGATGCAGTTCGCTTGTCAGCATCATATTGAAATCAATGAATGCCGAAAAGATAAAAGAGAACGGTAGTTGAAGAAGAATTTCAATAATATCCTGTCGGGTTCTATTCTTTCGGATTAACCAAAATTGTCCCAGGATAAGTACCATGTTGATGATAAATGTGCAAGTACCCAACGATAAAGGACTATTCAGGCTTAACACATAATTGATGCTCGATATGGGAGTAGTTCCTAATGCCGAGCGTATAATCAACACGATACCTGCCGCTAGAAAATAGAGTCCGATAACAAACACTAAATACCTCTTAAAAATCTCTTTCATTTCCATGTCTTTTTAACCTCTTTCTATTGATTTCCTTCTCATGTATTGAAAAGGATATGCAAAGGTCCTGTTTTTTACTCTGAAATAGATTATCTAATTCCATACAGTTTTTGTCATATCCGAAACAAATCGTATTTTTACGTCATAAAATAAAGGTGTAAATGGTAAAATCTCGTATATTTGATAATACGCAACTATTGAAGGAGCATCCTGAACTTCCTCATTATAAAGAGGAGGTAGTCTGTTTCCGGAGTGAATATAAAGACAGAAGTTATCCGGCAAATGAATGTTATTTCAATCGGGAGCTTTATATGATATTCGTTCTTGAAGGCCGTTCGGAAATTCTACTGAATGGAGAGTTTATTGCGATAGAACCGAATATGTTACTTATTCACGGAGCAAATTATCTCACGGAACATCTTTATTCAAGTCGGGATATTAAATTTATCACTCTCGCCCTTTCCGAATCTATGCGGACGGACGATTCATATCTGACACAAATCACGGCAATCCTGTTGGCAACCATGAGGCGGAATAAGCAATATACGATTCAGTTGACAGAGTATGAAGCTCAAATCATCCATAAGGAGCTGGAAGTATTGATGCATTTGATGAATATTGAACATCATTTCCTTTTCCGGCGTATACAGGCAGCCTGCAATTCTCTGTTTTTGGATATAGCAGATTTTCTTTCCCGAAAGACCGTTATCAAAAAAGAGATCAGTCGTAAAGACCACGTTCTGCAAGAATTTCATGCACTCGTTACTCGTCATTTCAGGGAAGAACATTTCGTGAGCTTTTATGCGGATAAACTGGCTATTAGTGAACAGTACCTGGCACGCATTGTACGCCTTGGAACAGGTAAGACTATCAATAGCCTTATTAATGAATTGTTAGTAATGGAAGCGCGTACTTTATTGAGTTCTACCAAATTTACGGTTGGCGAGATTGCTGCTAAACTGGGGTTTAGTGATGCAGCCGGTTTTTGTAAGTTCTTTAAAAGAAATGCGGGACAGACTCCGTTGAATTATCGGAAAGGATTATTGATTTGAACGGAAAGGATTGCTGAACTGAATGGGGAATTACTGAACTGAATAGGGAATATAATGAATTTAAATAATAAGTTGGCTGATTTGAATGAAAATGGAAGTAGGTTGATGCAACTGTCCTTAAAGACTGTATACATCAACCTACCTGAATATATAGTGAATGGGTTTGATTTTAACCGATCAGTGTTGTGATATCTTCTACAATCTGTTCATCCGTCAGATGATTGGCACGGAGAAATTCCTGTATATCATATCGGTCAACAAATTCTTTTTTAGCTCCAAAGTTCAGAACTTTCATGGTTGTAGCACCATAATAACGGGCAATCTTTTCACCGAAACCGCCATCCAATACACCATCTTCCAACGTAATCACTAATTCGTGATCTGCTTTCAGTTCATCCATCAGTTCGTTGTCTACACCGGTGATATAACGTGGATTGATGAGTGTTGCGTCAATATTGGCTTTTTCTTTCAGAAGTGATGCAACCGACTGTCCCAATCCATAGAACGAACCTAAAGCAAGAATGGCTACTTTCGCTCCACGATGCGTCACTTTATAGCGATTGAGAACACTATAATCAGTCTCCACCGGTTCCCCACAAGTAATAACATCTGTTGCCGGCACACGGATTGCAACCGGGTGTTCATTTTGGCGGATGCTCCATTCTAGCATAGCAAGATATTCCTCTTTGCAAGTCGGTGCCAGATAAACCATATTCGGAATATTACTGATAAGCGGAATATCGAAGAAGCAGAGGTGAGTTACATCATTCATTCCGGACAGTGTACCCCAGAATACCAACAAAACAGCCGGGTTATTATTGATACAGAGATCTTGCGAAAGTTGATCGTATGAACGTTGGATAAATGTACTATACACTCCGTAAACAGGTTTTCCGCCATTGGTTGCGATACCCGAAGCAAGAGCTACTGCGTGTTCTTCTGCAATACCGACATCTACAAACTGTTTGCCAGCTTCCTGGCGGCGGTCCGGAGTGAATCCGAGAACGGCAGGAGTACCCGAAGTGATTGTCACCACACGAGAATCTTCTTTCATCTTTTTTAGCAGATATTGAGCGGTTACTTCGCTGTAATCTTCTTCCTCATAACTGACTTTTGCTTCTCCGGTTTCCGGATTGAATGGAGTGCGCCAGTGATAAGTCTCTTTATCTTGTTCGGCATGTGCATAACCTTTACCTTTTAAGGTATTAATATGCACTACTATCGGATGCTGAATATCTTTCACTTTGGAGAATGCTTCAATCAACGCCTGTACATCGTTACCGTCATTTACATATATATAGTCCAGTCCCATAGCCTTGAAGAAATTACATTCGCACTGACCGTTACTGTCACGCAATTCTTTCAGGTTCTTATATAGTCCACCGTGATTTTCGGCAATAGACATCTGATTGTCATTGACAATAATAATCATGTTTGTACCAAGCTCCGCCACATAATCCAATCCTTCAAATGCTTCGCCGCCACTTAAGGAACCGTCGCCTATCACGGCTATGATATTCTCATTGCCATCGGTCAGGTCGCGTCCTTTCGCCAATCCGCTGGCCAGGCTGACGGAAGTGGAAGTATGACCGATAACAAAAAAATCATGCTTACTTTCTTGTGGTTCGGAATAACCGGATACGTTGTCATACTCTGCCGGATAGAGAAAAGCATCTTTCCGTCCGGTCAGCATCTTATGTACATAACTCTGATGCGATACATCAAAAACAAGCTTGTCTTCCGGTGAATTGAATACATAATGTAAAGCGATAGTCGCTTCCACCATTCCGAAATTAGGGCCGAAATGCCCGCCGTGTTCACTCAACTTTTGCAGGAGTGATGCACGGATTTCATTACTTAAATCATTGAGTTCTTTAAACGATAACTTCTTTACGTCTGCAGGAGAGTAAATATTTTCTAAATACATATCAATTTGTTTTTTACGTTTATACCTATTATCTTTATCACACTGCAAAGATACTGCTGATTTTAGATTCGATTTGTATATAGATTACGGATTATTTTACCTATATTACCGACCTTGGAAAATAGGACTGACGATAAACATAAAAATAGTAGATAATATATATTGGAGGACAACATATATGAATAGTGATTATAAAGTGGGCGATTTAATTTATGATGCAAATATTTATGATGCAATGAATACCAATCTAGATGATTGGTACTTTTATAAGCGATGGCTGCCGGAAAACAAGGATGCACGGATACTTGAACTTTGTTGTGGTACGGGCAGGCTCACTTTGCCCATTGCAAAGGAAGGATATGATATTACTGGGATTGATTATACCCCTTCAATGCTTGCCCAGGCAAAAATTAAAGCTTCCGAAGCAGGATTAGAAATAAGTTTTATCGAGGCAGATATCAGAACTTTGGATTTGCCGGAAAAATACGACTTTATCTTTATTCCGTTTAATTCAATTCATCATTTATATAAGAATGAAGATTTATTTAAGGTATTTAATGTCGTTAAGAATCACCTCAAAGACGGTGGCTTATTTCTGTTTGATTGTTTTAATCCGAATATCCAATATATAGTTGAAGGTGAAAAAGAGCAGAAAGAAATTGCTGCATATACAACCGATGACGGTAGAGAAGTATTGATAAAGCAGACAATGCGATATGAAAATAAAACTCAGATTAACCGTATCGAATGGCATTATTTTATCAATGGCAAGTTCAACTCTATTCAAAATCTGGATATGAGAATGTTCTTCCCTCAAGAGTTAGATTCATATTTGGAATGGAATGGTTTTCATATTATTCATAAGTATGGCGGATTTGAAGAAGAGGCATTTGACGATAATTCGGCAAAACAGATATTTATTTGTCAATGTGACTTAGTGTATTGAGATTTTATTAATAAATAAGTGAAAATGTAATTTGTCGGCAATCAGTATGGTAGCGTGGTTGCCTAAAGGCCTTTTGGGGCTGTTTTCATCCTTTTGAACTGGAAGTACTCATCAGAATTCTTTTTCAGTTTTGACTTTTCTCATTTTGTTTAATGATTCTTTTGTTACTTCTCGTAATAAATTTGGCGTTCGCTAAAGTAGGAAGTCTGACTTTGGCTTCCTTGGTTTTGATACTTACTTCATTTCCTTAAATAGGTTAGAATAGATATTATAGCAGATTGATAAAAAATAGAATCTGTAATTCGGGTAATAATGTCAGTAATTCATCTACATACAGTCTCTTTATTTCACCCTATTTTTGCAACGTAGAAAATAGATAATCAATTCTTTCATAATTAAAAATAAGAGATATGAAACGGATTTTATTATTAACAACTGTATTTATGATGATGCTTGGAACTAGTTTTTCTTCTGCACAGACAGATGCAGATAACTTTTATAAAAGTGATTTGGTAAGTGTGGAGAAAGTTTCTTTTTCCAACCAGTATAAAATGAAGGTAGCCGGAAATTTGTTTCTGCCTAAGAATATGAAAGAAGGGGACAAATACCCTGCAATCATTGTCGGACATCCAATGGGAGCTGTCAAGGAACAGAGCGCGAATCTTTACGCAACGAAAATGGCCGAACGGGGTTTTGTAACACTCTCCATAGACCTGTCTTTTTGGGGTGGGAGTGAAGGCGAGCCGCGCAATGCTGTTCTGCCGGAAGTTTATGCGGAAGACTTTAGTGCCGCAGTTGATTTTTTAGGTACCCGTCCGTTTGTCGACCGGAATCTGATTGGAGTAATCGGAATTTGCGGCAGTGGAAGTTTTGCTATCAGTGCAGCGAAAATAGACCCTCGCCTTAAAGCCATTGCGACAATCAGTATGTACAATATGGGTACGGCTAGCCGTAACGGGCTAAAACACTCATTGACATTGGAACAGAGAAAGCAAATAATGGCTGAAGCAGCAGAACAGCGTTATGCTGAATTTTTAGGTGGAGAAACTCAATATACAGGTGGCACCGTACATCAACTGACAGAAAAGTCCAGTCCGATTGAACGGGAGTTCTATGAGTTCTACCGTACACAAAGAGGAGAATTTACCCCCGACGGTGCAACTCCTATGACCACCACTCATCCTACACTTTCAAGCAATGTGAAATTTATGAATTTCTATCCTTTCGAAGATATTGAGACTATTTCACCCCGTCCTATGCTTTTCATCACCGGTGAAAATGCCCACTCACGTGAATTTAGTGAAGACGCCTACCGATTGGCCGCCGAACCTAAAGAACTGTATATAGTACCCGGCGCCGGACACGTAGACCTTTACGACCGTGTAAGCCTTATACCATTTGACAAGCTGGAATCTTTCTTCAAGGAGTATCTGAAGAAATAGTGATAACAGGAAGTGTAAATGTAACTTTTGAAATAACAGATTAAAGAATAAACTAATGGAACAAATAAGAAATAAAGAATATGGAGGCGAACGTCCTCTGTTCGCGACCCACGACCTTCAACTGGAAGATGTAACAATTCACGCCGGTGAATCTGCATTGAAAGAATGTAGTAATATTATAGCAATCAACTGTCGCTTTGAAGGAAAATATCCTTTTTGGCATACCAACGGATTCATTGTGAAAAACTGTCTCTTTACAGAGGGAGCCCGTGCTGCTCTATGGTACTCTCAAAGTCTGCAAATGGCAGATACCTTGGTAGAAGCACCGAAGATGTTTCGTGAAATGGACGGAATAAAACTCGAAAACGTGCAGTTGCCTAATGCTTTGGAAACGTTTTGGTATTGCCGTAATATAGAACTGAAGAACGTACAGATTGATAAAGCGGATTACCTTTTTATACACAGTGAGAATATTAAGATACAAAACTATGCCCAAAACGGGAACTATTCGTTCCAATATTGCAAGAATGTAGAAATCCGTAATGCAGTTATCAACTCCAAAGATGCTTTCTGGAATACGGAAAATGTAACAGTCTATGATTCCGAGCTGAACGGAGAGTACTTGGGATGGCATTCTAAAAACTTACGTTTGGTAAATTGCAGGATTTCGGGGACTCAACCGCTTTGCTACGCACATGATCTGGTGATGGAAAATTGTACGATGGCAGAAGATGCTGACCTTGCTTTTGAACACAGTAGTGTGAAGGCAACGATTAAAAGTCCCGTTCATAGCGTAAAAAATCCTCGTACGGGAAGTATTGTTGCCGAAAGTTTCGGAGCAATCATTTTGGACGAAAATATTAAATCACCAGCAAATTGCGAATTGAAACTTTGGGACGATCTAACCTGTTTTAATTGAAATATGAAGTATAATTTCGATGAAATTATTCCACGCAGGGGAACGAATTCTTATAAATGGGATTCGGCTGAAGATGCGGATGTATTGCCGATGTGGGTAGCTGATATGGATTTCCGTACGGCTCCCCCTGTCGTGGAGGCATTGAAGAAACGGGTGGAACATGGGATTTTCGGTTATGTACGTGTACCTGATGCATACTACGAGGCAGTTGTAAATTGGTTTGTTCGGCGACATGCCTGGCGGATGGAAAAAGAGTGGATTATTTACACCACCGGCGTTGTGCCGGCAATATCTGCTGTTATTAAAGCATTGACGCTGCCCGGAGATAAAGTAATGGTGCAGACACCTGTATATAACTGTTTTTTCTCCTCTATCCGTAATAACGGATGCGAGATGATTGCCAATCCTTTGGTATATAGAAACAGGGGCTATCAGATTGACTTTGATGATTTGGAGCGGAAAGCTTCAGACCCGAAGGTAAAACTTCTGTTGTTATGTAATCCGCACAATCCTGCCGGAAGAGTGTGGAGCAAACAAGAGTTAAGGCGGATAGGTGAGATTTGTATTCGAAATAATGTCTTTGTGGTTGCGGATGAAATTCATTGTGAATTGGTATTTCTGGGGCATGAATATACTCCTTTTGCTTCTATATCAGAAGAATTCCTACTGAACTCGGTCACTTTTGTTTCGCCTAGCAAAGCCTTTAATTTGGCAGGACTTCAGATAGCCAATATCATTTCCGCAGATGCAGATGTACGGAGGCGGATAGATAAGGCGATTAATATAAATGAAGTCTGTGATGTGAATCCTTTTGGAGTGGAGGCGTTGATAGCTGCTTATAATGAGGGGGAAGAATGGCTGGAAGAACTTAAAATCTATTTGTTTGCGAATTACATCTATTTAAAAGGTTATTTCGAGACCTATCTTCCGGAGTTTCCTGTAATGATGTTGGAAGGTACGTATTTAGTTTGGGTAGATTGTTCGGTTCTGCATCAGGCGTCAGCGGAAATAGTCAAAGACTTGTTGAAGAAAGAAAAACTTTGGGTAAACGAAGGCAGCCTGTATGGAGAGGCTGGTGAAGGATTTATCCGTATCAATATTGCTTGTCCGCGACAGCGGTTGATAGACGGATTAAACAGATTGAAGCGGGCTTTGAAATAATAAAATAATTGTCAGTTTATTGAGAGATCCCCCTTCTCACTCCCCGTAAATACGAATGAAAAGAAGTA